>Ga0105239_10004564_pt1 | contig 16512 bp, 14 predicted proteins | sample KBSC44metaG_FD_92761 | JGI IMG/M metagenome (GOLD analysis project Ga0105239, IMG submission 92761) | Corn rhizosphere microbial communities from Kellogg Biological Station, Michigan, USA - KBS C4-4 metaG | ecosystem: Host-associated > Plants > Roots > Rhizosphere > Soil | place: Michigan, USA...
CGACCGGCATGCACGAAGAAGGCGTTTCCGCCGCGGAAGTAGTGCTGACGAAGCTGCACGCCGGCGGCAAGTTCGACTCGAACTCCTACAAAGTCTCAGGCGGTCTGCACGGCGTGGGCGTAAGCTGCGTGAACGCGCTCTCGGAAGCACTCCAACTCGAGATCTGGCAGAAGGGCGGGACCTTCGAACAGGAGTACGCTCGCGGAGTCCCCAAGGGGCCTCTGACCCAAACCGGTAAGGCCGGCAAGAAGACCGGCACCAAAATCACCTTTAAGCCGGATACGTCCATCATGGACGCCTCGAAATTCAACTTCGACACGCTCGCGCAACGGCTTCGCGAGCTGGCGTTTCTAAACAAGGGACTGAAGATTACGCTTACGGACGAGCGCGAGGATCCGCCGCGTTCCTCCGAGTTCCAATTCGTCGGCGGGATTGCCGAGTTCATCAAACATCTGAATAAGGGCAAGGCCGTACTGCACGACAAGCCCATCTACTTCGAGGGCGTGCGCGATCTGCCCAATGGCGGCCAGCTGACCATGGAGGTCGCGCTCCAATACAATGACACCTACAGCGAATCAGTCTTCAGCTTCGCCAACAACATCAACACGGTCGATGGCGGGTCGCACTTAAGCGGATTCCGCAGCGCGCTCACGCGTACCATCAACGCCGCTGGGCAGAGCGGTGGCCTCTTCAAGGACGTCAAGGAAAACTTGACAGGCGACGACGTGCGCGAGGGTCTGACCGCAGTGGTAAGCGTGAAATTGCCGCAGCCGCAGTTCGAAGGCCAGACCAAAGGTAAGCTTAACTCCGATATTCAAGGCTACGTAGTCCAGCTCATTAACGAAAAGCTGGGCGAATACTTCGACAAGAACCCCGCGGTGATGAAGAAGATCGTCGGTAAGGCGATCGATGCCGCGCGGGCGCGTGAAGCAGCTCGCAAGGCTCGCGACCTTACTCGTCGCAAAGGCGCGATGGATTCAGGAGGCCTGCCGGGCAAGCTGGCGGATTGCCAGGAGCGTGATCCGGAGCGTTGCGAATTGTTCCTGGTCGAGGGCGAATCGGCTGGTGGCACGGCCAAGGGTGGCCGCGATCGGCGCTACCAGGCGATCTTGCCTCTCCGGGGCAAGATCCTGAACGTCGAAAAAGCCCGCTACGACAAGATGCTGGGGCACGAAGAAATTCGCGCGATGATCACGGCCCTGGGCACGGGTATCGGCAAGGATGATTTCGACGTCGCCCGGTTGCGTTACGGCAAGATCATCATCATGACCGACGCGGATGTGGACGGATCGCACATCCGTACGCTGCTACTGACGTTCTTCTACCGGCACATGCAGGAGCTGATCAAGCGCGGCCACATCTTCGTGGCGCAGCCGCCGCTTTATCGCATCAAGAAGGGCAAGAGCGAGAAGTACATCAAGGACGACAAGGAATTCACCCGCGAGATTCTGCGCCGCGCGACGGAAAACCTGAAAGTCGAGAATGCCGACAAGGCAACGCTCGAAAGCACGGAACTGCGGAATTTCCTGATGACGCTCGACGAGTTCCAGCTTACCTGGCGGCGGATGGAGCGTCGTCTGCGCGAGCCGCGAGTGGTAGAGGTCCTGGCGCGTCCGGAGCTGGCAATCGACACCAAGGCCGATTTCCAGGAAGAGGCCAATCTTAAGCCAGTCCACGAAGCGCTGAAGGCACTGAAGATTCAATCCGAGTTGAAGCGCGAAGAGGAACACTCCGCCTGGATGGTGACCTTCAAGGATCCTACCAACGCCGATCGCGCGATTGATATCGAGCTGGCCACCCAGCCCGAGTATCGCCGGCTGCGGACGCTGGCTAAGCAAGCGGCCAAACTGAATCGCCCGCCGTTTGTGGTGATCAGGGATACCCAGCGCGAGAATCTGGCGACATGGCGCGATCTGCTCTCGCACGTGAAATCCGAGGGCACACGCGAAGTCAGCGTGCAACGTTACAAAGGTCTGGGCGAGATGAACGCCGAGCAACTGTGGGAAACCACCATGAATATCGAGACCCGCACGCTGTTGAAGGTCCGGCTCGAAGACCTGGTGCTGACCGACGAAATCTTCACCACGCTGATGGGTGAGGACGTAGAGAGCCGGCGGAAGTTTATCGAAGAGAACGCGCTGGATGTGCGGAATCTGGACATTTAATACCCGGCCGTCTTGATATGCTGTTCTAGACGAGGAGAACCCCATCATGTTCAAAAAGATGTTTTATGTAGTTGCGGTACTCGCGTTCACGGTGACCCTGGCGCTTCCGCAGGGCAAGGGCGGCGGCAAAGGCGCGCCCAAGGGACCCGGAATGGCTCTGACATCCCCGGATTTTGAGGACGGCGGCATCATCCCGGACAAATTCACCCAAGCGGTTCCGATGCCGGTTTCACCCAGGCTCGAATGGACCAATGTGCCTGAGGGCACGCAGAGCTTCGTTCTGATCATGCACGATCCGGACAACGCGCTGAACAAGGGAACCGACGATGTGCTGCATTGGATCATGTTCAACATCCCCGGAACTGCGCGCAGCCTCGCCGGCGGCCTTCCTCTGGATGCCAAGCTGCCCGACGGCACGATCCAAGCCAAGGGAATCCGCAATGTAGGTTACATGGGCCCTGGGAACGCTGCTATCAACCCGTATCATCACTATACGTTGGAGCTTTTCGCTTTGGATGACAAGCTCTCGCTGGGCCCCGAGGCCACACGCGCGGAGATCATGAAGGCGATGGAAGGCCACACGGTTGGGAAGGCTGTTTTGGTCGGCCGCTTCAAGAGATCGCAGTAACGTTAGTGCATCAGGGGCGGGTTAATCGACGTAAACTCGTTTGACCCGCGCGCTGATCCCACATAGCACGCTGTAAGAGATCGTCCCCGCCACGCGCGCCACCTGCTGCGCGTCAATCGATAGCTCTCCTTCTGAGCCCAGCAACGTTACGGCATCCCCCACGCGCAGCTCCGGACTCGCTGTGACGTCGATAGTTGTCAGATCCATCGATACTGCACCAATGATCGGCGCCAGCTTCCCATTGGCAATTACGTGACCGCGGTTTCCCAGCCTGTGCGGAATTCCATCGGCGTAGCCGGCGGCGAGAACTGCGATCCGCATCGAACGACTCGCGCGATGGATGCCCCCGTAACCCACCAGTGCGCCGGCTTCCAGGTCCTTTACCGCCAGCACCGTGGCTTTCCAGGAGAGCGCCGGCTTGACCACTAGTTGTCGTTTAGGCGCCGAGCCCCGCGCCGGCGAAACGTATCCGTAAATAGCGTGCCCGGGCCGGACCAGATTCCACCAGGCAGCCTTGCGCCCATATGCCACAGGAATGGTTCCGGACGCGTGAATGAAACGGGGCGCGAGGCCCGCCGCACGCAGTCCCGACAATACACCTTCGAAGTGCTGCAACTGGTCTTCGGTCTGCCGACTGTCGTAATTCCCGGAAGACGCGAAATGCGTCATCAGACCCTCGAAGCTCGCGGGCACCGCTTGCACCACGCGCGCGATCTCCTCCGCGCTGGCACGCGTACCCAAGCGCCCCATGCCGCTGTCGATCTTCAAGTGATACGGAACGCGCGCGGCCGGTAAATCCTCCAGCGAATGGATCACCGGCGTCAGATGGAATTCTTCCAGGCCGGCCCGCTCCTCGGGGAGGAAATCGGCCATCACCAGGATCCGTGCGCGAACCCCTTCGCGTCGCAGATAGACGCCTTCGTCAACGTTCGATACGGCTAGCCAGTTGGCGCCTTCCGCTTCAAGCGCGCGCGCGACTTCAGGGGCGCCATGGCGGTAGGCGTCAGCCTTGACTACGGCCATCACCTCGATCTCGGAACCCACTACTTTACGCACTGCGCGGTAATTCGCGCGAATCTGCCCCAGCGAAACCTCGACCCAACTTCTCATGATTTGTGCGCAGCCAGCCTAGTCAGAAGTTTCTCATAAGCATCGGTGACGGCGTCCCAACTGTAACGCGCGCGGACGCGCTCCATCGCTTTGTTGCGATACATCTCCCGTTCGGCGTCCGTCATTGCCAGCGCGCGATCGAGCACATGAAGCAATGTATCCCGCTGGAAAGGCAGCCCGGCGTCGCCCGCCACCTCAGCGTTTTCCGCGGTGTCGAGATACAAAGTCAGCGCCCCGCGACCCATGGCCTCGATCAGCGCCGGATGCGTGCCCCCGACTTCAGTGGCATGGATATATGCGAAGCAATGCGAACCAAGTTCGTGGTACCCGTCGCCGTAAATTGCCCCGGGAATGATCACGCGTGGATCGTTGGTAGCGCGTACGCGCCCGATGTACTCGGCGGCATACGGCGCGTCGCCGATCAGCGCTAGCTTCATGGGGGTGCGTAGCTGCTCGAAGGCTTCGCGCACCAACAGCGCATTGTTCTCCGGCTCCATGCGGCTCACATATAGAAAATAGCGTTGGCGCTCAAGGTCCAACCGATCGAGCACCGCTGAGGTCTTTACTTGACCCACATCCGCGCCGTAAGGAATCATTTCTGACGATCTGCCGTACTGGTCGCGATAATACGCCGCGATGCTCAGCGCATCGGTCACTACGGCGCTCGGCATCCAAGTGGCCAGGCGTTCCGAAATGCGGTACCAAGTTTTCGCCAGCGAATTCCATTTTTTGCGATTCCGTTCCAGGCCGTCGACATTCAGTGCGACGGGCATGCCCAACACGCGCGGGACCCAGGTGAACACCGCGTTGGCGGCATTGCAGTAGAGGACCGCGTCGTACCCGCGGACGCAGGCTAAATGGAATGTAGAAAAGCAGGTGTGCGCGAGCGTATCGAAATACTTGTGCCGGATGGTGGGTAGATATTGCAGCCGTACGCCGCGGTAAGCGCGTTCGGGATACCTTTCGCGGCAGTAGACCGTAATACTGTGGCCGCGCGCGGCGAGCCGCGTCGAAAGCTCCTCGGCGAACGTTTCAAAACCGCCATAGCGCGCCGGGATGCCGCGCGTGCCGAGAATCGCGAAGCGCACCTCTAAGTATCCTGCAGCCGGCGGTCTTCTCAGCCGCGAGCAGCGCGTCCCCGGGCCACGGCCCGAGCGGACGGACGAGGTGCGGGACGGCTTACCGGCTGGTAGGAGAACCAACTGGAAATGTAGTCGTCCTTGGCTCTGCGGCGCTTCATGATCTCGCGGCGCTTTTCGATCACCCTCTTCCAGTTGCGCGCCAGATACCAGAAGGCCTTGAGCGATCCGTGCTCGTGAAGAATGCAGGCGCCCACCACAACGAAATCGCGCGCCATGATGGAGGGCCAGTTGCGCCGGTAGAGATCCGGCGTCATGTTCTTCAGCCGCATCAGGAACCGGTTCTTCACCGAATGCATGTTGATCACCGACGGCAGGGCCCGACGGTTCCCCGGCAGCACGTTGCGCACGTGATACCCGCGCGCCAGAGGCGTGTAGATACACCGCCAACCCAGCAATTGGGCGCGCCAGGCGACGTCAGCATCTTCGCGGTACACGAAGAAATCGGGGTCGAAAAACTCACCCAGTATCGCGATGTCCTCGATCATCGAGCGCCGGTAAAGTGCCGCCGCCGCGGTTGCGCCAAATACGTACTCGAAGTTGAGGTAATGCCCGTTATCGACTTCCTGGCTGCCGCGGTCCAGATGCCGCAGCATGGGCGTGAAGTAGATGCCGGTGGAATCCACTAGCTGTTTATCGGGCAGGTCGAAGGTGGCGCGGATGCTCAGCAGCTTTCCGCATACCGAACCGACCTTGGGATCCACTTGCCCGGCGTCAACCAGGGCTTGAATAAAGTTGGGCAGCAGCAGAACGTCGGGATTCAGCGTAAGCACCCATTCGCTCTGCGAAAGGCCGATGGCCTGATTCTGGGCTGCGGCGAATCCCACGTTCTCGTCGTTATAGTAGATGCGGCAGCGGTCAGCGAATTGTTCCAGAATGTCCACGGTGCCGTCGGTCGAGGCGTTGTCGACCACTACGACCTCCATGTTCAGATACTTCTGTTCCAGAACCGATTCAAGGCAACGCTTAATGAATCTACCGCTGTTATAAGTGACTACCGTTACGGAAACCAAATCGTTTGAGGCCATCGTGTCTGTTTTTGTTTTATATTTTTTCGGCGCGCCCCGGCCGCTGCGCCGGCCGGACGCCGGACAAAAGCCGCTTTACCGCTAACCGCATTATTTGGACACAACTAACGACAGGGTTCGGGCTCTTCTCGCGAAACATCCCCGCGATCATTCGCGGAACCGTGCTGAGCACCGCCACCAGGCAAATACCCCGGTACGGCCAAGGGCGGAAATGCTTCGCCCCATATGTTAGAAGGCTATCATACCAGTACACTTCCATGCGACCCGCGGGAAGTTTCCTGACGGAATGGCCGCCCAAGTGTTGTCCGCGAACCTGTGGTACATACTGGATCCGATATCCGGCTGCGGCTGCTCGCTGGCAAAAATCCACGTCTTCGAACCATACCGGATGAAAGTCTTCGTCCAAGCCGCCCAAGCGCTCCCACGCATCCCGGCGGGCCATGAGGAATGCTCCCGCGGGCTGCTCCACGGGGCCTTCTGAATTCAGGTCCCGATCTATGTATCGATAACGGCGGTTTACCGGATTACCTGGCCATAAACGGTTAATTCCCAGAAGTTCGAAAGCCAAGGAAGCTGGGGTGGGAAATCGCCGGATGGTAAATCCGGCTTGAACGCTGCCGTCGGCGGCGGTCAACTGCCCCGCCGCTAATCCGTGTGCCTGGCAGGCCTCGATCAAGGTGGTCAGAGGGGACCGCAGCTGTACGTCGGGATTCAGCAGCAGAATCGGATCGCCGGTAGCTTCACGAAAACCTTGGTTCGCAGCTCCCGAGAATCCACGATTTTCCCGGTTCGCAACCAGCTTCACACCCGGATTAACAACTGCCCGCCGCCGAACCAAATTAACCGTTTCGTCGGTGGATGCGTTGTCGACCACCGTCGCGATCACCCCCGGAGCCATTTCAGCTAACGCATCGAGGCAATTCAAGATCACCTCCCCCGAGTTGTAGGTGACGATTACAACCCCTGCAGCCAGAAATAGGCCCTCCAATAGCGATCGAACCCAGTCTGCAGCTGGACCTCAAGAATCGTCTTCTCGCTTTCCTCAATTAAAGCCTGGATGTTTCCGGACGCTGGCCTCTGCGCCGGGATGGACCGGGCGATGCGCATGCCCGCCATCTTACCCTGGAGATAAGCGCCTGCACACCCGTGGCAGAGAGCCACGAATCCCCATAGCAATTGTCCGGCCACGATAGGCCATCTCACCAAGCCGCCGAAGTGCTTTGCTGTCAATAAGAGCTGATTACGGGCGATCAGCCGGACCGAGTATTTATTCCACTGTCCCCATGTCGAACTTCCCTGGTGGTAGGCAAGGGCCGTCGGTACGTAGACACCCCAGCGATCGGCGATCGCGCACCTAAGGCCGAAATCGACGTCCTCGAGATAAGACTCGAAACCTTCGTCCAAAGAACCGATTTCCTCAAATAGCCGGCACCGGAATAGGGCTGCCGTCATGGGCGCCATCCTGATCCTGCGGGGCTGATTCCAGAACGGCCCGTCGGGTTTTCCGGAACCGCAGCGGCAGGCGCACGCGCCTCGCGAGATTGCGTCAAAGGCCCCGTCGATACGGGAGTGGTCGCTGGCGCGGAGCGTTTTTCCGGTCGCGAACCAAGCATTTTCCGCGTCTCTTTCGACGGTCGCCAGCAGTGTCGCAAGCCAATCCGGCGCTAGGGTTACATCGTTGTTCAGGATGGCGATCCAGTCGGCTGCAACAGATTGGTTACGAGCCGCTTCGATTCCGCGATTCACCGCTGGGGCGAAACCCAGGTTGCGGTCCAGCCGGATCACGTTGGCACCCGTCCCAGCGGCCACTGCGGCAGAATCATCGGTTGAGCCGTTGTCAACCACGATAATCTCATCGAAGGGGCGGGTCTGCTCCGCGAGATTGGCCAGAAGCGTCTGAAGAAGATCCCTCCGGTTCCACTGAGGAACTACGGCGGCCACCTTCATGAGAACCGTTTCTTAAGCAGGAACCAAAGATTATATAGTCCGTCGCGCCACGGATTCAGTTTGATCTCGCCCAGGCGCGAGCGGTACAGAATCGATAGCTCCGCGAAACGATGCCGATTCAGCTTCAGCGCTTCAATCTTGATTTCTTCAGAGAACGCCATTCCGTCGGATTCCAGCTTCATCTTGCTGAGAATCGAGCGGTGAAACACCCACATTCCGGACTGCGAATCGCGAACCCAAGTCAAGTACAGCAGGGACATCGCCAGCGACAGGATCAGATTCCCGACCCAGTGTTTAAAGCTCATGGCCGACCCGTCGCGCACCGGGAAGCGTGAAGCGTTCAGAAAATCGACCTTCAGATGGATGAAGGCTTCGAGCAGATAGGAGATGGCGTCAGGCGGATAGCTGTGGTCGCCATCGAGCGTAATGACAATATCGCCGCAAGCCGCCGCCAAGCCAGTTTTGTAACTCCTGCCGTAACCACGGGCATCTTCCCGAATCACTTGCGCGCCGTATCTGGCGGCGACCTCTGACGTCCGGTCCGTCGAGCCGTTATCGACGACGAGTACCTGGTCGACGAACTCCGGCATGCGGATCAATACCTGCTCGACACCCTCTTCTTCGTTCAAACACGGCATGATTACCGTGATGGTTTGTCCCTTATACATTCGGCCGTTTCACCAGCATAGCTTGATCGGGTTGTCGGGTATGATGGGGGACATGAAGTGGCTCACCAAGATGGCCGTGCGCCTGGCAATGGGCGTGCTGTGCGCCCTACTCCCGCTTTCGAGCGCGCATGCAGAGATCTTCGGAGTGAAGACGGTATACGTGCTTCCCATGGCGGGCGGCCTGGACCAGTATCTGGCGCTAGAACTCTCTTCGGGCCGAATTCTCCAGGTGGTTACTGATCCGAAGAAGGCCGACGCGATCCTGACTGATGGAATCGGCACGCGCCTGGAGGACAGCCTCACGGAACTTTATGGCGCTCCAGTCCAAGCCGACAAGTCCGACAAGGATAAGTCCGGTGCCTCCAATTCGGTGCGGCCAGGTATGCGGACGCTCTCCAGCAGCCGCGGCCTGGTTTTTTTGGTGAACCGGACCAGCCGGGATGTTCTTTGGAGCACCTTCGAGCCGCAGAAAAACACCGATCCTGCTGATCTGAGGCACGTGGCGAAGAAGATCGTGGAACGGTTGGCGAAAGCGAATTCCTCCAAGTAGAACGGCGTTAGGGTTCGTCATGATACCTGGCTCTTGACCATGTCGGGAGCTGCCGTGGTTTGGTCCTGTCGCATCCTTCTCACTTCCGCGCGATAGCACTCCATCAGCCGTTCGGTAATAACCCGCATATCGCGTTTGGCGACGACTGCGGCGCGCGCGCGCCGAGCCAGCGCTTCGGCTTCCTCGGGATGTCGCAGGAGCTGAACCACGTGCGCGGCGAATGCTGCCGGATCGTCGGCCAGCGCACAAATATCACCGTCTCTGTCGGCCAATCCCTCCGCGCCCATACGTGTCGAAACCACCGGGATTCCTGCCGCGAACGCCTCCAGTAGTTTCACCCGCACGCCCGAACCAGCCAGGATGGGGCAGACGAACACGGAGTAGCGCATGAGCGGTTCGCGAACATCTTCCACAAAGCCGATCATCTCGATGGCCTCCGATTCTCGCAACGAATGCCTCGGGGGGGGATCGGACCCGACAATCACCAACCTCGCCCGGGGCTCTTCTTTGCGGATATGCGGAAAGACTTCCTGCAGGAACCACTGCAGGGCTTCCACATTGGGCATGTGCCGGAAGCTGCCCAGAAACAACAGCGTGTACGGCTCGCGTCCGGAAGCACGAAATTCATAACCGGATGTGTCGATCCCTGCGCGAAAGGCATCATCGACGCGGCCGTTGAGCTGAGGAAGGAAAGACCGGATATATTCGGCGTTGTCGCGGCTGCAAACCTGAATGCGATCGAGCCGAGGCAACAACTTTAATTCGTAACGAATAGCCCGCAGATATTCCCATCGCGAAACCGTTCGCTCTATCAAGCTGTTCATGTAGGGAAGCCGCCGGGCGATGGATTGGAAGTAGACATCGTGCTCGAACAGGATGCTGGGAATGTGGCGGAACTGCCCGGCGTACTGACCCATGACCACATATTCGAGCTGCAGAACGTCGATCGAGCGAGTGTAAATCTGCCGATGGATCAGCCAAGCCAGGTCGCGGTTGCGGAATTCCCGAGGAGCGTGCGGCTCCGAGGATCCCAGCGCCTTCTGCTGGCCGGTCAGTCGAACGACATATTCCGTGGACGCGCAAATCTTGTCTAGTTCCGCGTGCGCCGCCCGCTCGCGTTCATGATCCAGCAAAACAATCAAGTGGAGATCGCACAACCGGGCGAGTTCGTGCACGGTCTGGTACATGAAAACGCCGCCGCCGTGTATCGGGGGACAAATCGGGTAGGGAGCCACAAACAAGACCGCTAGACGCGGAGGATCGCGGCGCAGTGGCACGAAGGTGTCTCGATAGTAGCCTCCGAGGGGCCTCCGGAACGCTTCCTGGTCGGAGACAGCCGCCAGCCGGCGGGCTTGCATTCGGGAGCGGAGCGCACGGGGCAGAGCCAGAAACGCTCGCAGGATTCCCGAGAAGCTCGGACGCTGCGGGGAGTCACCGGCCAGCCAGCTTAGGGTCGCGCCGCCCCACGTATAGAGAAAGTGCGAACCGAGCCAGTACCAATCGTGGATGTTCTTCCAAGTGAACAACAAAAAGTTTTTCTTGAGTACCGACTGGATATAGGCTTCCGAGAAACGCTTGCCGATAGTTCCGCGATGTTCGTGATAGACCACGCTCGCGGGCTGGTACAGAACTTTCCAGCCTCGTTTCCACGCGAGATAGCCCAGATCGGTATCTTCGAGGTAAAACGGTCTGAGCAGTTCGTCGAAGCCGCCGAGTTCCAGAAACTTCTTGCGATCGAACGCGCACGAGCCGCCGCCGCCGTAGAAACAGGGATAGAGCTGGCGGATCCCTGGCTCATTGCGGTGTCCAACACGGAGTCCTCCTTGCGACCACCAGCCTTCGGTTAGTCCCGTTTCCTCACGCGGCTTGTTCGGATCGGTGAAGAAAATCTGGCACGACACGGCGAAGGTTTTATCGTCGTCAAAGCCATCTAGCAGCGGCTGCAGGAAATTACGCTCCACACGCATGTCGCTGTTGAGTAGCACCACGATGTCGTTAAGCGCGGCATCAAACCCGGCGTTAGAGCCGCCGCCAAATCCCCGGTTGTTTTCAAGTGCCAATACTCGGACTTGCGGAAAGTGTTCGCGCAGAAATTGTACGCTGCCGTCGTCGGAGCCGTTGTCGACGACAACAATCTCGTTTTGCGGGGAGTCGGAAAGCGCAGCAATGACGGATGGCAGATATTGGACGAGAAGATCGCGGCCATTCCAGTTGGGAATCACCACGCTTGCGGCGCGAGTATCGGGAGCGGTGTCCTGCTGTAGCTTTTTGCGAGGCGCGAGCCAGGACAAAACGTCGCACAGGAACAGCAGCAATGCGGCCAGCACCAGCAGGATCGGTGACAGCAGCGCGAGCGGTAGGCCCCGGAGCAATCTCCAAGCTCCGGCCAGGAAATGCGTCATTACACCGTTTCCTTAAATGGGGCTTCCTTGGCGGCCGCTTCCCCGACCTGCGGTCCGAGGCCCAGTTGGCGGCCGAGTCTCAGCCATCGGGATTGGCGGACCATTTCGAGCTGCGCGACCGTTTCTTGCAACTGTGTGTCAAGGCGTCGCGCCCACTCCGTACGCTCGACTACGGTGGCCTCGGCGGTATCGAGCAAACGGACGGTGTCCGTCAACTGCTTGGTCCGTTGTTCAACCTCCGCAGTGAGACGTTGCTCAATTTCAAGCGCCCAATCGGTTTTGCGCCGATTTTCTTCATTTAGTTCAGTGATGATTTGAAGCGCACGGGTCTGTTCGGATTCGAGTTGCTTTTGCAAATGGTTGCGGTCCGTCGTGGTTTGGTCGAGCCACCTGCGGACCTGCGCCAGTTCTTCCTCCAGCAGGCGGATATGCTCCTCGCGTTCCCTCAAGAGATTAGCGGCGCGCGGGGCGTAGAGAAAGTTGGAAAGTGGCGGAAGCGGCGCGCAGGAGCAGATGCCGATGAAGAAATTCGCTATTTCCGGATCTGCGGATGGGCGCGCAAGCTCGGCCTCCGTGCGGGGCGATTTGACTCCATCGTAGAACGCAAACGCCTCGACACGGTCTTGAAACAAAATCTGTACGTGCGGGAAGAATTCACCGAGCGCCGTGCGGAACTCCGCGAATTCGAATTCGTGCTCGTGGAACGGATTTGGACCCGACTTGGCTCTGGTTTCCGCGTAGTAACGCTTATTCGGCGTCGAAACAATCAGCAAGCCGTTAGTCTCAAGTACTCGCTGGGCCTCCGCTAACAGGGTCCGCCAGTCGTGAAGATGTTCGATGACCTCGAAGGCCGTCACCAAGTCGAAGGAGCCAGGAGGAAACGGCACGGCGTTGGCCGAGCACCGAAGAAATCGCGCGGCCGGAAAATGGCGTTCGGCATAGTCAATCGCTTCCGCTGCGAGATCGACTCCTAGCGCTGAAGACGCGACCCGTGCGAGATCAGCGGTTCCGTAGCCGGTACCGCAACCGAGGTCGAGAACGCGGCGCCCCACCGCGAGGCGCGTTGCCAATGCGTAGCGAGCGACGTGCTCCCCCCAAAGATCGTCATTCACCTGGCCCGGTATAACGCGCTCTCCTGTGAATTCGCTCACGGAGTCACCACGCCGCCCACTTTGGTGTTCACTTTGATGCGGCAATCCAGATGAAATTGTCCATACATCGGCTGGCCGGATCTCTCCATCTGCAAGACCACCGCGTTATCGATCCAGTCGCACATGGAATAGTGTTCCAAGGATCCATTGGCGATCGCCGGCGAGAAGGAGAACGATGATGCGTACAACGCGGGCAAATCCAGATAAAAATCAACCGTGCAAACGTCTCCAGCGATCATCGGCGGAAGATCCTGACGTTCGCGAGCGGTATTGGTGCCCGCGAAGTCGACGCCCAGATGATTGCGGAACATGAATCCGACGATGGGCCGGTCGAGGTTTTCTGTCGCACGTACACTGATTCTTACTACAATTGTAGAATTCGGTTTTAGCGAGGAAACCCGAGCTCCTTGCGCATCGAGCACCGTAATGCCCATAATTTGCGCCTTGCCGTCACCAAAACGGTGATCGACGTTAGGAATCTCCTCGACCACCTCCTCTGGAGCCTGCAGACTGCGTGCTTCCGCCAGCGGAAACTCATGCGCCTGATACGCACGATCCTTCTCAGACATCGCTGCGAGGTACTGCGCCACCACCAGGTCGGTTCTTCCGAGAGCCTTAACTACACCCTTCTCCAGCCACATTGCTCGATCGCCCAACGCCTTCACGTCGCCGGTGGCATGCGAGACGAAAAGGATAGTGACGCCGCGCTGACGGAGTTCGTGCACCTTGCGCATGCAGCGCTGACGGAAATAGACGTCGCCCACGGCCAACGCCTCGTCGACCAACAAGACTTCGGGATCGACGTGGATCGCAACCGCAAACGCCAGCCGAACTGCCATGCCGCTCGAATACGTTTTCACCGGCTGGTTGATAAAGTCTCCGATTTCGGCGAACGCTTCGATTTCAGGAAAGCGGCGATCCATTTCCTTGTTCGAGAGGCCCAGGATGGCACCATTCAAGTAGACGTTGTCTTTGCCTGAAAACTCGGGATTGAAACCCGAGCCGAGCTCGAGCAGGGCTGCAACCCGGCCATGCGCGATCGCCGTGCCGGAGGTGGGCGCAAGAATTCCTGCACAGATCTGGAGAAGGGTGCTTTTACCCGAGCCGTTTTCGCCGACGACGCAGAAGGTTTCTCCACGTTGGACTTCGAAGCTCACGTCGCGCAAAGCCCAAAATTCCGTATGAAACCGGCGGGTTTGAAACGTTGCGAGCTCCTTCAATCGATCGCGCGGTGCCGCGTAGATCGAGTAGCTTTTCGAAACGTTGGAGAATTCGACAGCCGGAGAAGACACTAGAGAAATTGTAGTCCAAACTTGACAGCTTCCAGCGTCGATCCTTACGCTGGTAAGCAGCGCCGGCGTAGCTCAGTTGGTTAGAGCGACGGTCTCATAATCCGTAGGTAGCTGGTTCGAATCCAGCCGCCGGCACCACTACTTCCCGCCTACGATTTGCTGGTATAGCCGGTCGAGATCCGCTTGTGAGTAATATTCGATTTCGATGCGACCGCGCTGTTCGCTGAGCTCGACAATGCGGACGCGAGTTCCCAGGGCTCGTTCCAGCTCGTCCGCCGCGGCGCGCACGTTCGGATCCTGGGCTGATTCTTTGCGCAAGCCAGCAGGAGGCTTGCCGCGGTCGGCGGTCATCTCCTGGACCTGGGTTTCCACCTGACGAACCGAAAGCCCTAAAGCGACAGTCTTTTCCGCTAGTTGAATCTGCTCATCCGCTGTGCCCAAGCCAAGAATGGCACGGGCGTGCCCCATCGAGAGTCGCCGTTCCGCAACCAGGAGTTGCACTTCCTTCGGCAGCTTCAACAGACGGACGATGTTAGCGATCGAGGTGCGGTCCTTGCCCGTGCGGCGGCCAATTTCTTCCTGCGAGAGCCCCAGATCGCGACCAAGGCGCTCGAAGGCGTGCGCGGTTTCAATGGGATTCAGGTCCTCGCGCTGGATATTCTCGATGAGCGCGACTTCCAGCATGGCGCGATCGGCGACGTCCTGGACCACAACCGGAACTTCTTCCAGCTCAGCGATTCGCGCGGCCCACCATCGGCGCTCGCCGGCCACGATCTGGTAACCATCTCCCATCCGGCGTACGATGATCGGCTGAATAATCCCGTTGGCACGAATGGAGGCAGCCAGCTCTTCGAGACCATCTGAGTTGAACGATGTTCGGGGCTGCATGGGATTCGGCTGGATCAGGCCCAGTGGGAGCGTGCTTGGCTTTGTTACAGCGGTAGGCGCAGGGGCAGCGGCAGCTGAGGTAGGTCCGGGTTGCCCGCGGCCCGGGAGGAGAGCGGAAAGCCCTTTACCCAGCGCTTTGCGTGGCTTGTCGTCGGCGCTGTTCATTCGCCAAAATCTCCTTCGCGAGTTTGATATAGCTCTCGGCTCCCCGAGAACGAGGGTCGTACATCAGGATCGGCTTGCCGTAGCTGGGCGCTTCCGCCAGCCGGATGCTGCGGGGGATAACCGTCGTAAGTACTTGATCTGCAAAGAAATCCTTTAAATCGTCCGCCACTTGCCGAGCGAGATTCGTGCGCTCATCGTACATGGTGAGTAGAATCCCTTCAATCTGGAGTGGCCGGGAGAACGACTCTCGGACGCGATCCACAGTGTCCATCAATTGCGAAATCCCTTCCAGCGCAAAAAATTCGCATTGGATGGGAATGAGGACGGAGTCAGCTGCCACTAACCCATTTAGCGTCAGCAGATCCAACGCAGGCGGGCAGTCTACAAGGATGTAGTCATAGCGGTCGCGCACGGTTTGGATGATCTCGTGAAGCCGATGCTCGCGGTTGGGGAGATCGACCAGATCCAGATTCGCGGCGACCAGGTTTTTGTCGGCCGGAATGAGGTCGAGTCCATCACAGTCAGTGCGCTGAATGGTTTGAGAAATATCCATTCCACCTAATAGTGCATCATAGAGGGTCTTGATCTCGGGCGTTTTCTCGATCCCCAAGCCGCTAGTAGAGTTACCCTGGGGGTCGCTATCGATCAGGAGTACCCGCAGATCGTTGGCAGCTAAGGACGCCGCCAAGTTGACGGCGGTGGTCGTTTTCCCGACGCCGCCCTTCTGGTTCGAGATGGCGATTACTTTGGCCATGCCTTCAGAATCTTAGCATGGGTGTTTCACGTGGAACACGAGATGGCGACCTGATCCCCACGGAACTGCCTGTTCGCTATCAAACTTGGAAGTGTCGTCTGTCCCTACCAATGTGGCGAAGTTATTCGCCAACTTCAACTTAAGGACATCAACCGGAGAGACGGCCCTGGAAACCACCCAATCAAAGTCGGGCTGAAGATTTTCCGCTCGAACTGTGATTACGGAAACGTTCTTGAGATTTCGACTTGCCTCACGGAGAAAAACGCTTTTTCGTTGATGGGATTCGACAAGTGTGACCGCACATTCAGGTCGTAGAATCGCGATTGGAATACCGGGGAATCCAGCTCCTGAACCCACGTCGACGATGCGGAGGGGCCCTGCGGGCAGTTTGGTTCCCACGAACAAGGATTCGCAGTAGTGCAGCCGAGCGGCGTCCTCAACCGATTCAATTCGTGTGAGATTGAGCCGGGCATTCCAGTGGGTAAGAAGATTGTAGTGCGCTTCGAGAGCGTCGATCTGCCCAGTAGTAAGCGAACCGTATGGTGCGAACTCGCCAACGAGAAGGTCACGAAACATTCTCCCAATATTCCCAATATCACTGCTGGAGGCTTAGGTACACGTCGAG
>Ga0105239_10004565_pt1 | contig 16507 bp, 3 predicted proteins | sample KBSC44metaG_FD_92761 | JGI IMG/M metagenome (GOLD analysis project Ga0105239, IMG submission 92761) | Corn rhizosphere microbial communities from Kellogg Biological Station, Michigan, USA - KBS C4-4 metaG | ecosystem: Host-associated > Plants > Roots > Rhizosphere > Soil | place: Michigan, USA...
ACGGACGCGCCTGGATCGGGCTCGGAACTCTCGCTCTTTTGAGTCGCGATTTGCCGCGCGCGCGCGAGCTATTGACGCGCGGTGTTGAGTTGATGCCGCGACACGTTGGTTCCTGGCATGTGCTGGCCTGGGTGAACCTGCTCTCCGGCGACCTCGATGCAGCCCAGCGGATTTTCGAGCAGTCGCTCGGGTTGGACCGCAATTTTGCCGAGACCCACGGTGGGCTCGCCTCCGTAGCCGCGTTGCGCGGTGAGACAGCTGCGGCTGAGCGAGGGATCAAAGTCGCATTGGGTCTCAATTCCGGGTGCTTGTCCGCTCAGTTCGCGCGAAGCGTGCTCATGGCCCGCAGCGGTGATGCAGCTGGAGCTGCGCAGCTAATCAAGGGCAAATTGCGCGCACTGGCACCGAACGATGACAGTCTCCTGAGCCGCACCATCGAAGCGGCCGCTGCCCGGTTACAACAACCCTAAACTAATTCGCTGACCGCTGGATAACCGAAGTGTTCGCTCAATGCTTACACACGGGGATGCTCGCATGGTCGCGGTGGTTTCAGGCAATGGACTGGGTCTTGGCAATTCTTCACTGAAGTCTCTGGGGTTGGCGGGGGCCCTGGGTTCCGCCTCGGAAGGCAGGGCCGGTGAGCAGGTTTATATCAACTCGACGACGGGCGATCTCGTCATCCAGGACGGCGATGATTTCATCGCGGCCCTGGGCCTGGATCTGCCCCTCACCCGCACCTACAACTCGCAGGGTCAATTGTCCGATGACTTCGGCGGTACCTGGCGGATGGGTGCCAACGAACGTCTCATCAGTCTGACGGGCACGGTCAACACGGCCGGTAGCACGATCGTCAAAGTATTCGGGGACGAAGCCCAGATCACCTTCACCTATGACGCAAGTCGTGGGAAGTACATCGCGACAGGCGAAGCGGGGGCGGAGGACGAGCTCGCGTTCAACGCTGCAACTCAACAATGGACGTGGACCGAAGGTTCGACCCGCAACACCGAGACCTATGATTCGACCGGACGCCTACTGTCCGCTCACGACATTGACGGCAATACACGCAGCTACACCTACACGGGGTCTTTGCTCACCCAAATAACGGACGCATCAGGTCAGTCGACGTTCCTCGACTATACGGGCAGCAACCTCACGCAGATTCGTGTCGTGTCGCAGGGTCTCACCCAAACGGTGACGCATTACGGCTACGACGGCCAGAACCGACTGCAAACGGTCACCTTGGACCTCTCTCCCAAGGACAACAGCACTGCCGATGGCCAGGCCTTCACCACAACCTATGGCTATGACGGTACGTCCAATCGGGTCGCCTCAATCACCCGAACAGGCGGTAGCTCTATCGGGTTCACGTATGTGCAGGCGGGAACATCCTTCAGGGTCTCCTCCTACACAACCTCGCTCGGCACCACATCACTGACATACACCAATACGGCTGGAGGTGGGATCCAGACGCAGATTACCGATCCCCTGGGCCAGGTCACGACTCTCATTCACGACGCGCAAGGGCGGCTCATCGACGAGCAGGTACAGACTGCCAATGGGCTGGTTGAAACTCAATTTCAGTACGACAGCCACGGCAATGTAACCCGGACGACCCGGGACCCCGCCGGGCGGGCATCCGTCACTGATTTTGAATATGACACTCATGGGAGTCTGACTCTGACGCGCGACGCGGATGGCGACACGGTCACGCGCACCTTCAGCTCCACGAATCAGATCCTCACTGAGACGTCCTACGTAACGCCTGATCCGGATGGGAGTGGGGCCGCCCAGCCAAGTGTGCCGCTGACCACTCGCTATGCCTACGATACAGAAGGCCATCTGAGATTCGTCGCTTCCGCCGACGGGCGGGTTACCGAGTATCGATATGACGCCGCGGGCAACCGCACGTCGATGATTGAGTATCCCGGTGGCGAGATTGACGTCAGCACCCTATCTGCGAATACCGCGCTGACCGAAGCGCAACTGGTCAGTTGGGTGGCGACCCAAGATCTTACAAAGTTGAAGCGTACGGACTACACGTACGATTTCCGAGGGCAAGTAAGCACGGCGATCGCATATGCCACCACGAATAGCTCGGGTGTTGGAATCGCTGCTGGTGCTTCGACGACTCAGTACGTTTACGATCAGCGAGGATTGCTGCTGCAGACAGTCGATCCCCGGGGCGCTGCCACCGCGGCCAATCCGTCCAACGCGAATATTCCGTATTCGATGACTTATGTGTACGACGGGCTCGGGCGCGTTACCAGTCAAACTGTTTGGACGGCGGCAGGTACCGCCTCTACCACGACAACGCAGTATAACGATGCCGGCAACAGTACGTCGGTGACTCTAGCCAACGGACTCGTCACGACTTCGACTTTCAATGGCGAAAATGAGCTGATCAGCGTCACCAATACGGGACCGGGTTCTCAGGCGCTAGGCACTACCACTTACTCATACGACGTCGGCGGCCGTCTGCGGATGGTGACGGATCCCATCGGCAACAGAAGCTACAAACTTTACGACGCGGCGGGCCGAAAAGTAGCGGACATTGACTCGGATGGCGATCTCACTGAGTACGTCTACGACAACGAGAACAATCTCGTTGAGACAATTGGGTATGGCACCGCGCTGTCAGCATCGACGCTCGCGACGCTGGTGGACTCTTCCGGCAATCCCACGAATGTGTCGCTGGCGACGTTGAAGGGGACGATTGGTCGCCAAACGGCGCCGAATACCTCCACGGATCGAGTCAGCATCAACGTGTACGACGACGCTGGAAGGCTGTTCCAGATCGTAGACGGCGCGGGCGGCGTCAAGGAGTACGTCTACGACGGACTGGGACGTGTCACTCGAGAGATTCAGTACGCGAATGCCGTTTTCGTGCCCGCAACTACCGATCCCACAGCACTTCGCAACATCGCGGTTTCCGCCAATCACTTCAAGGACCGGAACACTTTCCATTTCTACGACGGTGACAGCCATTTGACTGGCACCGTCGATGCCAACTCGTATCTGACCGAGTACGTTTACGACGGCGCCGGGCAGCTCACGACACAAATTCAGTGGGCGTTTCAGGCCAATGAGGGCGACACACTGGATGAAGTGCGTCCGGAGCCGATGCTTTCCAACGACATCTACACTCGCTATTTCTACGATGGCGAGGGCCGCAAGGTCGGCGTGCTGGATAGCGAGGGCTATCTCACAGAGACGCTTTACGACACAGCGGGGAATGTGTCACAACAAATTCGCTACGACAGCCAACTCAGCTATTCCGATGGAGCCACGGTCGGTAGCCTGCGGCCAACCGGCGTGGCAACACATGCCACCAGCTACCAATACGACGGCGCGAATCGCGTCGTCCAGCAGACAAACTATGAGGGGACGGTTCAGACCTTCACTTACGACAGTGTTGGCAATCTGACCAGCTCTACGCTCGCGCAAGGTACTTCGGACGCACGCACTTCCCAGACTCGCTATGACGCGCTGGGCCGTGTAATCGCACAGTTGACGCCAGAGGGGAGCAGTCTGATCACTGCCGGGATGACTCAGGCTCAAATTGACGCCATCTGGAATCAGTACAGCGTTCGATTTAGCTACGATCTGGCCGGGCGGCGAACTTCATCCACAGATCAGGATGGTCGCCAAGTTCTCTATTTCTACGATGCGGAAGGGCGAGTTCGTTACACGGTAGATGCGGCGGGCGACGTCACTGAGCAGCGCTACGACTCGCGCGGTGACGTCACTGACCAGATCGCGTATGCGAAACCGATAGTGGTGACCGGGCTCACGGGCGGTGTGATCAGTTCGTTACTCAACTCGCAGTTGGCGAGTGCTGCGGATCCGACGAAGGATAGCCACACCACACTGACCTACACCGTCCTGGGGCAGCTTGCTTCGACCACGACGGCGGAAGGGAGCTCGACGAGCTATCAGTACAATGCCTTCGGAGATTTGACGACCAAGCTGGTCGCTCAATCACTCTTGCCGACGGAATATGATTACACGTATGACTTTCTCGGGCAGTTGACGACAGAGGTCGACGACTCGCGGACAATTAATAAATTCACCTTCTATTCCTACGACGCTTTTGGTCGGATCAACTCGACCAACGTACAGGACGGCATCAGCGGCGCATTTCGAGGTACGTCCTCGGACTACGATCGCCTGGGTCGGGTAATCAGAACATATGACTCGTTCTTCAATCAAACCAGCACGACGTACGACGGTTTCTCACGCGTCCTGACCTCGCAGGATCGAGCCGGAGATACGACGACGTACTCCTACGATGACGACGGTCGAAAAGTCACTGTCACTAGTGCAGAGGGCGTGGTTACAACCACCATTCACAATCGTGAGGGACAAGTCGCCTCGGTATCGACGGGCGCTAATACGACCTCGTACACCTACGATGCCAACGGCGTGGAAAAGACGGTCACCGATGATCTCGGCATACTCAAGAGCTGCACCTACGATCCTGCGGGTCTGCTGACCTCTGATACTGATGCGAACGGGATCGTAACGTCATACACGTACGACTCCGCGGGCCGAATCAAGACCAAGACGGTTGACTCAGCTCCAGGTGGCCTGAACCTGGTTACGACGTACACCTACGATGGAGAAGGGCGCGTCACGCAAGTCGATGAGCCCGGCGGGAAGAGCACCGTCACGAAGTACGATCGTGACGGAAGAATTGTGCAAGTGGACGTCGATCCGCAACACCTGGATCTTCGGACTACGTATGCCTATGACGTTGCCGGCAATCTGATCACTCTCGTCGAAGGCGCAGGCAGCTCCAACCCTCGGATAACCCAATATGGCTACGATGCTCTCGGGCGCCGCACCTCGGAAGATGTGGATCCGGCGGTAGAAGGATCATCCGAGCTGCATCTGCATCTCATAACGTCGTACTACTATGACGCGTTCGGCAACGTAACCCGCAAACAAAATGCGGATGGTTATTCGACCTGGTACGTCTACGACAGCAACAACCGCCTCATTCAGACAATCGATACGTTGGGCGGCGTCACTGAAAATACTTATGACGCCGACGACAGACTGCTGTCGACCCGTCGCTATGCGACTGCGATGGACATCCTGCCGTTGGAAAGCGTCGATCAGCCTTCTCAACAGTTCCTCAATACGAGTGACGCCGATCGCGTCGAGCAGACTGTCTACGACCGCGACGGCAGGGCTGTCTACTCCATTGACGGGACGGGAACCGTCACTCAGCGGACCTTTGACGAAAACGGGAATGTAATTCGGACCTGGACCCTGTCTGCCCAGGTTGCACCGGGTATGTATCAGACGATTGATGATGTTCAGGCGGCTATCAGTGCGGTTCGATTTGGTGATGTGACCGACGTATTCTCGACCGACCGGGTCAGTTATTCAGCGTATGACGCGCGCGGCCGCGCGATCTTTACGGTCGATTCCCGCGGCGATGTCATCCAGAACTTCTATGACGGCAACGGGAACCTCACAGCGACGACTGCATACGCCACGCAGTATACGGGAAGCGCCTTCGATGCCGATTCGCTGCAGTCCTGGGCGGACAGCCACTTTGCAGTCGCTTTCGATCGCACGACGCTGTACTTCTACGATGGCCTGGGTCGGGTTCGCTTTGCTCAGGATCCAAACGGATTGCTGACCGAGACCCGTTACGACGATACCAATCGTACCCAGACTACGCTCGGCGCAGTTCAGGCATCCATGACGCGATTCGCGACAATCGCCGATGCGGAAGCTGCAATGCAGACCGCGACGTATCCGCTGCATACGACAATCACACAATACGACGTCGCAGGGCGTGTTTCGCAGGTGACGGATGCAGCAGGAGGCACCGAGAAATATACGTACGATGCCCTGGGTCACAAGCTCACATTCACGAATCAAAACAACGCAACCTGGCACTATCACTATGATGCCGCTGGACGTCTGAAGGAAGAGGATTCGCCCCCGGTTCTGGCATCGAGCACCTTCGCCGGTACAACCATTGGAATCTCTTCCTCCGGGGTGGCCTCGATTGCTACCACTTACACCTACGATGCCGTTGGAAATGTCTTGACGCGCACTGAGGCGGCGGGGTCGCCTTCAGCCGTTACGACGTCTTATGACTATGACGGCCTTGGGCGGCAGATACGGGTGCATCTACCGTCGGTTGGGGTGTACAACTTCAGTGGCGATAACGTAAATGCGATCGGAAACAGCGTTACCCGCCACGAAACAACGCCTGCTCTGTACACGGAAGTCACCTACGACACTCTCGGCAATGCCATTCAAAGCCGAGACGTAAATGGCGTCTACAGCTTCAAGATGTATGACGCGGAAGGTCGTGTGCAGTTCGAGGTTGATGCCGGTAATTACATTACCGGGTATGTGTACGACGCCTTCGGCGATCGCACGCAGGTGACGCGCTATGCGACGCCTCTTTCTGCCGCGATTACACCTGGCTCGCAATTCACCTCGAGCGATCTGCAGTTGCGTATACATGCATCGCCGACTACCGATCGGACGATCACCACGGACTATGACACTCTTGGGCACATCCTCACTGTTACTGAGCCAGCTACTTATACGTTTGAGCCAGACACGCAAGCCAACGATGCGGTCTTTGTTGCCAGTGAAATAACTCGATCTCAGTACAACGCATTTGGTGAGGTCGTTGCCTCCACCAGAGATGTAGGCAATGGCAAGGCCGCTACGACATACTCCTATTTCGATCGGGACGGCAGGCTGATTGCGCAGGTTGATCCCATGGGGTATGGGACTACCTACGACCATGACGTGTTCGGGAATGTCACAACCCAGACCGAGTACGCCAAGACCGCCTTCGTATCCGGCACGGACTTCCTGCCAACATTCCGAACAACCACCAGCGCCAATTCACCCAATGACCCTGCCGGTTACGACCGGGTGACCGTCTTCCAATACGATGCGCTGAATCGGAAGACCTCCGAGTCGCTGCAGAATTTCGAGTATTACGACGACAACCTGACGAGGACCACGGGCTCCCGAACCACAACGTATGATTACGATGCGGTCGGGAATCAGGTTCGTGTCACGCAGCCCAATGGTGCGACGACCTACACGTTCTACGATGCTTTGGGACGGGTCATCGGGACTGCGGGTCCTCAGCGCAACCTCACGGGCACAACCGGCTTCGAAGACGAAGAGCGCGCCTATACGGAAATTCTTCGTGACGCACTCGGTAACGTCGTTGAAGAAATTGACCACGACATAGGCGCGGTGATTCCGAGCGATTGGACGCCGTCATCCCCACCGCCGGTGCCGCCGGCCAGCCCGAACGGGAGTGATCGCACGACGTTGTATTATCGCGATGCTCTGGGCCGAGCGATTCAAACACAGGATCCCACCGGCGTTCAGACGTACGACTCCTACACAGCCACCGGTCAGCTCGCCAAAGAGTGGCAATACGTTACGGATAACGATGGATTCGTTGGCACCATCATGCAGATCCACCAATACGACGCGCTGGGCCGCGAGACGGATCTGATCGAGTCACAGGTGAGTGGTTCGGTTGCCATCGACACGCGATCGCGTTACGACTCATTCGGCGATGTCGACGCGAAATCCGTCTTCCAGTACGGCACGAACCCGAATCCAGCCTGGCAGGAGCTCTTCTCCTACGATCAGGCCGGGCACATGTGGCGAAGCAACTCCAACGGCGTGTGGAAAATCTACTTTTATAACCTCGCGGGTCAGGTGACCTACACCATGACCAGCCGGTCGATCGATCTGAGTCAGTATGCGTCTGCAGCCGCAGCCGACGCCGGCGTGAGCGATCGGACTCACCAGGTGACTGTCTACGATCTGGACGGGCGTATCGTGCAGCAGCGCGAGACGAACATCGCCCTACTTCCGCCAACGTTTGATCCGAGCACTACGCAGACTCTCGATCGCTGGGGTAACGCCATAACGATGGTCGACAGAGCCGGGAAGACCACGACCTATCGATACAACATGCTGAACCAGTTGACGCAGACCACTCTCCCGCAAGTGACCATTTTTGATACCAGCAACGTGGTGACCGACGGCATGGGAACCCCAGTGACCCACAACCTGTATGACCTGATGGGCAATATGCTTCAGGCGCAGGATGGCAACGGTCACGGAACGCGATACTTCTACAATGCAGTCGGGCAGGTGCTCGTCAAGGAAGACGCCGACTCCGACACCTACTCCGCCACAGGCGGCGCGTTCACCCGTTACACCTACAACCAGTTCGGAGATGTCCTGCAGGTTATCGATCAGCTCGGATTCCGCACGCGCAACCAGTACGACAAGGATAGCCGGCTGACGCGCGTAGATCAGGAGATCGATCCCGATACGTTCCTGGACAATGACCCGCACGATCCCACGATAAAGCCTCATCGTGACCTGTCTGTTGCCACCACGCTCTATCAGTATGATCAGGCGGGCAGGCGCAAGACTGTCACCGATGCCACAGGTGCAACCACCAAATATTGGTACGACCTGCAGGGCAACGTGTCGCAGATGCGGACAGCGATGAATTTCCTGACCATGTACAGCTACAACGTACGTAATCAGAAAATCCAGGAGATCGATCCCGAAAGCAGCATCCAGACCTGGCACTACACTGACCTCGGTGTGCTGGATCATCACACGGACAAGACGACCACCGGCGGTGCTGACTACGGCACGCTGTCCGGAACCTCGTATACCTACACGTATGACAAGGCAGGACACCTGCAGGAACAGACCAATACACTCGGTCAGGATTTGAATTACACCTACGATATCGATGGGCGGCTCACCGAGATTTTTGACAACGGCACAGCGGCGTCGTCCCTGGTGCAGAGTTCGAATGTCGACACCAGCTATACGTACGACACATCGGACCGGGTGGTTGAAGAGATTGTCTATGTGGATAACAAGGAGCAGGAAGACACAATCACCAACTACGATGCTCTCGGTCGAATTGAGTCGACCCGGGACCTGAATGACTATCAGCTCACCTATGCGTACGACGCTGCCGGCAATCGCACGATCATCGAGGCTGCCTATGACGATCACAATGGCAACCTGCAGAACCAGACCCTGTACTTTACGTACGATGCAGCCAATCACGTCCTCATCAGCGATGGAATTGAAACTACCGGAGCGGCTCCGAAGGTAACTATCGATGCCACGCACGGACAGAGGCTGACCTACGACGCAAAGGGCCAGCGCGCGACTGCCCAATCGGGCGGGCAGAAGATGATCGTAACTGCCGTCGTTCAGAACGGCTCTCAGGTTGGCAGGTCCGTCGGTGCGCAGACCACGAGTGATGGCTTGGCGACGCAGCAATACACCTACGATGGCCTCGGGCGCCTGGGGTCGGTCGGGCAACAGGCGGACTTCTACACGCTTGATGAAGATGCAAATACCACGACGTTCAACCAGTCGGGATATCAAGCCACGAGCACGAAGACTTACGACAAGGCCTCGCATGTTCTCACTGAGAGCAACTTCACACCCGCGAGCGGCGTCACTACGACTGGTATGAACGATGTCGAAACCGTCTCGGACTATGATGCGGACGGCCGTGTCATGCACCAGACAACCTACAAAAACAACGTAATTCAGGCACTGGTCACATACGGCGAGTCGAACCACAACAATGGAAGCTGGACGTTGGGTTATGACGCTGCGGACGTCCTGCGCGCATACTCGGTGCAGTTTTTCTCAAATGGTACGGCCCAATATACCACTACGCACAAGTTGTCCTATCAGTTGGGCAGCTCGTACGTGGAAACCCGGGAGGCAGTCAGCTCAACAGGTACAAACGCGCCCGGCCCGGGTGGAGCAAATCGTAAGTACAACGTCAATGGGGCGTTAGTACAGCAGTCCGACGACAACCTGCCCAATAACACCCGGTACCTTGCAAACGACGACACGGGTCACGTGCTGGCGGCTATCCAGGGAAATTTCAGCACACCGGCCAGCCTCTCTGCCGCTTGGGATGAGGCACTCGCCCGCACTGCGGGTAACTCGGTCAAGGCAGAGTACTTCTTCTGGTCGAACGGCAACTACCTGGGCAGCTTCGGGCAGTTGCAGAGCTCCGACGGCTCGTTTACTGCCAACTTCGATGTCAACTACACGCCGGTGTCGCAAGGGTATCCGGCGGATACTCCCGCGAATGTCGTCGTGCAGTCCGGTGATACGTTGCGCACGATCGCCGCGCGTGTTTTTGGCGACGCCGGTCTGTGGTACCTGATCGCACAAGCCAACGGCTTGACCGATCCGAACTCGGCGCCCGCGGCGGGCACGACGCTGATCATCCCGAACAAAGTCGTGTCCCTGTCCAATACGGCCGACAGCTTCAAGCCGTTCGACCTGTCTCAAGCCATCAGCAATACCTCGCCGTACCAGCCGCCGCCGCCACCACAGCACAGTGGCTGCGGTGTGTTCGGGCAGATCCTCGAGATCGCGGTGGCAATCGTTGTCGCCTACTTCACCGCCGGAGCACTTTCCGGGCTGGCTCCGGCGATTGCCGGAGCTATCGGCGGAGTCGCCGGTAGCGTTGCCAGTCAGGCGGTCGCAATCGCCGATGGCGATCAGAAGGGTTTCAACTGGAAGGGGGTCGCCATCGGGGCCATCGCGGGCGCCGTGGGCGGAGAGTTGGGTGCGTCAGGGTTTGGCAAGGCGGTTGGTGGGGAACTGCAGCTCACCGGGGATGCGTTGAAGTATGGAGCTTCCGCCATCAACGCGGCCGCGGGCAGCGTGCTCACTCAGGGTATCGGCGTCGTCACGGGGTTGCAGCAGCAATTCAGCTGGAGCTCGGTTGCGGCCGCAGCCATTGCCGCACCGCTGGTTCAGGCGGTTGATTCTCATCTCGGCATCAACACCAATCCCGACACAAACAGCTATACAGACAGGTTCCAAGCCTCTCTGGTCTCCACCGTCACCAACGGCCTGGTCGGCGCCGCGACTCAGCTCGCCATCGACGGGAAGGTCCAGACGGTCAATCTCGAGGCGAATGCGTTCGGCCAGATACTCGGCAACAGCTTTGTCAGCCTGGATACACGAACTCCCAACATTTCCGTCAACGCCGAGCAGCAGCAGGGAGCCTTCGACCAGATCGCGCAGGGGGCGGCTGAGACTGCCGCCGACGTCGATGCGCGTGTCGCGAGTGACAACTCGCGGTATTTCGAGTTTGCACAAAAGGCGGATGCGGCTGCGATGTTGGGGATTCAGCAGTCAGCGGATACTTTGAATGCCGATCTGGCTCAATCGATGGCTTCGTTGTCGCGATTGCCGCAGATCAACTTCCCAGACGAGGCTCCCCCTATCGATCCCATTGTCGCAGCCGAGTATGCGGCGCGGGGCGATCGCACATTCAATTTCGTTGGCGCTACCGTGGACGGTCTGCCTCGCAGCGATCTGCAGAGCGCTGCGACGAACGCTCCCTACTCGTTCTTCGGTACCTATGCCCAGGCAAAACTGACTGGTACGCCGATGGACCAGTTTATCGCCAACCGTTTGGCCCGGGAGACCCCGGACAACTTCCCGGCAACCGGTACGATTCGCGGCTTGAGCGATTTCGAAGCGACTCTCGAGTTCAATCCGGTTGCCCGGGGGCTGCTCGGGTTCGGGGTCGGCCTCGCCGAGATTGTTCGTACCCCCGCTAACCTGTCCGACGGGCTCACCAACGCGCTTCGCGATGCCTATGGGTTCGCGAAGGACGAAATCTTCGGTGTGGCTCCGGGAGAGCAGCCTTACCAGGCGAAAAACGGAATCATCAGCCTGTTCCAGCAGGAGGGCACGCAGGCGGTCGGAGATCTGATCGGCGGGACTGTGCGGTCACTGCCCGTCTTCTCGACTCTGTCCGCAGGGAATGATCCGTTCGATATCGCCAGGTCATTGCCCGGCACGCTGTCGGTGTTAGGCGGCGCTGCCTTCGCGCCGGGCCGAGTGACAGGTGGAAATGGCCCGTCCATCGTCTTGGATTTGTTTGGTGGTAAGACCTCGCAAGTACCGGGTGCAGTCAATGTGGATATTATTGCCCAGGGTGGTGTGCGGGCATCGGCGCTTCAGTTGCCATTTCGTGACGCATCGGCAAACCAGGTTATTGCCAGTAACCCTTATATTCCTGGCGGGGCAGGGATGATGGACTACCTGCCTGAGGCTTCGCGTGTACTTCAGCAGGGTGGGCAGCTGATCATTAACTCGACTGCAGGCAATAAATTTGGCAGGCTACCAGATGCTCAAACACTACAAGGTCTGGGCTTGACAGTGATACAGGATCGAGGCCCCTTGCTGCCGCAATTCCGGAACAATGTGTTCCGCCGTACGGACGGCAGCTCGATGCCTCCTAACAGTATGCGCACGACGATTCTTCAGAAGACTGGTGGAACTTGATATGAGGAAGATTGCGGGATTTTTCGACAATCTGCATTTCACGGAGAGCAGCTTTGGTCTGCCGGTCGTTCATGGATCAACTCTGCGCATCCCAGTGCGTGGCTTGTTTGTGCTTCGCGGGCATCCTCTCTTGGAGAATGGCGATGGGCCGTACACGGGATGGCTGGTTTTTGAGAATGTCCGGGACTCCAGGCGAACTGTTACGGAGTACACTGGCGAATCCAAGTTGGCGGGAGAATTTGGAAAGCCATACGAAGTTGAGGATGGCCCGTTTCCACAGGTGGTTGGAGATCCAGGAGTTACTTTTGAATTTGAAGGGCTCCAGCTCGAACCGAAGGCCTGGGTTGACAATTGGATTGTGCGGGCTGATTCGTTCGAGCTGATTGTTGACCGGGCATAATCCACGGTTGATGGCATGTGCAGGTCCTCGGTACTGGCGCCTTGTCGCTGAGAAATTGCTCGCCCTGGTCGGGCGTTCTTGCGCCGATTGCAGAAGAAGTCCGGCTGAATACCAGTATCGATCGGTAAGGCCATGGATGCGCACCTTCGTCTCGCGCCCTTGCAGCGCCGATTGTTCCTGGACAGTCCATGCTGGGATTGGCTCTGGGAACTGCGCAGCGCGAAGTGCTGGAGTGGCTGCTCGCCCAGCCGCGGGGTGATGCGCCAGACACTATTCTTCTGCCTGATTCACCTCAGTTGCGCGTGGACAGCAGCAAAGCGGATGTGATTGAGCTGCGGGCGGCCGCCAAACCGACTGGCCTGGCTGTCGCAATCATCAAGACCGCCGAAGATGCGGAGTCGGCTACCTACCGTTTCGAGGGCAGCGCATATTCGGCGGGAATGCTTCGCTTCTCGAAGCAGGATGGACAGGCCACCCTGCTGAGCGCAATGCCGGGAGACGAGAAGGGACATCACTTTGACCGTGCAGCCGCCAAGTTGCGCAAGAAGTGGCGGAGCGGAGAGCTACCAGACGTCACAGAGTGGGCCTCATGAGCTGATCGCCGCCGCGGCGATGTTGCTCCTGCCGGGCCGTTGGATGATGACGACGCTGGATGCCTACGTGGCCGAACGTTTTGGCTTGACGAGAGGCCGCCAAGAGGCGCTCTACAGAGGCGGCCAGGTCTTGAAATGCTGCCTGTTCGAGCCCCCTTAACAGCAACCAGGTAATTCTTTCGCGCCGCACCCGACTGCCAGTCGCCGTTTTTTTTGGCTTCCACCCTAAACAACGGCCCACAGCCGTGGATATCCCTTCGCTCGCAACACGAACGTACGGGGATGCTCTATGGTCGCGGTGGTATCTGGCAATGGACTGGGGCTGGGGAATTCGTCACTCAACACGCTGGGGAGCCAGGGGTCGGTCGGTAACGCTTCGGAAGGGAAGGCCGGCGAAAAGGTCTACGTCAATTCCTCCAACGGCGACCTGATCATCCAGGAGCAGGACGAATATCTGTCTGGACTGGGCCTGGACCTGCCGCTGCTGCGAACCTACAACTCCCAGGGCCAGCTGGTGGACGATGTCGGTGGCAACTGGCGCCTGGGTGTCAACGAACGGCTGATCAATCTGACCGGGACGCTCAACACCGCGGGCAGCACCATTACGAAGGTGTTCGGCGATGAAGCCGAGATTGTCTACGCCTACAACGCCGCGCAGGGTAGATACATTGCCACGGGACAGGCCGGTGCACTCGATCAACTGACCTATAACGCCACCAACCAGCAGTGGACCTGGCTGGACGGCGCCACTGAATCCAAAGAGACCTATGACTCCACCGGTCGCCTGTTGTCCGCCCAGGACACCGACGGCAATACACGTTCTTATACGTACACGGGATCGCTGCTGACCCAGGTGACTGATGCGTCGGGGCAGACGGTCAATTTTGACTATACGGGCAGCAATCTGACTCAGATCAGGGTGGTATCGCAGGGCGTTACCCAGACTCTGACGCACTACACCTATGATTCGCAGAATCGGCTCTCGCAGGTGAAGGTGGACCTCTCGCCGCAGGACAATTCCGTCTCGGACGGAAATGTCTATGCAACCACGTATGCCTACGACGGAGCATCTTCGCGAATTACCTCGATTTCCCGAAGTGATGGAACTTCGATCAGCTTTACATATCGGCTGGACAAAGGCGTTTATAAGGTTGCGACCTATACAGAAGGGTCGCAAGGCACCATCACGGTCAATGCGAACAATGGAGCACTGTCAACCACCGAGACAACCACTACAACAACAAACTATAACCTCAACACGGGCGCAACTACCGCTCCGGGATGGGAATCGTTTGGGAACCTCCCCGGCACGGACTCATCATATGACCTGCTCGACGGCCAATATGATGGCGCGAATAACATATTTGTATTGAGCCAATCGGCCAACGGCCTGGGTATTTCACGCTACGATGCCGCATCAGGGGTCTGGAGCAACCCCATTCAGATGACCAGCGGCAACCCCACGATCTTCGGGGTCAAGATGGCTGTCGACTCAGCCGGAAATGTCTTGCTGGCCTGGTCCCAGGGAAGCAGCGCCGACCGGGCGTCCAATCTGTACGTGAAACGTTTCGATGCGGCCGCTCAAACCTGGTCGTCTGCTCAACTGCTCGCGAGCAGCCCTGATGTAGCGGGCACGGCCTCTGGCCGAAGCATTTTCAATCTCGGAGTATCGATCAACGGCAACAACGCTGCTGTTGCCTACATTGTGCACGACACCGGTGGCGCCAATTTCGACGACCACGCCAGCTTCATGGCCATGAGGTGCACTGCCGGGACGTGGGGCACGGCCCTCAATCTGGATCCGACCGCCAATGGATACAACGTTTCGGCGCCCCCGCAGGTGGCGGTCGATAACTCGGGCGTCGCGACAGTACAGTGGTACACGTATAACGGCTATCAATACAGGCGCGGAGCTGCAGGTACTACAACGTTCGGAGCGGCTACGACAATCACGTTCCCCGGCCCACTGTATGGGGCCGTGGGCGGACAGATGCTGAGTGATGGTCGCAGCTTCGGCTCTTGGCAATTCTTCGACGACACCAGGCAATTCGGCGTCTTCAATCCAGCTACCAACTCCTGGGTCACATTTCCGGCGGGCAAGGCCGTGCCCAGTCCGAATGTGATTGATTCGAGCGGAAACGCTCTTTTCCTCCTCAGTGCAAGCCAGCTGCAGATGTTGAATGCCACGACGGAAACCTGGAGCCCGATCATAACGCTGCCGGCGATTCCCGCTCCGGGAGGCACGTCCAACGAATACACCGGGAGTATCAACGGCAGCCATGCTGTGTACGAAGTGTGGAGTCCCAACGACTCGAAGCTGTATGTCTATCAATATGCCAACGGCGTATGGGGTCCACCCACTGCGGTTCCGGGAGCCGACCAGGTCTATCGATCACAACTGACCGGCGGGGGTATCAGAGTCGCCCCCAATGGGAATGAATTCCAGTACATGACTTATAACTTTGATTCTCATGAGCTCGGCGTATTCATGTACCACGCTGGGAGCACCTACGTTGTTCCGGCAGGAGCGACCTGGGCGTCCGTTGCTCAAGCGCTTTACGGAACCTCGGCGGGAGGTCCTGCACTTCAGGCTGCTTTGGGGAATCCGGCGCTGGTGCCGGGTGGTCGCCTGAGCAATCTTCCCGCGACTCTCGCGGTGACCACGACGACCATAACACCAGTAACGCCGTACTACACCGTCTCTAGTAGTGACACTTGGTCCAGCATTACTCAAGCTGTCTATGGAACGAGCGATGCTGCAGCCATCAGCGCCTTGCAGACAGCGCTGGGCACTACAACTCTCACGGCAGGCGCGCACCTCATCGTGCCCGCGAGCCTGACTTATACGGTCAATACAGGTGGCCAGACCACGACGCTCGCGTACACCTCCTCTTCGGGAACTTCGAGTCCCGTTACCGTCTCAGCGAACCCGAATTCAGTGACTACAACCAGTACGTCGAGTCAGACGTACAACGTCAATTCGGGGGCACTGTCGACGACTGACACAGTCAATCAGGCGTACAACCTGAATTCAGGTGCGTTGTCCGGTTCTACGGGGACGATTACCTTTGCTCAGGGAAATTACTCGAACCCGTCCATTGCCAACACGGTCACCGTCCCCTTCACGGAT
>Ga0105239_10004567_pt1 | contig 16506 bp, 9 predicted proteins | sample KBSC44metaG_FD_92761 | JGI IMG/M metagenome (GOLD analysis project Ga0105239, IMG submission 92761) | Corn rhizosphere microbial communities from Kellogg Biological Station, Michigan, USA - KBS C4-4 metaG | ecosystem: Host-associated > Plants > Roots > Rhizosphere > Soil | place: Michigan, USA...
ATCAATTATTAGCTTCTTCTCATACATCGCCATTACTAATAAAATCATGCGGTTATAGGTATCGAGGCCCTGTGGTTGGTTGTTTACTTTTAAAAACTTGTCGTAAAAAATACTGGTGATTATTTCGGCTTTGCTTTGATAGGATCGCCAATAGGCCCGTTCGTTCACAAAATCCTGATGAACGGCTTTTGACACCCGGGGTTTTAATTCTTTATTGGCAAGACTGTCACGGTAGTACAGCGCATGCATAAATTCGTCAACTGCAAGGTGATAGGCTGAATAGCGCAGCAGTTTGTCGTGCGAATTTATTCCTGCTAAAAAGCCCACAAAGTCAGCTTCATCCTCTGGCCCATAACCCATCTGGTGCGACATTTCGTGACAGGCGACTACCGGCCGGTTAAAAACAGGCATCTGGTAGTTTATTTGCGCCTCGCCGGTAAATGGGTTAAAATATCCCGACGTGCCGATATAATTTAATATTGGTGTTAGTATAGATGGCTTTACGCCGGGATGGTAGGTGCGAAATTGCAGAGAATCGGCCGATAATTTACTGATTGCAGCTACTGCATTTTGATATATTGTTGAGTTTGGTTGCCCAAAATCGGCAGGTGTTAAACGGGCGCGGGTAGCGTTGGCGCTGTCAATAAGCATAGTTGTAACCGCTTTGAGATTTGCCGTAGTGTAACTGGTGTCCCTAAGGTTTAACCTTTCACCGGCAGATGGCCGAAAATAGTTCATCCCCCAAAACAAGTAAAATATTAAAATAGCAGCCTGGACTTTTATAATAATACCACCTGCCAAAAACACAGCAGGCATAAACTTTTTTTTAAAAAGCAGTCTTATAAACCGGTACAAAGCAAAAAACAAATAGCCTATTACAAAAATGTACGCCACATCGCCCACACTAAACGGGAAAATGTTGAGCACCGGGTGCAGCAGGTAGCAAACTACGGGGTAAAGGCTTTCAGAAAAATAACGTTCAACAGCATGCGGGTAACCTGTAAAAAACATCAGCAAAAAAATAGCGACAAGCAGTGCGCCTATTATTATTGCTTTAAACTTGAGTTGCTTTTTAACGGTATTGCTTAACATGCCCGGTAAATATAGCAATATGCCGGTTTTTGTGGCACAAAAAAGCCCTCCGTAAATGCGGAAGGCTTTTAAATAATAAATTTATCAGCGTAAATTATTTTATCGAAACCGGGATGCTTATTTTATCCCAATCCATGCTAAAACCATTTTTGCTGAATACGTAAGTCAATGATTCCGTCATTGCATGTGCTTTAGGCGTTACCATCACGCGCAGTGCATCCTGTGCCTGGTCGTATTTAAACGCGCCCCATTGTTCGGCTGTTTTGTTAAAAATAACTGTCCATTGGCCTTTTTCAACCGGAATAACAAAAAATGCGTATTTGCCTTTTGCTAATTTTTTACCTTCAACCATAATGTCTTTGTCGGTAGTAAAGGTTGTTGCCGAATCGGCGCCTGCTCGGTAAACTTTACCGTATGGCTCAAGGCCTCCCCAAATTTTGCGGCCTTTAACAAAAGGGCTACCGTAACGGATGGTGATATTTGCACCGGCCACCGTGCCTTTTACGCCTTTGTGCGGGCTTTGCGCCATTGCTGCCGTAGATAGTAAAACGGCACATAATAAAAATGATAACGCCTTAATTTGAAATACTGCTTTCATAATAAATATTTTATTGGTTATAATTCGTTATAAAGATAAACTGAAATTTCGGACTTTTAGTGTCAAATTAGCGTCTAATTATCAATAATGGCTTCATAATAATATGCGTTACCTGCCTTTTATCGATGTTTAAACTACTCGTCGAAAATATTTGAAAATCGGGTGCCGGATACAAAACAAAAATAATATTGCAACGTTTTAAATATCAGAATCATATTGCAGTTAGGAATTGACCGAAAGGTTAAACAATTGTTGTGATTTTTGGCCTCACGCCCACAGGGTGTGAGGTTTTTTTGTTTTAAACCCTGCGGCCATTCTTCCCGGCTGTTTTATTTAACCGCATGCCTTATATTTGCCCGGTATTTATAAATCGGCGCGCAATTAAATGAAGGATACAAATAAGATATTTTACCTGTTATTATTTGTAGCGGCGCTTGCGGTTAATTTTGCCGGCATAAACGTCAACTTTTTTACCGACGACCCCGGTTTGTACGCGGCTATAGCCAAAACACTCCTTTATAAAAAAGATTTTTTTGAACTCTACACCTATAACCAGGACTGGCTCGATAAACCACATTTCCCGTTTTGGATAGTATTGGCCAGCTTTAAGTTATTTGGTGTAAGCGTTTGGGCCTACCGATTGCCTGCTTTACTTTTTTTTACGCTGAGCCTTGTTTATACCTGGCTGCTTGCACGTAAGTATTACGGGTGGCAGGTTGCCTTCACCGCAGTTATGATATTGATGACGGCGATAGAGGTATTACTTTCAAATACCGACACCAGGGCCGAGCCCTACCTTATGGCATTGATACCAGGCGCTATTTATCACATAGCTAAACTGAATGAACGTTATAGTTTGAGTCAATTATTAATGGCGGCCCTGCTTACCGCCTGCGCTATAATGACCAAGGGCATATTTGTAGTGATCGCTATTTATGGCGCGCTGCTTGGCCAGCTTATTTTTCAAAAACAGTTTAAGCAAGTATTTAAGCTGAAGTGGTTGGCCCTGGGAGTGCTGACCATCGTATTAGTGCTGCCCGAGTTGTATGCCCTTTACACCCAGTTTGATCTGCACCCCGAAAAAACAGTTTTTGGAAGGCACAATGTGTCGGGCATTAAGTGGTTTTTGTGGGATAGTCAATTTGGTCGCTTTATAAATTCAGGGCCTATAATCCGCGAAGCAACAGGCAGTAAATTCTTCTACTTACATACACTGCTTTGGGCCTTTGCGCCGTGGTGCCTGGTATTTTACTATGCCGTGTTTAAAAACATAAAGCAGCTATTTCGGGGTGAAAAGCTGGCGGAGTATTATACTGTTAGCGGTGGCTTATTATTATTGGTACTTTTTTCGCTGTCTGGCTTCCAACTGCCATTCTATACAAATTCGGTGTTTCCACTATTCGCTATTTTTACTGCGCCGTTTTACGTTAGCCAACTAAGTAAACCCGAGGAAAAGTTCAGGACTATTTCGCAATGGGTATTCATTATATTGTTGCCAATTGTTATTGCAGTATTAAATTACTTTTTACAGCCGGCCAATTATTTACTTTTTTGGGTGGACGTTATTTTGTTTGGGTTGATAATTTTTGTGGCCATTGTAAGAATCAGGGAAGCACATTTCCGCCTTTTTGTTTTTAGCTGTGCCGCTGCCCTATTTGTGGGGTTTTATTTAAATACTGTGCTGTTTAACCAAATTACACCGTACAAAGGTGAAATTGCTGCTGCACGCTACGTCAATCAAAAACAATTTGATAGCGTACATATCTATTCTGTAAAATTCGAGAATAATAATTTCCAGTTTTATTGCAAACGGCCGGTTGATTTTATGCCGATTGATAAATTTGACCAGTTTACCTCAACCGAAGCTTCAGTATTTTATGTAAACGGGCGTTCGATGGATACCCTGGTGAAACGGAGGGCAAAATTCACAATATTGAAGTCGTTTATAAATTATCCGCAGGAAAACATCATGCCCAGGTTTATCAATAAAACTACCAGGCACGATGTTTTAAACCACGTGTTTTTAATTACCCGGCCGATTGCCGGGCATTAGTGTTAGTTAACTTTGTATTTAAAAACCTGGCGACCTAAATTGCCATTCACGTCAATACCTTCAATAACTACCCGGTAAGTGCCGGTACCATCGGCATTAAAGAAACTTACAGCACCATTACCACCTGAATCGGTAACCACGTTGGGGTTCCAATAAATTGTGGTGCGGTTATCCGGGGCTTTGCTGGCATCAGCCACGTTATACTGCGGCGAATAAAACTCTTTAGCCTTATAGAAGCCTGCAGGGGTAAATGAATAGACGCCTGGCGACATCTCTTTACTAATTGTCGCAGCGCCTGCAAGATTTTGCCGGGTGGTAATAACTATAACCCCGCCGCCGCCGGCTACCCCATAAATAGACGAATTACCCTCTTTCAAAATTTCCACTGTCTCAACAACCCTTGGTGGAATGTCATCAATTGACCGCCCGCCAACTATACCATCAACAACTATTAACATTTGGTTGGCACCTAACGTGTTTTTTTGCAATACCTGCCCCGTTTTCAGGAAGGGCACGCCGTTTACAAAATCAACATCACGGGCAACTCCATTTAGCGCAGTTACAAGCGACGGTGAATTTGCAAAACTATCTCCGTTTATAACCTGGTCTGCATGGCCGGGACCACCTAAATTTGATGAGCGATAGGAGGCAGTTTTTTTAGGCCCCACAACGCGATCATCTTTTAAATAAACCCGCGAGTCGTTGCTCGCGATCATGTCTCCTGCTTTTTGACCATTCTGAAGCGAGGCTAATATGTCGGCACTTGAGTTATAGCTTGCGTCCATTTCGCTGGCAGGGTCGATAGCAGCACTTGCATCCGGAATGTCTAATGTTATAACAGCAGCATTTTTACCGGATTTTGAATCTGTTTTTAGCAAAAAGCTTTTGCCTGTTTCAAATACCATATCATTAAACTGAAAATTTCCCTGCGCGTCGGTGGTCGCTGTTTTGAGGGCCCCTCCGCCATTTGGCACTAAATTGACCTGCAAATTAGGCAATGGCACCCCAGCCCTGGTTTTTACTTTCCCGGTGAGATTAATCGCCTGTTCAGGCTTATAAACTACTGCTGTGGTGGTCGAATTGTCGGCCAGCAGCTGTTTCCAAACAAAACGGCGGTAGCCCTGGGTAAGCATTAAAGCATCGAGGTTGCCGCGTGTTTCATTATTCACGTTGGCAAAATAATAGTTGGGCTTTTCAACATACCCTTTTAAGTCCGAGGTGAGCAAAATGTTAGTGAGTATGGTACTTTCAGCATTTTCATCAACCAAAATTTTGCTTTCATCTATTACAGAAACTGAAAAGGATCCTTTAGCCGGGCCTTCGGTACTTTTTGCGTTAAAGTTTAGTAAAACGTTTTCACGTTTAGCAAATGATGGCTTATTGCTGGTAACAGCAAGATTAAGTAAATCGGGATTTTGAATAAATGCCAGGCGTTCGCTCAACGGTTCGCCTTTATCTGAAAACAGGGTAACTTGCATTATACCCGTCCTCATGCCGGCGGTTGGCAAATCAAGCCCCAACACCTCGTTATCCAACTTGGTATTTACCTTTTTTACCGAACCCGACCAGTATACCAACAGATTCACCTCTTTATTTAAGTTTTCTTTATAATAAGCGCGATTGGCTCTAATTTCTATCGATATTTTCGAGGGGTCGTTCGTATTAACAGCCAATGCGATTCCTTTTGCAGCTGCATCAGGTAAGTTGACAGTAGCTTGCACGCCATTGCTATAAGTTACTTTGGCTTTATATTTTTTACCCACTTCAGGGATAAATTCAAATGTGCCCATACCAAAATGGCTTGAAGATATTTTGGCCACTTCGGTATTTGCATCGTCTAAAATTGCACCTTTAACGTCAATACCAAGCCCGTCTGCCCCCACTGCTTTAAAGGCTACCTTGGTGTGAACATCTGTTACCATGTTACCGCCCTCGGGAAAAAACTGCAGAGACGGCTGACCAGCCTTTTTATTAACAGCCGCTACCCTGTCGACATTGTTTATAGAACTTACCGAAATGTTTTTATTAAAAAAGTAAGCATGGTCGCCGTTGCGCATGTAATTGGTGTAGGCTCTTATGCGGTAAGTGCCTTTTTGCAAGGTATCAGGTAGTGTAAAATCGCCCCAACCCAGGCCGCTGCTAAGCAAAATTGATTTTGTTTGCAATAAAACATTATTGTTACCAATAAGGTCGACATGCAATATGCCGCTGATGGTAGATAGTTGATGCAACTCACCCATGGTAACATACGCTTTAAAATACATTACATCGCCGGCCACATAATACGGGTACGGTCTGTCGAAATGTAAATAAGCTTTTTCAATAATACGGTCGGTAATTGTAGTTTTTATCTTCGAAACCGCATTTTCTAAAACCGGGCTGCTGCCCTGGCAAAAAGCAATTGTTTGTATCGAGACAAACAAAGCAATAGTAAAAAATATCTTTCTCATGTGAAGTAATTTTGTGTGCGCTAACAGTTCCCTGGCAGTTTTTTTTATGCCCGCTAGTTGGGCAGTTAAAAAACTATCGGTTTATTTTAATACCATTAAAACGGCTCTTTACTTTCAGTCAAAAAGAAAGCTAAGTATTTATAAAGCAATACATTAAAAAGCAAAAAAACCGGTTATTTAAATTGGGTTTATAAATATACCTATCTTTTTAAAAAAGAAAAATTTTATTCCTTAAAACTTTAGTTTGAAATAAAAATAGTCCTGCCACTTTGATTATGAGCCAATTAATTTACTTATTTCCTAATATTTTAAAGAAACTACGGGTAATACGCTGTAGAATTGTGGCATCCTGCGTAATTATCTCCGCATCGGCCACCATACCCTGCTTCAGATGGATAGGTTTTCTTAAATCAGATGAATTTTTTATTTTAAAATCAACCTTCGAGATAAAAATACTGTCCTTATAAGGTACGTCAGCAATGTATTTTATCCGGCCGCGAATCATGCCATATTCTTCAAACGGGTAGCTCCTTAGCTTCACCAGCACTTCCTGCCCTTCTTTAACCTTACCCATATTATTTTGCGAAATTGTCATCTCGCCAAAAAACGCCTCATTACCCGGGTCGATATAAAAAACCTCCTGCCCGGCGGTTAGAACCTGGTTTTTTTGAATAATACCTGCGTAAGATAGTTTGCCCGCCTGCGATGCTGTTAATACATATTTGCTTTTCCAGTCCTCGGCTGTGCTCACCAGGCTATTGAGCGCCTGCAAAAACTTTGATTTTTCTTCCATTACCTGGTTATCCAACTCTAAAATCTCCTTTTGCTTGGCAGCATAGTTATTGTCTCCATTTATTATTGCCGATTCAGTTTGCAGCAGTGAAGCTTTTTTTGCCAGGTATTTGCTCTCTTCCTGCCGCAGTTCTGCTTTGGTTTCCACTTTTTGCTGGGCAAGTTTTTTGTGCATTTCGTATTCATCGTTAGTAAGCGAAAAATCTCGCTGCTCAATAGTTTTTTGACTATTAAGTTGTTGTTGCTGAGCCGAAAGGTTACTTAAATCCTTCTGCAGATAGGCTTTCTTTTTAATCAAAAAACCATTATCAATTGTCGATTTATAAGCAAGGTACTCCTGCGAAAAGGCTTGATAGGCCGCTTGTAATTCGCCAAGTTGGGTGTTATTGGCCTGGCTGATAACCAGGTTGTTTAGCGGTTTATTTTGTGTTACCTGCAGTTGCAACAGTTTAATACTGGCCAACAAAGCAAGCACTCTATCGTGATCCGCGGTGCTTTCAAGATAGGCCAGCGGCTCACCGGCGGTAACCACCTGCTTTTCGTTTACCAGCAATTGTACCAGCTTGCCGGATATTTTTGAAACTACCGGCTTTGGCGAATTGGGCGAATCAACCTTTAATTGGGCATTTACTATATCGGGGTACTTTATCAGCGCGCCCAGTAGTACTATCAAAACCAGGATTCCAAAAAACAAGGAGATACCCCAGCGCAATAACCAGCCTGGCACTGCAGTAATAATATCCTGCATGTCGTCGGTGTGGCGGGCATCCGGGCTTAGCTTTTCTGTGTATATTGATGGCATGGTGGTTAGAGATTAGAGATAGGTGGTTAGAGATTAGTTGAAAGCGGGCTATGTTCCTAACTCCAACTGGTTTTTCACTAATTTATAGTAATCGCCTTTTAATGCGGTTAATTCACGGTGGGTGCCTTGCTCAACAATACGGCCTTTGTCGAGTAAAATAATGTTGTCGGCATTGCTTACAGTGCTTAGGCGGTGGGCGACAATGACTACCGTTCGGCCTTTAAAAAATTCGGCAAGGTTATCCATTATTACCCGTTCGTTATTAGCATCAAGTGCGTTGGTGGCCTCGTCGAAAAATATGTATTGAGGATTTTTATAAACAGCCCTTGCTATCAGCATTCGCTGGCGCTGGCCCTGGCTTATCCCATTGCCTTCAGCACCAATTTTAGTGTTTAACCCAAGTGGCAGTCCATCTATAAAATCCTGTATGTTGGCCACTTTAATGGCATGCCGCAGTTTTTCCTTATCAGGATAGTCATCGCCAACAGCAATGTTCCGCTCAATGGACTCGGAAAATATAAAACCATCCTGCATAACCACACCGCATTGGCCGCGCCAGGTTTTAAAACCGATGTTGTTGATAGATTGCTCCCCAACTTTTATCTCGCCTTTTTGCGGTTCGTAAAAACGCAGCAACAACTTTAATATGGTGGTTTTTCCGCTGCCGCTCATGCCCACGATGGCCGTAGTTTTTCCCTCGGGAATGCTCAAATCTATATCTTCCAATACCGGTTCGTTACCCGCGCCCGGATAGCGGAAGGTCAGTTTATTTATGCTGAGGCTTTTGTTTTCGGGCAGGGTGTGGCTCCATTCCTTGTTTACCGGCTCTTCATCGTCCATCTGGTGAATTTCGTTCAGCCTTTCCAAACTAATTTTGGCATCCTGGAAACCCTGTATAAAGCCCAGTAACTGCTCGATAGGACTGCTTAGCTGGCCCACAATATACTGTATCGCAACCATTTGCCCCAGCGTTAGCGGTCCGTTTATTACGGCCTGTGCACTCAAAAATGTAATCAGGATATTTTTGCCTTCGTTTATAAACGTAGCGCCGCCTTGCTGGTACTGGCTAAGCGCCAGGTTTTTTACGTTGAACTTAAACAGTCGTGCCTGTATGTGTTCCCATTCCCAGCGTTTTTGTTGTTCGCAATTGTTAAGTTTAATTTCCTGCATGCCGCCTATCAACTGCACTATGCTGCTTTGGTTTTTGGCCGATACTTCGAAGCTTTTATAGTTTAAGGCGCGACGGCGTTTTAAGAAAAGCACTATCCAGCCAATGTACAGGGCGCTGCTTACCGCAAATACAAAAAACACACCTATGTTATAGTAGGCCAGCACAACCGAAAACACCGCCAGGTTAAACATGCTGAAAACGGTGCTCAATGTAGACCCTGTTAAAAAGCTCTGGATGTTTTTTTGGTCGTTCATCCGTTGCATAATATCGCCCGTCATTTTGGTATCGAAAAAGCTCATGGGCAGCTTCATCAGCTTTATTAAAAAATCGGTTAGGATGGATATGTTAATGCGCGTGCTGATGTGGAGCAATATCCAGCTGCGGATAAACTCGACGCTGACCCGGCCAAGTATTAAAGCTGTTTGGGCGATAAGAATGATGTAGACGAAATTGAGATTACGGGTATTAATACCGATATCCACCACCGATTGCGTTAAAAACGGCGCAATTAATTGCAGTAGACTGCCTATACCCAACCCAAATAGCAATTGCAAAACCAGTTTACGATAGGCAATCAAATACCTGAACAAAAACGACCAGCCAACTTCGGTGCCTTTTTCATCGTCCTGCTCATAAAATTGCGGGGTTGGTGCTAAAAGCAGGGCAATGCCTTCTTCATTTTCTTTATCGCCTACCCAATTGCGGGTAAAATCGGCTTCATTAAGGGTAACCAGGCCTGCAGCAGGATCGGCGAGGTAATATTTATGGTTTTTTATTTTATACAACACCACAAAGTGGTTTTGGCGCCAATGTAAAATACAGGGTAGCTCAGCCTCTTTTAGCTGGGCCACATTAAGCTTTACCCCCAGTGACCGAAAGCCGGTTTTTTCGGCAGCATCACTTATGCCTAACAGCGAAACGCCCTCGCGGTTAATTTCGCAAAGCTTTCGCAGGGTTTGTAACTTAAAATTACGCCCGTAATGCTTTGCCACCATGCGTAAGCAGGTAGGGCCGCAGTCCATTTGATCAGGTTGTTTGTAGTGGGTGAAAGGCATAGGGCCGTGTATTGTTTGTAAAACGAATTTATAAAATTAAGTTGATGTTTACTCTACCTTATACCTAAGCATGTGGTTGCCCCAATTATCGACTGCATCAGTGCCCTAACCATCCAATTGATAAGATCTTAATCATTGATAATAAAAATATTCAAACGACGCTTTGCTTTTTGAGTGAAGTGGTGGTAATTTATTTCAAATTCCTGCTTACAAAATATTTCACCATGGATAACAAAAAATAACAATAGATTCATTGCCAGTCTCTTATGTTTTTTTTATAGTTAACGAACAATCGGCAGTTAGTAAATACTAACTGCCAATTATTATTGATGTCCTTGCTTACAACAGGCAAGGACAACGGTCTGCATCACCAGCAAATGCGTACGAAACCCATGTTCCATTATCGGGACAGTGAGGGCATGGGGCGCACGGACTTAACACTTGTTGGTTAGTGCCATTGATGTTGCAAATAACCCAAACCTGGTCCTGCCTGATCCCACCTGTAACGTTTTTCATTTCGTTTCTGCTTAATTTTTGTTGCTTTTTCATATTAAGTGTATTTTAGTTTTATACCGGTAACGCCCCGGCTGGCGGCATGTGTTTCAAAGGGCACGCTCCTTTACTTTTGTGCACAAAGTATCTATATACTTTTACTCAAGCATGTATTTTAAATCGGGGAGCTGGTACAAATCAGGCAGGCGGTAGCCGTTAAGCAACATTGTGGGCGTAGCGGTTACTTCTGCCATTTTTACCCAGTCGCTTTGTTTATCCAGCTTATAAAAATTTGCTTCGTTTAGCTGTACGGGGTACACCTTTGCCCACGCCTCGTAGTTTTTCTGCTTTGTTCGTACCAGTCGTGCAGGGCTTGTTTTACAATTGCTTTGTCTGGGAGTTCGTTGAGGGCCATCAGGTGGCGGCTTACGGGGGTTTTTATGTCTTCGGGGGCATTGCTGGCGGTAAATACTATGCGGGCTTGTATATTGCCGTTGTTGTTAAGCAGTTCATCCAACGAGGCATGCATTTTTGCACATGGCGGACAATAGGGGTTGCTCACCATAGTAATAATATTGCTGGCTTCAACATTGCCTAATACAATGCTCCATTCGTCATCGGGCGTTGCGTATTTGGGCTGGGCCACCAGCACACTGTTAAACAGTTCGGTATTGTATTTAAACTTTCGCAGCTGATCTTTTAACGGGCTTAACTGCTGCAGGCGTAAAAACAGCGGCTTTAACAGCATCCATAAAACGACAGGAAGCAGGAGGCAAATTGCTACAGGAATAAGCACCTCTACCCAACCGTTGGTAAACACGAGCGGGTTTGCCTGTATATTGATAATTAGCGGAATAGACTCCAGCCACAACAGCGCCTGCACAGTGCAGCATAAAACGCACCATTGTTTAGCCACACGCGCCTGGTAATAAATGGAATAAACCGTATAGGGCAGGCTTACTATATTTAAAGCCGCCAGCACCCACCAAACCAACGCGGAGCCGCCGCCAAAAAGCAATAACAGCCAGGTGCCTGCAAAGTAGAAAAAGCCAACCTCGCTCCAGCTAAGGCCATCGAAAACTTTTGCGGCCTTTGATGATAGTATGGCGTTACAATTGGTTTTACTGCTTGCCTGGCAAAGCTTTTGCACCAGCGGGTTATTGCTGTCTATAGATTGTATCAGCAATAGTATGGATGTTACCAACCCTGCGGTTTTAAAAAGGGTTAGCAATGCGGTTTGCCAGGTTAAATCAGTAAAATAACCGTTATGCAGTAACGCCCCCATCAGCATGAGCAACAGTACGATTGCTATCGCCGGGACTTTTATGGAGTTTAAAACCGTAATGAGGCTTGTAGTTGCTTTATAAGCGGATGATGGTTCGGCAGTTAATACCACGCCCTGGAACATTTTTTTAAACTCATCAAGGCTCAAAGTGTGGCGGTTCCATTTGTCGCTGCTGGCTAAAACGGTTTCGCCGCTGATTTTTTCTATCGTTAAAAAATCGCCGCCATTCAGGTTGGTATGCGCAATAAAGGGACATGGAACAGTGCTAATATTTTCGGCATCAACCCGGTAGGCCGCGTTATCTATATCGAACGCGGTAAGTACATCACTGATTGCCAGCAGACTGGGATAATCCGGGTGTTTTTCTAACTCAGTAATAATGGTGGCAGGCTCAATGCCAATAGCAAGGCACTTTAATAATTTGATAACCGCCGCTTCGGGATTTTGGTAATTGGTAAACGATAACATAAGGCCAGGTAATAGTTAAAAACTAAAATTATAGCGTTAAAACGCAAAAACTAAAAATATAGTGTTAAAGACAAAAATCAAAATATTAGTTTAAATAAATTTCGTCTCAATTACAATTGCACAGTGCACAATTATTTTCTTTATGTCAATTGAATGAAGGCTATTTAACAGACTGTAAAACAGTTAGCGGGAGGGCTGTTGCGGAATGTTCCACTGTGAACCGCAACATTTTTTTACCTGTTACAAGAACTATTTTGCGTCAATCCACCTTATACCGGTAAACCTGCCGCCCCAGGTTCCCCTCCACATCAATACCCTCAACAACTACCCGGTAAGTGCCCCTGCCATCGGCATTAAAAAACTCGAACGAGGCTTTGCCGTCCTGCCCGGTTACTACTGTTGGGTTCCAGTAAATGGTGCTGCGCAGGTCGGCCATTTTTTGGTTGGTTTGCGGATTATCGTACTGAGGCGAGTAAAACTCCTTTGCCAGGTAAAAGCCCTTTGGCATATAAGTTACCACACCCGGCGAATAATGATAATAGTTATTTTGCTTTCTCCCCCGCTTTAACGTAATAACAAACAGCCCGCCCGAACCTTGTGTGCCGTAAATTGCGGTGGTGTGCATATTATCCAGCACCTCTACACTTTCAACATCACCTACAATTATATTATCTAAAAGATTGGCTTCATTTTCCTGCATTGTTCCGTCAATTATAACTTTCATCGGGTCTGGCTTCACATTGGCAACCCGCACCTCGAGCCCCCCAAGCTTTCTAACATAAAAGTAACCGTTTTTAAAATCTATGTTCGACAATTTCGCTATCAGGCAGTCGCGCAACCGGCTGCAGGCCAGCATCTCCAGGTCTTTGGCGGTAATAACCTGATCGGCGCTCCCTTTACCATTAAGATTGTCGGAATGTTCAAAAGTATCCTGCCCCTTTTTATCCTTTACAGTAACTCCCTTTAGCAACAGCGGGTGTTTATTGATGCCGTATTTTTGCTGCTCCATGTTAAACTGTTTGCTGTTTTGGATATAGGCCGACAAATCGATCTCATAAGAGCCGTTATCTGTCTTACCTCCTGCCGCAACATTCCATGCAGGCAGCAAACGCAAAATTGCAGGGGTTGAAGGAGTATCAACGGTCAACACCACGTTATCCTGTCCCTTTGATGTTTTTGCCTGCACAACAAATTTGGTGCTATCACCAAAAACCAGGTTTTTAAAAACAAACCGGCCATTAGCATCGGTAACCGTATCTTTAAAAAAATTGGTTGCGCTTTTGGCAAACAGCGTTACTTTTTGGTTTGCAAGTGGTTTACTGCCTTTTTTTACCAAACCTGCAATTTCAAGCGCTTTTTCGGGCTGATAAGTTAGCTGGTGCGGCGTATTATCCAGCACTTGTTTCCATTCAAAACGGTGATAGCCCTGGGTAAGCATCAGTGCGTCAAGGTCGGCCGCGGTTTTGTCGGTAACATTGGTAAAATAGTAATTGGGCTGCTCGATATAGCCTTTCAATTCGGATGTGAGCAGTAGTTTTGATAATATGGTATTTTCGTTTATCTCATCAATTGGCACCTTGGCTTCGTCAGTAACTGCTACCGAAAAGTTACCGATAGCGGGCTGGTTCAGCTTATTTTTGGCCTGGATAGTCACCTGCACTTTATGTCGTGCTGCGTAAGCAGTTTGTCCGGTTGATACATTAAGGTTCAACTGGTCGTTATTATTTATAAAAATAAGCCGCTCGTTCAATGGCAGCCCGTTTGCATCAAACAGGGTAAACTGTACAGCGCCGGTTGGAAATTCCTTTTTGGATACAACTATATTAAACTTGCCGGCATCGGTATTTTTTGCCGAAAAATAAACAAGCCCGCCCGACTGCCCTACAAGTGTTACTTTATCCAGCGGGTTTTGCCTTCCACCCAACACATTTATTTTGATAATGCCTGTGTTGGCGTTATCGATGTTTAACTGGTAGCCGTTGTCGCTTGCTTTTGGTAAATCTACTGTGGAGGATGAACCATCGGCAAATGTTATGCCGGCCTTATAGGTTTTACCTGCCGCGGGTATAAACTCAAATACACCCATACCCAGGTGAGTGGTTGCGAACGTCCCCGCCGGTTTATTTTCGTTATCAGTAATTATACCTTTTATCTCGGTTCCGGCCCCATCGGGCGATATGGCCTTAACAGCTATTTTGGTTTTAACGCCTGCCAGCATATTACCGCTCTCGGGTAAAAACTGCACATCTGATTTATTGAGTACCCCAACCGGGGCTTGTTTTGATTTAGCGGCAACACTCCCCCCTTCAGGAACTTTTGTACCGGATGTGCTGCCGATGGCAATAGCCTGGTCGAAAAAATAATCACTGCCCGCGTTGCGCATCCAATTGGTGTAAGCCCGTACATGATAATTACCACCCGATAGCGTATCGGCCAGCACGAACGTACCCCACCCCAGGCCATTGGTTAATTGCAATTTTACCGATTGCGCTATTTTATTATCGCTGTTTATCAGATCGGCGTTCAATACCTCGCTCCAGGTCGACAGTTCGTGTTTGGCGCTATCGGTAACATAGGCTTTAAAATAAATGGTGTCGCCTGTTGCATAGTAAGGCTTATCGAAATGCAGGTAAGCTTTTTCAATGTGGCCACCTGTATAGGCAGTGATTTTTTGGTTTAAGTTTTTTACCAGCATGCTGTCGGGCGTAATTGCCTCGCTTTGCTGTGGCTGATAATCGGTTGGCAGGTTATCGGCAAGGCGCTTGCGCAGCCATGCACCTTCCATTGTTATGTTTTCCGGATTTGTGATTATCCCATTTTTATCAAAAAAAACGGCCCGACCATTAAAGTGCAGCAGGGTATTACCTGTATTGTCATATGCAGTTAACTTGTTCAAGGGTATGTTGGCAAACGCACGGTACTTGCTGTATGCCACATAAATTTCACCGTTTTTGCCACTTAAGGTATACAAGCCATTATTGTCGGCCCCCGTTATTAAATCGGTTTTGTTGAGTAGTTCTGGCAGCGGACCGCCGGGTGTTTTGGGGAGGTTCTTTTTTTTAACCCAATAGTTTAGCGAGTCGCGGGAAGCCTTGTCACTGCTTAACGCAATGAATTTCTTCAGCTTTGCATTAATTACTGTGTCGGGTGGTCTTTCGGCATTTGACGGCAGGCGCTGGGCCTTAAAACCTTGCTGGTCCAGGTTGTCGGCAATAACCGAGTGTAAAAAATGTGGCAATGAACCTTCGTAAGCTTCCTCCCGGTTGTTTTGCCACTCCTGTTCCTGCTTTGCAGTTCCCTTATCTTTTTCAAAAAAGGCATACCCCAAAAAGCTTGATGTTTTTTCGGCGCCGTTACTAAGCGTAAAATCTTTTAAAAGGTATTTTATATTGTATCCAAGCGCAGGGTTGGTGACCAGCAACAGGCCGTTGGCCGAGGCTGTAAGCGTGCTTGTTTTTTCGTCGTATTTTAAATCAAGTATTTCGGGGTTGGTTATTTTTGATTCCTTAGCCAGCTCTGACGTTCCTAAAAATTCATCCTTAAACAATGCCAGGTAGCGGTGATAATTATTTTTTTCTGCTTCGGTTAGGGTAATAACCTTTTTTACTTTTGCCGATAAGCTTACTGCACCAATATTCAAATTGCCATTTCCAGCATTAATTGTTTGCATATAGGCATCAAACCCGGGAGCCGAAACCACCAAATCATATTTGCCAATTTTCGCATTTTTAAGGTTGAATATCCCTGTCGCTGTAGTTTTGGCGCCCGTAGTTGTATTGTTTAAAAACACCGTAGCGTTGGCAACAGGCTTGCCGCCGGCATGGTTTATAACTTTGCCCGTTACAGTTACCTGGCCAAATATTATGGAAGGCAGTAAAAAAAATAACAATAGCAAGGTCCTGGACATACCCAAATTTATTCCAAATAGGCTAATAAATCAAACATATTAATTCGTAATTAAATTACGCTTAGTAAAGGTACTAAGTTCCCAATGTTTAATCATTTACTATAGGCTTAAACTATCAATTATCTAATTTAATAGCCGATCCGTAAATATCCCAGTTCTTCCAAATCATCTACGGTATTGGCAACGTGGGTGCGGCCATCTTTAAGCAGGTAAACGTTGTCGCTTATGTCGAGCAGGTGCGTGTACATATGGTCGGTAATTAAAAAGCCCTTGTTTGCCTTTTCCTCCAGCAAAAACTGTTTAATGTTTTCTATCTGGATGGGGTTTAGGTGCGTAAAAGG
>Ga0105239_10004569_pt1 | contig 16504 bp, 11 predicted proteins | sample KBSC44metaG_FD_92761 | JGI IMG/M metagenome (GOLD analysis project Ga0105239, IMG submission 92761) | Corn rhizosphere microbial communities from Kellogg Biological Station, Michigan, USA - KBS C4-4 metaG | ecosystem: Host-associated > Plants > Roots > Rhizosphere > Soil | place: Michigan, USA...
TAAAAAATTAAAAATTTCTATTTTAAATTTATTTTATAAATGTATATTTGACAATTTTTACAATATTTGTTATTCCAAAATAACTAACCTGAAATAATGAAGAATACTTTGCAGCAGGAATTTACTAAGCTTTATCATAAAGAGGCCGACGCCACCTATTTTTCTCCCGGTCGCGTAAACCTTATCGGCGAACATATTGACTACAACGGCGGCCTGGTTATGCCATGCGCCATTACTTTCGGAACCTATCTATTGATATCCCCTAACGAGGATGGCGTTTTCCGCTTCAGGAGTTTAAACTTTACCGATCAGGACGATATCCCTGTTCAGCAACGTTATGAAAAAACGGGCGACGAATGGTTCAACTTCCCTATCGGTGTAATAGATCATTTTGGTAAGGACGGCCATCAGCTAAAAGGCCTGGATATGCTATTTTATGGCGATATCCCTATTGGCTCCGGTTTATCTTCATCAGCCTCTATCGAGGTAGTTACGGCTTATGCCCTCAATGATCTGTTTAACTGCGGTTACAGCAAGCTCGACCTGGTGAAGCTGTCGAAATCTGTTGAGAATAATTTTATCGGTGTAAACAGCGGTATTATGGACCAGTTTGCTGTTGCCTTTGGCGAAAAGAACAAAGCCCTGATGTTGAACTGCGACACCCTGGATTACCAGGCAGTTGACAGTAACCTGGGCGATCATGTACTGGCCATCATCAACACCAACAAACCCCGCAAACTGGCCGAATCAAAATATAACGAACGCGTACAGGAATGTCAGCAAGCACTGAAAGCCCTGCAACAGGAACTGGAGATCAATCACCTTTGTGATATTGATGCCGAAACTTTTGGCAAATATCAGCACCTGATCGCCAATCCGGTAGTGCTGAACCGCGCCAAACACGTTATTGAAGAGAACGACCGTGTAAAACTGGCTGCCGTTGCGCTGGCCGCTAATAACTTACAGGAATTTGGCCGGTTGATGTATGCTTCGCATGATTCACTGCGCGACTTATATGAAGTAAGCGGTATAGAATTGGATGCCGTGGCCGAATACAGCAAAACTAACCCCAACGTGGCCGGTGCCCGTATGACCGGTGCAGGTTTTGGTGGTTGCGCCATAGCCCTGGTTAAAGCTGGTGCGTTTGACGAGTACAGCGCTGAAATAACCGAATACTACACCCAGAAAATTGGTTATGCCCCATCCGTTTACAGCTCGCTGATCGGTAATGGCGTAGGATTGCTGAATTTACTGGTTCAATAATTCATTGGGTCATTGAGTCATTGGTGTTAATCGGATAATTTGTACACCAGTCATTATTCTTATTTTTGCTAACTAACGGATTGTTTCATTGGCCTCATCAGATAAGAATCATCAAACTAACCAGTGACCTAATGACTCAATGACCCAATGAATAACTATGCGCAAACTAAAATTAGACGAGCTGAACCGGGCTTCGGTTGATGAATTTAAGGCACAGGATAAACTGCCTGTTGCTGTTGTACTGGATAATGTGCGCAGCATGCACAACATAGGCTCTATTTTTCGTACTTCGGATGGCTTCGCTGTCGAGCAGATCTGTCTTTGTGGTATTACCGCCCAGCCCCCGCACCGCGAAATTGAAAAAACCGCCCTCGGCGCCACACAATCCGTTAACTGGACCTATTACGAAACCCCGCTGCAAGCCGTTGAGCAACTGCGCAAGGATGGTTACCGCATCATCGCCGTGGAGCAGGCCGAAAACAGCACCATGCTCAACGAGTTTACCCCGCTTGATAATGAAAAATACGCCCTCATCTTTGGCAACGAGGTAAACGGCGTAAGCGAGGAGGTGATGCAAAACATCGACGCCTGTATCGAAATACCCCAATTCGGCACCAAACACTCTTTCAACATCGTAGTATCCGCAGGGATAGTGCTCTGGGATTTCTTTGCCAAAATGGCGATTTGAGCCTCAAAAAAACAAACGTCAATACATTCTATCAAAACCATGTCATTGCGAGGAGGAACGACGAAGCAATCTCGTAGCTATGCTTACTAATGAGAACGCGAGGAGATTATTAATGCTTAATTGTTTTTTGGTATTAATGAACTCCCTGCGGTCGGTTGTCCACGCTGCGCTCGCAATGACATCATATATTAAGAAAAACGGGCGATGTAAGTTTTTTAGTTCCCTCCCCACGGGAGGGGTGCGGTGGACGGCGAGTAAAGGCAGGGAGGGGTTTATACGCAATACATGTCGCATAAACCCCTCCCTACACCCTCCCCTTGGAAGGGAATCACACTGGCCCAGGCCTTTTTACTTAAACCTTTCAAATAGGGATGTCATGCTGAGCCCGTCGAAGCATGGTGGGCAGGCCTCTGCGCACGCCCTTCGACAAGCTCAGGGTGACAGGCCTCTTTTTAAATAGTCGCCACCAAACGCTTACCGCTACCCACTTCCAGATCCCAAAGCTCTGCGATATTCTCCAGTTTTACGGTGATGGTATCCACCTTGAGCTTTCCTGCCGCGGCAAGCGCAAACATCTCGGGCAAGATCTGGCTAAATAGCAAGCCAACCTGTGGTTTCGACCAGGCACCCAGTCCCGATCCTGTTAATTGCAGATCGACGCTGCGGAGGTTGGCGGCTGATAGCTGGATCAGGTCTCCGGTCATGGCCCCTATGGATACATATCTTACCCTATTGGTAAATGAACCATTACCTTTTACACAGGCCAGGATCATTTCGGCGGTATGGCCCCACAGGTAATCGATGATCACATCAATAGGCGTAGCTGCATGGATAGCCGCCAGCTGCGCTTTAAAACTTTCATCATCCTGTGCTACCGAAACTATTTCGTCGGCACCAAGCGATAACAGATCCTCCAACGAAGACTGGTTCCTGCCCGTCACGATCACTTTTTTGGCGCCGTAGTGTTTGGCTATCTGCACCGCTACGCGCCCGGTAAAGCCTGTTGCACCGTTGATCAGTACCACATCGCCTGGCTGAATGTCAGCCTTAAATTTTAATCCCATCGCTGCACCGATCACCGCATTGGGTAAGGCTGCCGCAGTAGCATCATCCAAACCCTCCGGAATTTTCACGATGCGGTCTTTGTCAATGGTCGCTTTTTCGGCCAGCATACCGCTCATACCCATGCCATATACCCGCGTTCCATCTGCAAGCAGACAAACGCCATCACCGCCAATGACCTTTCCGTTTTCTTTTGGTGCATCGCTCGAATAGTGCTTTCCACTGGCCCTGCTTTTATCCAAATGCTTTATAGCTACCGCTTTTACGGTTACCAGTACTTCATCCTCGTTTTGAGCTATTGGCTCAGGGAAATCTGTATATTGGGGTAATTCCCCTTTTTGATACATTACTGCTGCTTTCATTTTGTTATTTTAAATCATTGTTTTTAATTGAACCATTTTATAGAAAATATTATTTACCCAGCACTTGCGTCCGCTGATAACAGTAATAAGATATCAGCAGGATGTGTAAGGCTATCAAAGCTGAGGATGCTACACGCAGGGAATCGCCAGAGGAAAGGTGGGCTATAAAGCCTGATATTATGGTGATCACAAATCCTGCATATGCCCATTCTTTCGGTCTGCCATTTATTATCGGGGCTAATAAAATACCCACACCGATAAATTTGGCGATGCCTAACTCAACCCTGAAATAATCCGGAAAACCAAAGTGGGCACAAAGCTTCCTGGCCTCTGCCGAAAACAGATAAGCGTAAGCGTTTGATATCATCCATAAGCAAAATACCTCGGTGCTTATCCAATAAACTATTCTTTGTATTTTCATTTCGTTACGTTTTTTAACGAAGCAAAACTATGCAGCACTTATTTTGCGGACGATAACATTTGTTATCAAATGCAGAAATCGACTCACCCCGTCTGCGCTAGACTGGACGCCCCTCTCTTCGCCTTTGGCGGAAAGAGGGTAGGAAAATACTAAATCATAAAACGCGTCATTGCGAGGTACGAAGCAATCTCTACATAGGCAGGTCAATTAATGCAGACTATTCTATTTGCTCTGTACAGTATAGAGATTGCTTCGTACCTCGCAATGACGCGCGGAGATTCTCAGGTCACCCTCTTTCCAGCGAAGCTGAAGAGAGGGTGACCAAGCGCAGCGATGGTCGGGTGAGTCGTCTGCGCCATATGTATTACTTTAATTGAAATTGTTATTAAATTAGCTATCGGTATCAACCAATAAACCAACCCCATGAACGCCCTTGCAAAAAAACTGCAGATGAAACCCAATACCCGTTGGCTATTGCATAACGCCCCGGCCAACTACCTGGAAAGCCTGGAGCCTCTGCCTGATGATGTGGAGATAGTACATAACACCACGGGCAGCTTCAACGGCATACAACTGTTTGTTACCAATAGTATAGAACTGGCAGATGAATTGAAAGTGATTGTTCCGCTGCTAAAGGACGATACCGTGTTTTGGATCATCTACCCTAAAAAGAATTCGGGCATCACAACCGACCTCGAGATGATGAGCAGCTGGGATGCTCCGGCTCAATATGGCATCCGTCCGGTGGCTTCGGCGGCGGTTAATGAGATATGGACAGCTCTGCGTTTTCGCCCGGTTGACAAGGTAAAAGTTTCTGCAGGCCGTAATGACGCGGTACAGAATAACGAGTACAGCGCCTATATTGATGTAGATAAAAAGACTGTAACCCTGCCCGATGATATCAAGGCATCACTGGAACAGCATCCCGATATACTGAACTGGTTTCAGCAGCTGGCCTACAGCCATAAAAAGGAATATGTGTTATGGATATTGACCGCCAAACAGGAAAAAACCAGGCAGGACCGTATGGCAAAAATGGTGGAGATGCTAATCAATAAAAAGAAGAATCCTTCGGATAAGTAAACGGAGCGATGCAATCGCCAAAACCAGTTAAGCGCTCGTTATAAACGAGCGCAAGTAAAGATTCAAACTACAAATTCAAAAAAATCTTGTCATGCTGAACGGAGTGAAGCATCTTCTTCGACAAGAACGCGGATAGATCCTTCGCTCCGCTCAGGATGACAAACTTTTGTGGTTGTATATCGCTGCTCCCGCGAGATTAGCGCAGCGTATCTCGTGAGGTACATATTATAAGCTTTCAGCTTATATTCAGCTGAAAGCTGAATCATGGTTACCACGGGCTGGAAGCCCGCGGCAGCGGAGGCACGTAGAGGCCCCGCCCACCATGCTTCGACGGAGCTCAGCATGACACCCGTAAATAAAAAATGTCATTGCGAGGATGGGGCGTTCTACAGCTGGGTTATTACGCCAAATTCCTACCCGCATTCACGATGCCGTAAACGGTACGGATCACCAGTTTGTCGTATATATCGATCAGTTCGCTATCGTCGCTGCTATTGAGCTTCTGTAAGGCATAATGTTGGATGATCACGAGTGGTAACACGATCTTCTCGCGGATGGCGATAGAACGGCGCTCAACGGGGTATTCTTCCATCAGTACCGTGCTTCCGGTGAGATCAAGTAACATTTCACGGGTTAGTTCAAACTCGTCTTTCAGCAGTTTCCAGAAAGCGCCGAATTTTTTGTCCTTCTCCAGGTAAGCTGTCACCCTGAAATCAGATTTCGACATAGACATGGCACAGTTATCCAGCATGGTTTTAAAGAAACCGGAGGTTCTGTATAGTTCTTTTATTTCGAGCCAGTTGCCATCGTCCTTCATTTTTTTCAAAGCGGTGCCTACTCCGTAAAAACCAGGAATGCTTTGTTTAAGCTGGCTCCAGGATGTTACAAAGCTGATAGCGCGCAGATCTTCCAGTTTCAGCGGCGCACCGGCATTACGTTTAGTTGGACGGCTGCTGATATTGATACGCGACAATAATTTAAGCGGACTGAATTTCTCCAGGTATTCCACAAATAAAGGGTGTGCACGCAGAGCCATGAACAACTCATAGCTTTCTCCGGCCATTTCTGATATCAGGGCTTTGTGCCTGTTATCCAGCAGATCGTTATGATTTGGGTGCAACGCCGATATGATACCCGCGTTGATCAACTGCTCCATATTGAAGCGGGCAGTCTCCACCGAGCCATATTGCGAGCTCACGGTTTGCCCTTGGATGGTCAGTTGGATATGATCATTAGCGATCTCGTTACCCATGGAGGCATAAAAACGGTGTGTTTTACCGCCACCACGTGCCGGTGGACCTCCCCTGCCATCAAAAAACGCCAGGCTGATATCATATTTGCGGGCCATAGCGGTTAGCTCCACCTTGGCTTTATATATCGACCAGTTGGCCATCAGGTAGCCCCCATCTTTAGTACTGTCAGAAAAACCAAGCATAATGGTTTGCCTGTTACCCCGTTTTTTCAGGTGCTCGGCATAGTATGGGTGCGTATATAGTTGCTCCATGATCTCGCCGGCACGGGATAGATCGTTCACGGTTTCGAACAGCGGCATAAAATCTACACTCAAGCTGTCTTTTTCCCAACCGCTCCATAAAAACAGGTCGATGAGTTGTAAAATATCTGATGCTTGCTGGCAATTACTGATGATAAAACGCTGGCAGGCCTTTTCGCCGTTGGTTTGCTGTATTTCCTGCATCAGGCGAATGGTGTTCAGGGTATCCTGTGTCATGGCATCTGCATCAGAAGGGCAATGGAAATCGGCCTCTTTAAAGCTGATCTGTTTTAGCTTTTCTTCCTCGTCCAGATCGGCATAGCCTTTAACAATACCAGTTTTGATGTTTTTTATACCATAATCAAACACGCTGCGTAAAACGCGGCTATCCTGACGGATATCCAGTGTGGCAAAATAACAGCCAAACAAGCGTACCTTCTGAATCAGGTTCTCCACAATATCCACAAACAAGCTGTCGTGATCGGTAATGATGGTTTGCTTAATAGATTGCAGCAGGCTCAACAATTCACCTTGCAGATTTTTGGAATCAGGGTGTTCGTTGGCGTTTTTGTACAGCAGTTTTTCCAGCTTGGCCATAGCCTTTTCAACCCCGCGGAAAGTAATGCGGCGTTTAAGCACCCTGAAATCACGGTAATAACAACGGAACAGGCGCTGCCTTAAAAAGCTGGCCACCTCTTTAGTGGTTTGTGTGGTTACGTTGGGGTTGCCGTCCCTGTCGCCACCCGGCCAAAAGCCAAGCTCCAACACACGACTGCTGGCGGCATCAATATCAAACTCCTCTTCGAGTTTAGATTGTATACCCGATACGGCATGGTAAAATATATTCTCCAAAAACCAGGACAGGCTAATGGCCTCGTCGACCGGTGTTGGTGATGTTTTATTAAAGAAAGGGGTTTTGCCCAGCTGTTGCAGCAGTACGTCGATATTGTTGATATCGTTATTTTTTACAGCCTCGATCAGGTCGGTCATGATGCCCAGTACCGTGCCCGGGTAAAACTGTGTTGGGTGCGCGGTCAATACCAGTCGTAACGAAAAGTCTTTTAGTTTCTCGCTGATCTTAGCGCGTGTTTCCTCGCTGTTAGTGGCTTGTGCCAGCAGGCTTTGCAGGTTACCCGAATCATCAAACTTACCCAGTTTGTTAAAGGATGAATCCTCAATGGCATCAAACAAAACCACCTGGCGCTCGATGTACTGGATAAAACGAAACATGCGGTTGATCTGCTCTCGATGATCAATATCCGGTACATACTTCTTAAAAAACGACTCAATGATATCCGTTGGTGAGGCCTGCTTAATGGCTCCCTTTTCGCAATGTGAACTAAAAAACGGCAGTAAAATACCGGTATCCTTTACCTGATAAAATGGTAATGTTTGAAATAAACTGTTATATAACTCAAACCTGGTTACAACTTCGTTATTAAAAGCTGCTTCCCGCTGACTGAGTTTTAAAGTTAATGACATAGTTCAAAATATAATTGGGTTAAAATTGAGTGGTACCGGCTATTGCGCAAAACCGGGGGTGAATTTAATTATCTAAAATTAAATTTCAACTAAAAGTAATAAATTTAATAATAGTATTATGAATTTGATATCAAATTTACTAAAACAAGGCAAAAAAATTTAATTATTGTAAATTTACAACCTGATTTAAAATCAAAATGATATTAAAGAAATTATGCGGTTTAGCCATGAGCAAAGATTTTTATAACTTGCCTGTGTATTGCCCGGCCACAGCCAAAAACAAACACTATTTTGATGAATATTAATACCAGGGAAATAAAAAGCTTTTTTTACAGCCAGTATTTTTCTGACGGTTTACGTATCACGGCGGGGATACTCCTGCCCTCGCTGGTATTGCTGGAATTTAACCAGTTTGATCTGGGTCTTACTTTTAGTTTAGGTGCCCTTTGTATTTGTGTCATTGATAATCCCGGTCCGGTAACGCATAAGCGTAATTCTATGGCCATAGGCAATTTATGCCTTTTCCTGGTAGCGGCCATCACTGGTTTTGCCCGGTTGAATTTATATACGCTTGGGTTAGAGATCACGGTGTTCTCGTTCCTGTTCTCCATGTTTACGGTTTATGGTAACCGGGCAGCTTCTGTGGGTACCTGTTCGTTGCTCATCATGATATTTATGATGGATAAGGCCCAGCCCGCTGGCAATGTACTGTGGTATAGCGCAACTATCCTGGTAGGTGGCTTATGGTACATGGCTTTCAGTTTGGTATTTTTTGGTATCAGACCTTATCGCGCGGCACAGCAAGCCCTGGGCGAGAACGTGGCCGACATTGCCAAGTTTTTAAGGATCAAGGCCGACTTCTACTTACCCGAGAAAGATATTGACGATAATTACCGCAAACTGGTATCACAACAGATCCAGGTTAGCCAGCACCAGGACGCCGTACGCGAGCTGTTGTTTAAAAGCCGTGTGCTGGTTAAAGAATCAACCGGTGCCAGCAGGGTATTGGTATTGACCTTTGTTGACCTGGTAGATATGTTTGAACAGATCATGGCTACCCATTATGATTATACTGAGATACGCGAGCGGTTTAAAGATACCGGCATCCTGAACGAGATTGCCCGGATACTGCAGCACATGGCCGATGAACTGGATGAGATCGCTTATATCGTATTATCCAACACCAGGAACCGTCATCTTACTGATTTCAATCTCGAGCTGGAAAAATTGAAGTTAAAAATTGATGATATAGGTAAAAACAACCAGGAGATCAGCAACCTGGTACTCAAAAAGATCCTGATCAACCTGCGCGATCTGAGCGACAGCATAAATAATATATATAACTACTACCATTCCAAAACCGCCCCCAAATCAACCGAATTACGCGGTGAAGTGGAATACTCGCAGTTTGTTACGCACCAGGATTACGCCCCGCATATTTTCTTTGATAACTTCACGTTAGATTCGGGCGCTTTTAAGCATGCGTTGCGGGTCTCGCTGGTTTGCCTGGTGGGTTTTATTACAGCCAAAACCGTGGCTCAGGGGCATCATAGTTACTGGGTGCTGCTCACCATCATCGTGATCCTGAAACCCGGTTTTAGCCTGTCTAAACAGCGTAATTACCAGCGACTCATTGGCACTATCTGTGGTGGGGCTATCGGCATACTCATCTTAAGCTTTATACCTGATAACACTGTACAATTTATTTTTTTAATAGTGTTTATGATCGGCACCTATAGCTTTTCAAGATTAAATTATGTAGTATCCGTAATTTTCATGACGCCCTTTGTGCTTATCCTGTTCAAGTTTTTGGGTGTAGGTTTATTAAATGTGGCACAAGAGCGCATATTGGATACCCTCATCGGCTCATCCATCGCGTTTATAGCCAGTTACCTGATATTCCCAACCTGGGAGTTTGATCAGATACAGGAAACCCTGCGTGATGTGATCGTAGCCAATATTAACTACCTGATAACCATTGCCGAAAGTTTATCGGGTAAAGTTACCGGCACCACCATGTACAAACTGGCCCGTAAGGATGTGTATGTTAAATCGGCCAACTTATCGGCTGCTTTTGAACGGATGACGTCGGAACCTAAAAGCAAACAGCGTAAAGTAAAAGACGTACATAAGTTTGTGGTTTTAAACCATATTCTGTCGTCGTACATCGCCAATATAGCATCAGGGCTGGTAAAAAAGGAATCGCAGCTGCCATATACCGAAGCGCTTAAACTGGTTAAGAAAAGTATATCGGTATTAAATGAAAGCAACAAAAAACTTCAGGGGGAGTCAATTGAATTCAATATAGGTAAAACAGCAACCGTTAGCGATGCCGAAAAGGTTGAATTATCGGCAGAAGATACTTTGCTGAAAGAACAGCTGGGCTTTATCAATAAGATCAGTTACGATATTGCCAAAATAACTGACAATATTCTGCAGTAAGATGAAGCTAATGAGATTTGTTAGTGATTGGTGTAATTAGTTGGCCAATTTAGTTTTTTTGGCATGATTGCAGCTTTTTTTCGCACAGTGCTTTACATAGTTTTTTGCACACAGTTTGTTGCTTTTTACATGCTTGTTATCTAAACCTGGGGAGTTAAAAAACAAGCCGCCGGTAATTGCCAATAAGATTAAAGTTTTCATGTTTAGGAGTTTGGTACTTATATGACGATAATAAATAGCAAAACGTTACAATCAATCGAAAAAAAAGTGATTTTGGCGCATCCATAAACAATTAATGTATTATTAATTAATCAGTTACAATCTTAGTTGGCATATATAAAAAAAAGTCAGTGACCTCGCGTTACTGACTTTTTTAATTAACTATTAACTGACCAAATATCTTAACGAAAACTACTTGGCTCCTACAAACATAGTGCGTAAATCAAAAATGGGATATGTGAAAATCACCCATAATGGTTATGTTTATAAGTTTTGATATGTTAAAAACTTGATATATCATTAAAAATGAGCACTCTACAATTTATTCTATTGTTATATGTATAGCTTTAAAAAAGCTATACCGGTATAGATATAAAAGAAAAGCGACGATCTTTCAAGGATCGTCGCTTTTCTTTTTATAGATATTTGATCACTACAAATCAAACCAAACTTTGTCGAAATAACGCGGTTGTGGATTTGGGATGTTCGGGTTCGAGGATGTTTCATCAGGCGATAAAGTATATCGTCTGATCAGCGGACCCGGGGTAGCATCTTTTGGTAATGTTAACGTCGGAACTTCGCTTCCATCAGGTCCGGATCTTCTCCATTGAACAAAAGCTTCCAATGGCCTGTCCATCAAATCTATCCACTGCTGAAGGTGGATTTGTCTGATAGCTTCGGTAGCCGAAAGCTTAGTTAGGTCAGGCAATTTAGTCGGGTCGCTTACATAAGTTGCAACAGCGGTAGCATCGGCCTGATAAAAAGTCATTGCATCTTTAACGCCTTGTTTAAACAGTTCTTCTGCTTTTGCCATGTTTACAGGAACACCTAAGCCCCTGGCATAAGCCTCTGCACGTAACAACTCCAGCTCCTGGTATGATATGATAACCGAAGGAGCATCTTTCCTGTACAAATAATTACTGATTATAGCCGTTTTCTCATCAGCATCTACGTTGGCAGGAACACCTATATAGGTAGTTTGTCCGTCTGGCAGATCAAAGTATTTAGGTAACCTTGGATCATTTGTCGCATTCATCAGATCAACAGTTACTTTTGCGCCATAAGTAAACGGATTTTCACCTAAAAACAACCTGTATTTAGGATTTTCGTTGTTAGAAGCGCCAGAGTATTTGGTTAACCAGGTTTCAGCAGTTGAGGCCAGCATGGTTCCATCGGTACTTAACAAGGTACCGATAGCAGCAGCTTTTGTTGGGTCTTTATCAACCATAGCCATCAATATTTTAAACTTGATAGAGTTTGCCAGTCTTTTCCATTTAGCCATATCGCCGGCATAATAAATATCATAATCGGCTATCTTAACTGTGCTTGTCGGGTCTATCTGTGCGCTAGCTTCATCCAATAATTTCAATAAACTTTCCAATACATCTTTTTGAGCATCATATTTAGGGTAAGGAAATTTGTCTGGCTGCCAGGCTTGTGAATACGGAACATCCCCGTATAGCGTTGTAGCTTCATATATTAGTTGAGCTAATACAATTTTACATTGGGCGGCGCCATTATTATTAACAGGGCTGGCAGCCTGGGCAATAGCTATAGCTTGTTGTAAATTATTCCCTGCAGTGCTGAAATATGTTCTCCAGGTATTACCCAAAAAATTCGGACTCAGGTTATACAAGTTGGATGCTCCCCAGTTTTGTGAGAAATCACCACCTGTTGAAAGTGCCTGTGACATAAAACCCACAGCCATATATTCGTCACCACTATTTTTACTCACATCCCAGGCGGTAACCGCATACCCAAAAAGTAATTTAGGATCAACCTTTGTTGAGGCTAAGGGATTAGTATTGATATCCAGATATTTTTTACATGACACACCTGAAACCGCTACAAGCAGGAATATGGAGGCCAGTATTTTGTTTTTAAATTTCATAACAATATTTTTTTAGTTTTTACAACGACACACGTAAATTCATACCAAAGGTTCTGGTAGATGGGATGCTGTTAAACTCAACCCCCTCACCAATACTGCCGGAACCAAAGAAGTTAAGCTCTGGATCAACATGTGGCACATGGCTCTTGATCAGCCACAGGTTCCTGCCTTCTACACCTATTTGTATACCTTTTACGAAAGAAGATTTAAACAATTTAGATGGAAGCTGATATGCAAATTGAACTTCTCTTAATTTAATAAAGCCGGCATCAAAAACGTTGCCTTCGGTATTGGTAGTACTTCCTATCCAGCTCCAGTAGTTTTGCGCGTTTATAGCTTTGGTATTTGGAACGTATGCTCCGTTCACCAGGTTAACACCTTTATCAACAATCAGTTGAGATCTGTCGCCACCGGTTTCAGCAGCTAAACCTGATGTTCTTAAGTTTGATACTGTTCCTGAGAAAAACACACCACCTTTACGAATATCAATCAATGAGCTCAGGGTAAATCCTTTATATCGGAAAGTGTTATTTAAACCTCCGGTCCAATCGGCATAGATATTTCCTAATCTTTTACCCTGTGTAACTATTCTTAAACCGCTTGTTGGATCAATGATGTACTGACCATCAGGAGATCTGGAGAATTGTCCACCATAAAGTCCTAAACTTTGCCCAACGGCAGCCTGTATTTGTAAACCGCTGTAGCCGCTTGCAACGTTATATAAATTTAAGCCTGGCAGCAGTTCTTTTACCTTTTGATTGTTTTTTGCAAAGTTTACATCAATATTCCATTCAAAATCTTTGTATTTAAGAGGCACTAAGTTCAATGTAGCCTCGATACCTGAGTTTTGAATAACACCCGCATTTACCACTTTAGCAAAATAGCCGGTAGATGGCGGTACGGTGATAGATATCAACTGATTTTTGATATTTGAATGGTAGTAGGTAAAGTCTAACCCGATACGATTATTCAGAAATTTCAACTCTGCACCAAACTCATATGAATTTTCTTTTTGCGGTTTCAGGTTGGTGTTTGGCAATGCCCTTGGTGAAGTGAATGCAGTAGCTATTGGCCCGGCAGGGAAAACGATAGCGTTGGCATTTACATATTGCAAGAATACGGTTGAAGTTGGCGTATACTGATAGTCAAGCTGGTATGGCGCCAAATCGCTACCTACCGAAGCCCAGCTGGCTCTTAATTTACCAAAAGACAGCCAATCAAATCCTTTATCCTTTAGCACTTCAGAAAACACGAATGAACCGCTAACTGATGGATAGAAATAAGATCTGCTTTCTACCGGCAAAGTTGATGTCCAGTCATTTCTGCCTGTTACATCTAAGTAAAGGAAATCTTTGTAGCCTATGCTCAGGTCTCCATATACGCCCAGCAATCTTCTTTTTTGATAACCTAATGTTGCCGTTGTACTTGCAGCATTACTATAAGTATACAGTTGATCGATAGTTAAATTGTTAGCATCTACCTGGTTGGTTTGGTTAAAACGCTGGTTGATGTTACCACCTAATACTAATTTAAATTTAAAATCTTTAACCAAGTTATCCTGGGTAATTGTGGCAATGAAATCATCATTGACCTGTTTACTCAACAGATCAAACTTAGTAAACTGCCCTGGTAAAAATCCGGCTGTTCCTTTTCTTAAGATCAAGGATCTTTTTTCAGTGTAGATATCAGCACCAAATGTATTGCTTAAATTAAGCCAGGTAACTGGTTTATAAGTTAAGTTATAAGTACCTGTAAAACGGTCAACAGTGTTGCTGTTTTTATTGTAATTCATGATCCAGTAAGGGTTATTACCCAAACGACCTGGCGCTAAAAATTGCTGAGCACCTGTAATCGGGTCAACAACGTTATTTTTCAGCGCGTTGATATCAACTGTTCTTGGCAAGCCATAAATTGAACTTATGATAGCACTTTGGTTATTGGAACTTTGCGACGGGCGACCATCAGCAGCGATATTGGTATAAGAACCCGAAAAGCGTGATGACAATTTATCACTGAAATTACGACCTGTATTTACCGCTAAAGTATACCTGTCTAAAGATGATTCAGGGATTATACCTTTTTCGTTAGCGCTTGAAAAACTCACCCTGTAATCTGATTTATCGTCACCACCGCCAAATGAAATGTTATTAATGGCAGATACACCAGTTTGAAAGAAATCTTTCACGTTATCAGGATAGGCTTTTAAAGCGCTTTGAGGAGATCCGGTAGTAAAATTAGGGAACTGATTCACCAATTGCCCGGTTATTTTTGGACCCCAGCCATTTAGCTGCGTATTGGCAAATACACCCTGGTTACCTTGTGCATAATCATTCTGAAACTTAGGAAGTACAAGCGGGTTATCAAAACGTACTGATGAATTGATATCAACAGAGAATGTTCCCTTTTTTCCTTTTTTAGTGGTGATGATTACCGCTCCGTCAAGGGCACGTGAACCGTATAATGCGGTTGCGGCAGCTCCTTTTAACACGGTCATTGATTCGATATCGTCCGGGCTCAAATCGCCAACACGGTTACCAAAGTCAACGTTATTAGCGATCGTTCCACCAGCTGAGGTGTTATCACTTACGGTTAACCCGTCGATAACAAATAACGGAGAGTTACCATTAAATGAATTCACACCGCGTATAACGATCTTTGTTGATCCGCCTAAAGTTCCCGATTGTGCATTGATACGCACACCGGCAATCTTACCGGCCATAGAGTTAAGAACATTCGCATCCCTTGCCTTAGTCAGATCTGCTGATTTAAGGGTAGATGAACTATAACCAATGGTTTTAGCTTCTCTTGAAATGTTTAAAGCCGTTACAACCACCTCGGTAAGCTGATTGTTGGCGGGTACCAAAACAACGTTAACCACATCGGCAACCGGCTTTTCAATACTGGTATACCCGATAAAAGAAAATACGAGTGTTGAACCTGTGGGCGCACTTAAGGTATATTTACCATTCGCGTTGGTTTGGGCACCTGTTGTGGTACCTTTTATTTTTACTGTTACCCCTGGAATTGGCAGGCCGTCATCCTGTGAGGTAACGATACCGGTTACGGTTTTATTTTGTGCAAAGGCCATTGACGCTGTGCAGAAAAAACAAACCATGAAAATTTTAAGTAATTTGTGCTTCATGCTTTTTTTTATTAATTATTAGAATGTACTTTTTAAATTTTTCCACGTTTTAACTTTAATTAAAGTTTGATGACCGAACGGATTACGTATCGGACTGTACTTGTTTACTTTTTCATATTTATAGATTTGATTTACAGGAATTTGAGTAACTTATAATTCTGAAATAAACAGAAGGCTTAGTTTTCGAAAGAAATACCAACTTGATTATAAAGAACAAAAAGGCAATTTAATTTATCTTAAAACGAGTTAATTTCGGCGAACCGAATCAACGTAATAAAAAATTAAAGAGAACATTTTACGATTTACGAATGGTGCCAATTGAGATAATCAATTGAAACCTGTGACTGGTTTATGGGGGATTTTAGTGATACCCTGGTCTAACAGTAAATAAAACAGTAATAATTTAAGTAGGTGCTATTATCATAAGACATGTGTTTAATAGTTAATTATATATAAGCCTATTAAAGCTTATACAGCTAATACAAACACAATAATACTGTATGAAAACATTAGAAGATGTGCGATAATCACCATTTTGATCATTTTCGCATATAAGTTTATCATTTAAGCGTAAACTTATTATTATAATATTATTTAATCCAAAGGAAACCCTATCAGGCAGTTTGCCTGTATTTTAATGGCGTAATTTTATAATGCGTTTTAAATAATCTGATAAAAGAGCTCGGGCACTCAAAGCCAATGAGGTTTACAACCTCGTTAATAGGATAAGCAGTGCTCTTTAATAAAAGCTGCGCCCTTTTTAACCGCAGTTGTATTAAAAACTGATGAGGAGTTAAATTAAATGCCTGTTTAAAAGTTCGTAATAAGTGGTTCACCGACAGGCATGAATGTTCTGCCAGATCCTCCAGGCTTATATTTTGGTTATAGTTACTGTACAAGTATTCTTTAGCGCGGTTAAGCCTGCGTAAGATCTCTATTTTGGTACTGGCATTTAAA
>Ga0105239_10004572_pt1 | contig 16497 bp, 17 predicted proteins | sample KBSC44metaG_FD_92761 | JGI IMG/M metagenome (GOLD analysis project Ga0105239, IMG submission 92761) | Corn rhizosphere microbial communities from Kellogg Biological Station, Michigan, USA - KBS C4-4 metaG | ecosystem: Host-associated > Plants > Roots > Rhizosphere > Soil | place: Michigan, USA...
CAGCACGTCAAATGTGGTTTCTATCTCGAGAGCAAGCAGCACGTACTGCAGCTGGGTATGCTGTTTGATGAATTATACCAGCGTCATATCCCTTTTGTCGAGCACAACCGGAATACCCGGACCTATATGTTGAAGGTGCTGAATGAGCGGGAGCTGGAGGAATTCAAAAGAAAATATGGGTATGCGTGAGGTGGGTGTAACATATCCCAGGAAGTACAGCGGGAATGGCAGCACGCGATACCGAAGAAGGAGACTGATAAAGGAAGGATTAGTTTGACGTTCAGGAAGATGAAGTAAAACTGATATGGGAAGTTACCAGTGGATATTCTTTGATTGAATATAAATGCCCTTTCAAGGTCCCTGCAAATCGCGTGAACCCTTCTCGAATCGGAAAATCTGATGAAAAAGTCGTAAACCTCATCCGCAAATTTTCTGCAGTTGCGACAAGACCTTTGGATTCTATAAACCAGGAGATTTCGGCGATACTGTCGGCAACAGATTCTTTTATGATTATTTCTTCTCTGTAGCCCACTTTTTAATTAGCTTTTTGCTGTGTGCCCTGGCTTCCTTGATGGTTAGGGTTTTTTCGGGCCTGGCCTTTAACGCTGCCTTTTTTTGCAAAGCCTGATAGTTCTCTGCCGGTATGACGACATATGATTTATTATCAATGATAAGTGTATTCATGTTTTTGCAATTTACAAGAATCTACACAAAATTACCCGTATATTTTGTGTTATCGAGGCATAGATATAACAACACTGATCGAAGCCAAGGGAAAGGCTGCTGAATTATTTCGGACTACGGAGGAGCGGGGACTCATCATCGCAGGGTAGACCGAAAGACAGCTGAATGAGGAGCTGTTTGGGCTGCCAAAGGAACTCTTTGGGATCGACAAATACTGGCACATCTTTGACTTTGGGGCCCACCTTTGAAGACTGAGATGCGGATTATGGATGGACTTATGTTATTGGAGACGATCCCATGAAGCATAAACTAAAGAATGACATCGAGCTCGCGTGGCCGAGGGGAAGGAATGGTTTCGTCGGCGGACGAGATTGACCGGTGCCGAATTTTATCAGTATGCGGTGGATATGGCGCGCCGTTATGGGTGGACCTATGGAGGGGAGATCGCGGGACACCTGATCGGGCAGTTTCCGCATGAGCGACTGGAGAAGGGGAATTATGGGTTGTACGTGCACGGCGAAAATCGCAACGACATGTTTCGCCGGATGAGGAGGTTGAGGCCCGCGTCAGTGTGGACCGCGTCAGTGTGGACCGCGTCAGTGTGGACCGCGACTGTGGACCGCGACTGTGAACCAAATTATCCCAACTCCGCTGCCAATAAATCATCCCAGGTCAATGCCGACTGGTGGCCGGTTTGCAGGTCCTTCAGCTTGCAGGTCTTGCTGGCGAGCTCTTCGCCGCCGAGTATTATCGCATAGCGGATACCCTTTTTCTCCGCGTATTTGAATTGTTTGTCGAATTTGGCCTGCTCGTGGTAGAGCTCGGCGGCTATGCCCCGGGCCCGCAGCTGTTGGAGAAGGCCAAAGGCGGCGCGTGACTCGGTGTCGCCCAGGTTGAAGAACAGGACGCGGGTGCCTGTGTGGACATCGGCGGGGAACAGGGACAGCTCTTCCATGACGTCATAGATGCGGTCGACGCCGAAGGACACGCCGACGCCGGGGATGCCGGGGACGCCAAAGGTGCCGGTGAGGTCGTCGTAGCGGCCGCCGCCGCCGATGCTGCCCATCTGGACGCCGAGGGCCTTGACCTCGAAGATGGTGCCCGTATAATAATTAAGGCCGCGGGCCAGGGTGAGGTCGAGTGTCAGGGGGGGCACGCCGGGGTAGTTGAGAAGGAACTGTAGTTCTTCGATGCCCTTCCGGCCGGTCTCGTTGACGCTGAAGAGCTCGACCAGGGAGGCTATTTTGCTGGCGTTGTCGCCGGTGATGTCAAGATATTGGGCGATGGTTTGTATTTGGGTGGACATGAGCCCGCGTTCGGCCAGTTCGGCCTTCACCTTTTCCGGCCCGATCTTGTCCAGCTTGTCGATCGCCACCGTTATATCAACCATCTTGTCGGCTCCGCCGCAGACCTCGGCCAGGGCGGCGAGTATCTTACGGTTGTTGACCCGGATCCCAACGGGTACCCTGAGGTTGGCGAAGGCCTGCTGGTAGATGGATGCCAGCTCGACCTCGTTGACCAGGGAGTAGCTGCCTACCACGTCGGCGTCGCATTGGTAGAATTCGCGGTAGCGGCCCTTCTGGGGCCGGTCGGCGCGCCAGACGGGCTGGACCTGGTAGCGTTTGAAGGGGAAGGTCAGCTGACCGTGGTTCATGGCAACATAACGGGCGAATGGGATGGTCAGGTCATAGCGGAGGGCGCGTTCGGTCAGGCCAGAGTCGTTCCTGCCCTGCAGGACGTTTTCGAAAGCGGCGCGCGCCTTATCGATATTCTTCGGATCGCCGAGGCCATTATTTAATATCTTGAAGATGAGCTTGTCGCCCTCCTCGCCGTATTTGCCCATCAGGGTGTCCAGCTGCTCCATAGCCGGGGTTTCGAGTGGTTGAAAACCATATAGTTCGAAGGTGTCTCGGATCGTATTGAGGATATATTGTCTCTTGCGGACGACGGCGGGGCCGAAGTCCCGGGTACCCTGGGGCAGCGATGGTTTGTTACTCATAAAGTTGGTGCGGTATTTCCGTATTTGGCGATGATCTGGTCGGTTGCGGCGTCGATCATATTATAGACTTCGTGGTAGCCGGGTTCGGAGCCATAGTATGGATCGGGGACATCGGCATCAAGTCCGGGATGAAGCTCGTTCATCAGCAGCTGAACTTTGGACGCATCGAACTGCCGCCCGGAAATTCTTCGAATTTCGTCGACGACATCAGCGGCCATGGCATAAATCTTGTCATAGTATTGAAAATCAGCAGCCACGAATCGACGAGAGCGCTGTCCGCTGATGTCGATCCCGCCCGCCCTGGCCACTTTCTGGGACAGACGATGGGGGGCTTCGCCGACGTGATAGCCGTTGGTACCGGCGCTGTCGACCAGCCAGGGGAGGCCCGCGGCGTTGGCCTTTTGCTGGAGGATGCCCTCGGCGAGGGGGCTGCGGCAGATATTGCCCAGACAAACCATCAGAACTTTCATACGGCCGCAAAGGTAAGGAGGGGGAAGGAATTTGTGGGTGGAGAGTATTGAGGGGGGCTGGAATTTGTGAGTGGGGGTACGGGAGGGGACAGGAATTTGTGAGCGGGGGAATATGAAGGGGACAGGAATTTGTGGTTGAGGAGTACGGAGGGGTAGGAATTTGTGGAATAAGGGAAGGGATGAGTCTAATAAATAAGCGGGATCGGGACACATTAATTGTAATTTAATAAGTACTCAACCCGATATGAGGTGATTTAATTACGGTTAATTTGTTAATTTGGCCACCCTAATGACCCACGGGGTCACTGACCGATAGGCCCATCATAAGACGTTCGGCGGGGATGGGCTATATTTATCGGGTTAAACCAGACCCGCCGAACAATTGACCCACGGGGTAGAACTTCGGCCCTCAACACTGTTGAGGCCCTCGTTCGTAACCTTCGCGGGGCTCGGTTAGGCCGATAGGCCCATCATAAGAGGTTCGGCGGGGATGGGTTATATTTATCGGGTTAAACCAGACCCGCCGAACAAAAGTTGGAACAATGGAAAACGAGGCTCCGGACAGGCGCAGGACTGCGTACTCGATACGCCGCGCCATCCTCGACTATGGCATGGGAATTATTATATTTGGGATCGGGGTCTTTCTGCTGATCGCGCCCAAACTGCATATTGCATTGAATATCGATGATTTGAATCGCTATATGTTCGCCGGTCTTTGTTTGCTTTATGGGGGGTTCAGGGCGTATAGGGGGGCGAAGAAAAACTACTATAAATAAAAGTTTCCGGGGAGGAAAGAAGTTTCCGGAGAGGAGAAAATCTATGAAAGGTAAAGGCATTCTGATCGGATCTGTTGTATTGGGACTGCTGGCGGGCTGTAGCACGCGAGGCGGCAAACCACAGGAAACTCCCACGAACGGCACCATTAATATAAGTGTCGACGAATCCTTCAAGCCCGTTATCGACTCCCAGATAAAAGTTTTTGAGTCCTCTTATCCTGACGTCCATATCGTTGCACACTACAAATCGGAGGCGGAGTGCTTCCGCGACCTTACGACGGACAGCACCCGGATGGTGATCGTTACCCGGTCGCTGAGCAAGGACGAGGAGAAATTTTACGTGGACTCCTTTCATCTTACCCCGACCGAGGGGCCGCTGGCCTATGACGCCATTGCGGTGCTCGTCCACCCCGGCGTAAAAGACTCCATATTTGATATGAAAGAGATCCAGGATATGCTGAGCGGAAAGGATGTGCAGCATCAGCCCGTGATGGATGGTCTTTCTGCTACGAGCACCGTCCGATTTGCAATGGACTCCATCCTGCGCGGCCAGCCCCTGGGCAAGAACGTCAAGGCGGCTGAATCCAGCATGGCGGTGGTCGACTATGTGGCAAATAATCCCCGTGCGGTAGGGTTTATCGGCGTGAGCTGGGTGGGAGACCGCAACGACCCGGCGGATACGACCTTTTCAAAGAAGGTGAACGTAGCTGCTGTAGAGTGCACCAGCTGCCTTGGAAAAACCTATGTCAGGCCTTTCCAGGCAAATATTGCATGGAAAAGGTATCCAATGGTGCGGAGTTTGTATTATATCCTGAAGGAGAACTATAGCGGGGTGGGCAATAATTTCGCCAATTTCCTGCAATATGAACGCGGACAGCTGATATTCAAGCGCGCTTATCTGTGGCCTGCGAGGATGACGGCGGAGCAGCAGTCGGTCGAAATGAGCAAATAAAGAGAAATGAGCAAATAAAGATCTATTAGAGTTTTCACGATATGTTAAACCAGATTTCAATAAATTTACACACTTCTTAAACAACGATCAAGTAATGAAGAACAAGATGCGATTCAGCTTACTGGTGGCAGGCGTTGCAAGTCTCTGCAACGTGGCTTTTGCGCAATCGGTGGATCAGGGGAAGAAATTCCTGTATTATCAGCGGTATAAAAGCGCGAATGACGTTTTTGACAAGATCCTGGCTTCTAATCCCAATAATATAGATGCTGTGTATTGGAAAGGGCAGACCTTATTGGCCACGAAGGACTCCGTCGCCGCCGGCGAACTGTATTCCAAGGCGTTACAGACTAACGGCAACGCTCCTCTGCTGCTGGCCGGCATGGGTGGCGTAGAGCTTCGCAACCACAAGACCGCCGACGCCAAACAGCGTTTTGAGACGGCGATCTCGCTGTCCAAGGGGAAAGACGTGAACGTGCTGAACGCCGTCGCCGATGCCAATATCGACGCCCATGACGGTGACGCCGCCTACGCCATTGAAAAATTGAACCTGGCTACCCAGACAAAGAACTTCAACAATGCAGACACCTGGCTGCTGATGGGAGACGCCTACCGCAAACAGATCGACGGTGGCAACGCCGTTCAGTCCTATAATAAGGCCCTGGGGCTCGATCCCAAGTTAGCCGAGGCCAAGTATAAGATCGGCAAGATCTATGAAACGCAGAATAACAAGGAGTTCTTCTTACAGGCGTTCGACGACGCCGTGAAGATAGACCCCATGTATGCCCCGGCCTACTACGAGCTGTTTTACTACTGGTATTTCCGGGACGTCAACAAGGCCGCCGGATACCTGGACAGCTATATCGCGAATTCGGATCCCGGTCCCGAGGTTGAGTACCTGAAAACGGACTTCCTCTATGCCTCCGGCAAGTTCCAGGACGCGAAGACCAAGGCACAGGGCATGATCACATCGATGGGCGACAAGGTGAGCCCCCGTATGTATAAGATGATCGCCTATGCCTGCGACACCCTGGCCGACCAGGCCTGTGCTACGCAGAACATCGATACGTATTTCACCAAGCAGGACCCTGCCGCCGTAGTGCCCGCCGACTACGAAGAAAGGGCGCATATCAGGGGCAAGGCGACGGATACCGCCACCATTCTGACTGCATTTGACGACTACAGGAAGGCCATCGATCTGGATACCCTGGCCGAAAACAAGGCCAAGTATGCAGCAGAAGCCGGAGCGCTGGCCAAAAAGATCAATAACAAGCCGGCAATGGCTCAGGCAGCGGCAATTGTCTACGCTACGAAAAAGAACCCGACGAATACCGATCTTTATGCATGGGGCATGGCCAATTACCAGGCCGGCAACTATAAGACTGCCGACAGTATCTTCTGCGGCATCTATGAGACCAAGTACCCTACCGAGATCTATGGCTATCTCTGGTGCGCGAGAAGCAAGGTAGCCCAGGACGACTCCGTGGGTAGCAACGGCTATGCAGTAGAGGCGTATCAGAAGCTGGCGGAAGTGGCCCGGAGCATGGATTCCACGGCAAAAGCAGCCGGCAGCGCCGATTCTATCAAATACAAGGCCCAGGTGATCAACTCCTACTCCCAGCTGGCTGGATATTATAATAACATTAAAAAGGACAAGGACAATGCAATGCTCTATCTGAAAAAGATACTGGAAGTGGACCCGGGCAATGCAGACGCTCAGCGTTTCATCTCTATCCTCGAAAAAGCCAGTCAGAAGCAGCAGGCCCGGCCCGGCGGTGGTACGGCAAAGCCGAAATCCGGTGGAGCGAAGAAGTAGTGTAATATTTTAATACTAATCGAGATACAGCGGCCCGGGCTAAAACCGGGCCGCTGCTTTACCGGACTGTCTCCGACAGTCCGTCCGAAGGACAGACATTAGATGATCTGTGGAAATGCGCTATTTTTTATTAAACGCGCATTTTCAACAGAAATAGTTGGAAATTCCGACCACTGGCTTAAATTTGCCCGTGTAATTCCTTTAAAATGGACATCAGCTTATTACAGGCCAATATTCTTCAGACCGACGCAACGAATAATTCCTTCAGTTATTTCCCCATCGGTGTCCAATTTCTGTTCGCTCTTGGTTTTGTCGGTATGGTCCTCGGCGTTACGCATTTGCTTGGTCCTAAGCGTAAGACAGCCGAAAAACTACAGAACTTCGAGAGCGGCATCGAAGGCGTTGGCAATGCCCGCCATCCGATGGCCATAAAATATTTTTTAGTTGCGATCTTATTTGTGTTGTTTGACGTGGAGGTGATCTTTTTCTACCCCTATGCGGTAAATTTCCGCGGTCTGGGGTGGGCGGGATTCTGTGAAGTATTATTGTTCGTTGGGTTCTTCCTTGCTGGGTTTATCTATATTATAAAGAAGGGAGCCCTGACATGGGAAGATTGACGAGCGGAGCGAAGTCAACGAACATTCCCGAGGTTCCCGAGCAAAGCGAAGGTCTGAGCGTGGCGGAGCAGCCCCGACGAAGTTCTCTAGGTAAGATTGCTGTTAAAATATGAAAGAGCGAACCCCTGCCCGGGGCTATATGTTATTTTTACATAATGCACGCCTTTGTGTTGCCTTAGGCGTGCGATTTTGGCCGAGGCACGGTATTCTCTTTCATAAATTTAAACTATTCAAGATATGGCACGTCCGGTAAGGTTCAATGTTCACCCGATCAAGGCAGATCCAAAGGATAATATCACCTATGCCAATATGCCCGAGGGGTTCTCCGGCGAGGGTTTTTTCACCACCACTCTCAGCAGCGTGGTGGGGCTTGCCCGTAAGAACTCCATGTGGCCGATGCCGTTTGCCACTTCCTGCTGTGGTATCGAGTTCATGGCTACGATGGCCTCCCACTATGATTTTGCCCGTTTTGGCGCAGAAAGACTGGGATTTTCTCCCCGTCAGTGCGACCTGCTGATGGTAATGGGTACGATCGCCAAGAAGATGGGACCGATCGTGAAGCAGGTATACCTCCAGATGGCCGAGCCTCGCTGGGTGATGGCGGTTGGCGCGTGTGCCTCGAGCGGAGGTATTTTTGATACCTATTCGGTGTTGCAGGGTATCGATCAGGTGGTGCCGGTAGACGTGTATGTGCCCGGGTGTCCGCCGCGGCCGGAGGCGATCCTTGACGGATTTATGCGGATCCAGGACCTGGTGGGGCAGGAGAGCATCCGGCGCCGAAACAGCGACCAGTATAAGGGGTTATTAAATAGTTACGGGATACAATAACATAAAATCTTCGCTCCACCCCGGTGGGGCGATAGCGCATATATGGCATTAACCAACGAAACGATCAAGGAGCGGCTTATCGCAAAATTTGGGGAGCAGCTGACGAAATTCGAAGAGCCTTACGGTATGCTGACCTTCGAGGCGCCTAAGGAGTCCAATCTGAAAGTATTGCAGTTCCTTTTCGACGACGAGGAGCTGCGATTCCAGTTCATGACCGATCTGACGGCGGTGCATTATCCGAACCAGCCGGGGCGCGAGCTGGCGGTCGTGTATCATTTGCATAATCTGAGGGATAATGTGAGGATACGTTTTAAAGTTTTTACGGCGAGTGGACAGCCGGATATCTTTACGGCGACGCAGCTGTATTCGGCGGCGAACTGGATGGAGCGGGAGACCTATGATTTCTTCGGGATCAATTTCGTCGGGCACCCGAATCTGAAGCGCATCCTGAATGTGGACGAGATGGACTATTTCCCTCTCCGTAAGGAATATCCGCTGGAGGACCAGACCCGAATAGATAAGGATGACTCTATGTTTGGGAGGGGTCCGCTGCCCGCCGCGGCCCAGCAGGGGCCGTCGGAGAGCCCGATGCAGCCCGGACAGCCGGGGGTGCCTGCGAGTGGGGCGCCCGTGGAATAAGCGGGCGGAGGGGTGCCTGCGAGTGGGGTACCAGTGGAATAAAAGATAAATAGAAGAATTACAATATTAACACATGAGTGTCGAGCATCACGTAAAGCTTCCGGAAGGCAGCATTGAAAAGGCAACCACCACGCTGAACCTGGGGCCAACGCACCCGGCGACGCACGGCGTGTTCCAGAACATCCTTGAGCTGGATGGTGAGCGTATTGTCTCTGCCGAGCAGACCGTTGGGTATATCCACCGCGCGTTCGAGAAGCTGGCCGAGCGCCGGCCGCTGTACCAGATAACGACGCTGACGGACCGCCTCAACTATTGTTCGTCCCCGATCAACAATATGGGCTGGCACCTGACCTGCGAGAAGCTGCTTGGGGTCAAGACGCCCAAGCGCGTGGATTATTTGCGCGTGATCATCATGGAGCTGTCGCGTATCTCCGACCACCTTATCTGTAACTCGGTGGTGGGTGTTGACTCGGGGGCCTTCACGGGCTTCCTGTACGTGATGCAGTACCGCGAGCTGATCTATGAGATCTATGAAGAGATCTGTGGGTCGCGGCTGACGACGAATATGGGGCGGATCGGTGGTTTTGAGCGGAACTTTAACAGCGCGGTGTGGGAGAAGCTCGAGAAGTTCCTTGCCGAGTACCCGAAGGTGCTGAAGGAGTTCGAGAACCTTTTTAACCGGAACCGCATCTTTATGGAGCGGACCATCGGCGCGGGGCCGATCAGTGCCGAGCGCGCGCTGAACTACGGTTTTACGGGCCCGAACCTGCGGGCGGCAGGTGTCGACTATGACGTGCGGGTGCATACGCCGTATTCGAGCTATGAGGATTTTCAGTTCGAGATACCGGTGGGGTCGACGGGGGACTGCTACGACAGATTCCTGGTGCGGAATGGGGAGATGTGGCAGTCGCTGGCCATCATCGAGCAGGCTTACCGGAAGGTACAGGACATGAAAGGGGCCGAGGCCGAGATTTATCACGCCGACGTACCTGCGTACTATCTGCCTCCTAAAGCCGACGTATATACGAAGATGGAGGCGCTGATCTGGCACTTCAAGATCGTCATGGGTGAGACGGAGATCCCTCCGGGGGAAGTGTATCAGTGCGTGGAAGGTGGGAATGGGGAAGTTGGATACTATCTCATTAGCGATGGGGGGAGGACGCCTTACCGGCTGCATTTCCGGCGGCCCTGTTTTATTTACTACCAGGCTTACTCGGAATTGACGAAGGGAGCGATGTTGAGTGATGCGATCATTGTGATGTCGTCGCTTAACCTTATAGCAGGGGAGATGGATGCTTAATAGTAGTAGTGCCCTTGAACGGAGCGTCGCAACGATGTTGGGGAGAATTGATGACGCTGACCAAATAAAGAATTTAAACGTTATGATCAAGTTCTCAGACGAAAAGTTAAAGAAGGTAGACGAAATCATCGCCCGGTATCCCGAGGGGAAGAGCAAGAGCGCCATTATACCGATACTGCATCTGGCGCAGGAAGAGTTTGGGGGATGGTTGAGCCCCGAGACGATGGACTATGTGGCGACGATCCTGAAGATCGAGCCGATCGAGGTGTATGAGGTGGCGACCTTTTATTCGATGTATAACCTGAAGCCGGTGGGTCGGTATATGTTTGAGGTGTGCCAGACGGGGCCGTGCATGATCAGCGGAAGCGATGATATCATCGACTATATCAAAAAGAAGCTGGGGATCGGCGTTGGGGAGACGACGGCGGATGGACTGTTTACGCTGAAGACCGTTGAGTGTCTGGGGGCTTGTGGTTATGCCCCGATGATGCAGCTCGGCAAACATTTCCGCGAGCACCTGACGCCGGAGAAAGTGGATCAGATCATAGAGGAGTGCAGGAGGACGGCTGCGGCGAATAATTAGACCGCGGGGCGGCCGGCGGGCAGATGGCTGTGGCCGGCGACCAGGTTGAGAAAAAATGGACAGCAAGGAGAAAAATATGAAACGTAATCCAAGGACATCGGCGCTGCTTTTTGCTATCGCCGGGATGTTCACCGCCGTGATCGGTCTGTTTGTGGACAAGCAGCCTGCCAGGACCATGTTGATGATCATGGCTGCGGGTTATGTTGTTTCCGCCGGGGTCCAGATGGTGCTGTTGAAGACAAGAAAGACCTTATTTAAAGATAAAACGTCGAACCCGGAGTAGAGAACGGGTTGACAGGATAAACGAATCCAGCATGGGTAAATTAGTATTGTTAGAGAAAGCGAAAGTGGAAGGGATCCGCGGCTATGACGTGTATCGCCGCGAGGGTGGCTACGCCAGCGTGGAGAAGGCGCTGAAGAATATGACGCCCGACCAGGTGACGGAAGAGGTGAAGAAGAGTGGGCTGCGCGGTCGTGGCGGAGCGGGCTTCCCGACCGGTATGAAGTGGAGCTTTCTGGCCAAGCCGGAAGGTGTGCCCCGTCATCTCGTCTGTAACGCCGACGAGTCCGAGCCGGGGACCTTCAAGGACCGTTATCTGATGGAGTTCCTGCCGCACCTGCTGATCGAGGGACTGATCGTGTCCTCTTACGCGCTGGGCAGCAAGGCAACGTATATCTATATCCGCGGAGAGTACGCCTGGATCCCCGATATCCTCGAGGCCGCGATCGAAGAGGCGCGCGCTGCCGGCTGGCTGGGGAAGAATATCCTGGGGACAGGGTTTGACTGTGAGATATACGTGCACCGCGGCGCGGGCGCCTATATCTGCGGCGAAGAGACCGCGCTGATCGAGTCGCTGGAAGGCAAACGGGGGAATCCCCGGATCAAGCCGCCCTTCCCCGCTGTGAAGGGGGTTTGGGACCGGCCGACGGTGGTGAATAACGTCGAGACGCTGGCGGCGGTTGTGCCTATCATCAATATGGGTGGTGAGGAGTATGCGAAGATCGGGGTGGGGAAGTCGACGGGGACGAAGCTGTTGTCGGCCTGTGGGAATATCAACAAGCCCGGTGTTTATGAAATTGATATGACGATCTCGGTGGAGGAATTTATTTACTCGGATGAATATTGCGGGGGGATCGCGAATGGGAAACGGCTGAAGGCCTGTATCCCGGGGGGTAGCTCGGTGCCTATTCTGCCGGCGAATCTGTTGCTGAAGACGGCGAAGGGTGAGACGCGGATGATGAACTATGAGAGTTTGTCGGATGGGGGTTTTGCGAAGGGCTCGATGATGGGCTCCGGTGGTTTTATTGTGCTGGATGAGGATCAGTGTATTGTGAAGAATACTTATACGCTGGCGCGATTTTACAGGCACGAGAGCTGTGGGCAGTGTTCGCCGTGCCGGGAAGGGACGGGGTGGATGGAGAAGATACTGAAGAAGATCGATATGGGACAGGGGAAGAAGAGCGATATCGACCTGTTGTGGGATATTCAAAGGAAAATTGAGGGGAATACGATCTGCCCGCTGGGGGATGCGGCGGCCTGGCCGGTTGCGGCGGCGATCAGACATTTCAGGGATGAGTTTCAGTGGCATATTGATAATCCGGAGGAGTGTTTGGTGAGGAATTATGGACTGGCGCATTGTGCGGATCCGTTGGAGGTGGTGACGCCGGCGTAATTCGGTGGGCCGGTTGTGGGGTGACGCGGGGAAGGGAGCGTGCGGCATCGATTGTGGAGTGGAGGGAGTGTGCGGCGCCGGGGGTAGGGAGCGCGCGGCGCCGGTTGTGGGCGCCGGGGGGAAGGAAGCTTGGGGCCCCGGTTGTGGGCGCTCTAGGGAAGAAAGTAAAACAGATATAGCTAATCAATATAATATCAAATGGCTGAAGAAAAGAAATTATTCAAGGTAACGATAGACAACATCACGGTAGAGGTAGAGCCGGGGACGAGCATTTTGCAGGCGGCCCGGAAGATCGGCGGGGACGTGGCGCCTCCCGCGATGTGTTATTATTCGAAATTGAAGGGTAGTGGTGGTAAGTGCCGTACCTGTCTGGTGGAAGTGGCGGCGGGTTCGACGGCGGACCCCCGGCCGATGCCTAAATTGGTGGCCAGCTGCAGGACGAACGTGATGGACGGGATGGTGGTAAAGAATATCACCAGCGAGAAGGTGATCGACGCCCGCAACGGTGTTGTGGAAATGTTGCTGATCAACCACCCGCTGGACTGCCCGATCTGCGACCAGGCCGGGGAGTGCTCGCTGCAGGACCTGAGCTATGAGAATGGGAAGGAGAGCACCCGCTATGAGTTTCCGAAGCGTGTGTTTGAGAAGCACGATCTGGGTCCCTATATCCAGCTGCACATGACGCGCTGTATCCTTTGTTACCGTTGCGTCTTCACGGCCGACCAGCTGACGAACAAACGCGTGCACGGGATACTCGATCGCGGCGACCATGCGGAGATCGCGACCTATATCCAGAAATCGCTGGATAACGACTTTATTGGGAATATTATCGACGTATGCCCGGTGGGCGCGCTGACGGATAAGACGTTCCGGTTCAAGAACAGGGTATGGTTCCTGAAGCCGGTGGACGCACACCGCAACTGTAACCATGCGAACTGCAGCGGCAAGGTGACCCTGTGGTATCGTGGCGATGAGGTGTTCCGCGTCACGGCCCGTAAGGATGAGTGGGGTGAGGTGAAGGACTGGATCTGTAATGAATGCCGGTTTGAGAAGAAAGAGACTAAGGATTGGGAGATAGAGGGGCCGACCCTGATCAACCGCCACAGCGTTATCTCGCAGGGACATTATGTGGGGGTACAGCGGCCGCAGGAGGTGTTGTATGACGTGCTGGATGGGAGGAAGCCGCAGCTGTTGATGGATATACACTCGATCAGTGAGGTGAACAGGCCGGAGATCGATTTAAGTAAAATACAAGGGCCGTCGCACTCGACGGATTTTGAACCGCATGAGGCGAGGTAGGCGGGGGATTGTGAACCGAGGAATGGGATGTGAACCGCGCGACAGTGGGGGGGAACCAATGAGTCGACGACAAACAAAATAGATGACAATGATTTTACTAGCCATGGACTGGGCTTTATTGATCGAAAAAGCGGTGCTGATCCTTATCATCATCAGCGTCTCGCTATTGATCGCGATGTACGAGACTTATGCCGAGAGAAAGGTTGCCGCATTTATGCAGGACCGCCGGGGACCTAACCGGGCGGGGCCTTTTGGGTTGTTTCAGCCGCTGGCCGATGGCCTGAAGCTGTTCATGAAGGAGGAGATAATACCAACATCTTCGAGCCGATTTTTGTTCATTCTAGGTCCGGGGCTTGCGATGCTGACCGCCATGATGACCAGCGCGGTGGTGCCCTGGAGCAGTCATTTTCACCTGTTCGGGCGGGATATTTCGCTGCAGATCGCGGACATCAATATCGGTATCCTCTATATTTTTGGCGTGGTGAGCATGGGTGTCTATGGGATCATGATCGGGGGCTGGGCTTCGAACAATAAGTTCTCGTTGTTGGCAGCGATACGCGGCGCGTCGCAGATCATCTCCTACGAGCTGGCGATGGGTCTGTCGATCATCGCGCTGCTGATGATCACGGGCAGTCTGAGCCTGGGGACCATCGTGAGACAACAACAGGAGGGTAACTACTATATTTTGTTGCAGCCGCTGGGCTTCCTGATCTTCCTGGTCTGCGCCTTTGCGGAGTGTAACCGTACTCCTTTCGACTTATCGGAGGCGGAGAACGAGCTGAACTTTGGCTATCACCAGGAGTATTCCTCGATGAAGCTGGGCTTCTACCTCTTTGCCGAGTATATCAATATGTTCATCAGCAGCGCGGTGATGTCGACGCTGTATTTTGGGGGATACGATATACCTTTCGTGAACGATGGGGCGCTGGCGGCGCATTGGGGACAGAATCCGGTGGCGGCGTTGCAGGCGCTGAGCCTGTTCCTGAAGATCGTGATCTTTATCTTCTTCTTTATGTGGGTGAGGTGGACGATACCCAGATTCAGGTACGACCAGCTGATGCATCTGGGGTGGAAGGTGTTGATCCCGCTGGCTCTCGCCAATATGCTGGCGACGGGATTTATCGTGTTGTTGAAGGCTAATCACTGGCATTTCTAACCGCTCGGAGAGCGGTTCGCGCCGCGGAGCGGCGCAGACATTAAATGGAAGGGGGGCCGAGGTTCCCGAGCGGAGCGAAGGTCTAAGGGAATGGCCGAGGTTCCCGAGCAAGGCGAAGGGAATGAACGAGAAGGAGCGAGGGACGACGCTTCGACGAAGGTCTCTAGGGACGCCGGTTCGACGAAGGCCGCCGGCGGCTCCGTGTGAGATGGGAAAGGAGAATGAGACGGGAAAGGGTGAAGGAGAGGGAAAGGAGAATGAGATGGGAAAAGATAACGAGATGGCAAGGATAATGAGAGGGAAAGGCGGAAGTAGATTTTGGTTAAGTGACCTGAGAAAAATACTTTTGCGGCCGCGGGGCGCGGACAGCGCCTCCGAACGTGAGTTATAAAACAAAGAATTATGGAATCATTAACGAGCAGAGCAAGGGCGGTGGATCGCAAGCCGATGACATTGTGGGATAAGATGTATCTGCCGGCAATAGCCAAGGGAATGTCGATTACGTTCGGGCATATGTTCAAGCGGAAGCCGACGGTGAATTATCCGGAGAAGACGAGGCCGTTCAGCCCCGTGTTTAGGGGGTTGCATGTGCTGAACCGCGATGAGCAGGGCCGGGAGCGGTGTACCGCCTGTGGCCTTTGCGCCGTGGCGTGTCCCGCCGAGGCGATCACCATGGAGGGGGCTGAGCGCATGCCTGGTGAGGAGAATCTGTACCGCGAAGAGAAGTACGCCGCGAAGTATGAGATCAATATGCTCCGCTGTATCTTTTGCGGACTTTGTGAAGAGGCTTGTCCGAAGGACGCCATTTATTTGTCGGAGACTTTTGCGCCTTCGAATTATACGAGGAAAGGGTTTATTTATGGAAAGGAGGAGTTGTTGATACCGAACCCGGTGACGCAGCCGGAGGAGTTCGCGAAGGCGAGGGGTAATCGAGTGTAACGAAGTTCTCGTGTAGGGGGATGTGAACCGCGGGGTGAACGGGCAAGGATGTGACGCCGGGTAGGGATGTGAACCGCGGAAGAGGGAGAGGTGAACCGGAGAAGGATGTGATGCCGGGTAGGGATGTGAACCGCGGAAAAGGGGGAGATTAATAAACAAATTTTATAACAACTGCTCAATGGGTATTACGCAAGTTCTGTTCTGGTTTTTAAGTATACTGGCTATCCTTAGCGCGATCCTGGTAGTGATCAGCAAGAATCCTGTGCACAGCGTGTTGTGGCTGATCATGGTGTTTGTATCCATCTCGGGTCATTATATCCTGCTGGACGCACAATTTCTGGCGATCGTGAACCTCATCGTGTATGCGGGGGCGATCATGGTGTTGTTCCTGTTCGTGTTCATGCTGATGAACCTGAACGCAGAGACCGAGCCGCAGAAGAACCGGTGGCTGAAGATAGCGGGGGTTGTTGCGGGGGGCGCGTTGCTGCTGGTGCTGGTGGCCGCGCTGAAGAAGGCGGACCTGAAGCTGCAGGTGGCGGAGATGAACAGGGGGGATATCGGGCTGATCCATACGCTGGGGATGACGTTGTTCCAGGATTATGTGGTGCCGTTTGAGATCAGTAGTGTTTTGTTTTTGAGCGCGATGGTGGGGGTTGTGGTGATTGGGAAGAAGGATTGAAGGGATGGACCGGGGAGGCCGGGAGTGGGGGAAGCGATGATGGGGTTGTGGTGATTGGGAAGAAGGACTAATGATAATGAGAACAATTTA
>Ga0105239_10004577_pt1 | contig 16480 bp, 7 predicted proteins | sample KBSC44metaG_FD_92761 | JGI IMG/M metagenome (GOLD analysis project Ga0105239, IMG submission 92761) | Corn rhizosphere microbial communities from Kellogg Biological Station, Michigan, USA - KBS C4-4 metaG | ecosystem: Host-associated > Plants > Roots > Rhizosphere > Soil | place: Michigan, USA...
CCGTATTATTCGACCAGAATCCTCCCAAATCCGGGTGCCCATCAGGCAGCCGTGGTACAGCCCCCTGGGCCGACTTTGCGACCGATACAAGTTTCGCGGTTGGCTTTGCCGCTGGGGCTGCGCTCTGGGCCAAAAGCCGCACGGGCACCAGCGAAATAGCCGTTGTGATCAGCGCGAGAAAGGGAAGTTGGGGCTTCATGATTGACCTCCTGTAATCCAAAATAAACCGTTTGGCGGAGTATTGCGGAAGGCGTCGCAAAATCAAATCGGCTAATGGTATCCCGGCCCGGCTGGCATGTCAATCAGCCCATAAGCCGTGTCGGCGACTTGCGAGCAGGGTGCGGAACCTCCGGGGCGGGCGCCGCCTTCCACCCTCCAAAAATCTCCTCCAGGCGGACGGCGATTGCCAGCGCGATATCTTCGCGCCACGGGCGGGCCGCAATCTGGACGCCAATGGGAAGACCTTTTGACTCGCCTCAGCGAACTACCGCCGCTGGCCAGCCAGTCACGTTATACGTCATGGTGTAGCTGAAACCGCGAAAGTTGCCGTCTTGGGTAGACGTTCCATGGGGCAGCGCGGGACTCGCGGAAACCGGGGAGAGAATCGCATCGTAGTTCTGTAGGAAGGCGAACATTCCGGCGCGGAACTGGTGCAGCTCGGCCCAGTATTCGGCGAAGCCGCTGACGCTGGTGCGGTACGGCTCGAGCTTGGCAAGCCATCCTTCAAGCAGGGGATGAGTCCGGTTGCTGCCGATGCTCTCGAGGAACTGCCGCAGTCCGTCTCCGCCGTCGGGACCAATCAATTTCATCTCCAGATCGTAGCTTTGCTCGATACCCGGCGGCCTTCGCTCCTCTACCCTCAGTCCTGCGCCGCACAGCGCCTGAGCCGCCTTTTGAATCGTCGCCGCGGTTCCCGCATCCACCTCGGCGATGCCGTTTGCGGTGAAGAACGCGACTCGCAGCCCGCGGAGATCGAGCTTTCTTGGATCCCCGTACGGCATCTCCACGCAAGTATGATCCTGCGCGTCGCAGCCCATTAGGATCGGCAGCAGTGTGCAAAGATCTTCGACCCGCCGCGCCATGGGACCAATCTGCCACAGTGTTTCGAGCCAGCCACCGGCGGGTGGTACGTGTCCCGTCCGCGGCAGCCGGCCCGAGGTAGGTTTGATGCTGGCAATACCGCAGAAATGCGCCGGAAGGCGGACGCTTCCGGCGGCGTCGCTCCCCAGTCCAAAAGGCGATCCGCACGCGGCGAGCAACGCCGCCTCGCCGCCGCTCGATCCGCCGGAAGTCCGCGCAGGATCGTAGGGGTTATTGGTTCGGCCGTGGATGAGATTATCGCTTTCAAATGCGAAGAGAAGATCCGGAAGATTGGTCCGGGCAAGCGGAATCGCTCCCGCGGCTCGCAGACGCGCCACTAAAGTAGCATCGCTTTGCGAGGGAGGCGCGCTCTGAAGACCGATGGTTCCGGCGGTGCAGACAGTTCCGGCAACCTCGATGGAATCTTTAATAGAGAAGGGAACTCCGTCGAGTGGGCCAAGTAGAGCACTCTCTGCCCGCCGCTGGTCCGCGTCTCGAGCCGCCTGGCGCGCAGAATCTCCCAATACCTCAATCACCGCGTTCAGCGCCGGATTCAGCTCCTCAATGCGCTTCAAATGGGCTTCGAGCAACTCTGCCGAGGATAGAGAACCCTCGCGAATGAGACGGGCCTGCGCGGTGCCGGAGAGCGCCAATACGCCGGTCATGGTTCCTGGATCACCAGACGCTTGTCCGCCGCCACGTTGCTAAGTTTTTGCCTAGTTCCGCTGGGCCATTCGATCTCAATCGCCGTCGCCGACGCGTCCTTCCCGAGCCCGAAGGTAAGCGCCAGATCGCTGGCCGAACAGTAACTCGATCCGCTGTGGACCATCTGCCATTGAGTGCCGCCGGCACTCGTGAGCCGCGCCACTGCGCCGATCGCACTGCGGTTGCTCTTAGTGCCGGCGAGCTTCAATTGCAGCCAGTGGTTGCGATTCCCGCCGTCGTTGCGGTACAGATAAGCCGGACCGTTGTTGGTAGTAAATAACACGTCCAGGTCGCCGTCGCGGTCGAAGTCGCCGTAGGCCGCCCCGCGCGCCACCATGGGATGCGCGAAAGCGTTTACCTGCTCAAACTTTCCGCGCCCCTGATTCCGCAGCAGCAGCGGCGTCTCTGCGTATTGGATCTTAGGCTGAATTCGGCCGATCTCCTCTTCGATGTGCCCGTTGGCCGCGAGAATATCGGGATAGCCGTCCAGATCGTAATCGAAAAAGAACAGCCCGAAGGTCAGGGTCAGAAGGCTGGCCCGCCCCACCGTCGAGCGCGGCGCCTCATCTACGAACAGCCCGTTGCCTTCGTTGTGGTAAAGTCCCAGCATCTGGTTCGAGAAGTTGCCGACGATCAGGTGGGCCCTTCCCGACCGGTCGTAATCGGCCGCGTCGACCCCCATTGCTCCACGCGCCACTCCGTCCTCGCCGAAGGCCACACCGGCCGCCAAACCCTCTTCTCGAAACCGTCCGTTCTGCAGATTGCGATAGAGCTTGTTGGGCTGCGTGTCATTCGAGATAAATAGATCCGGCCAGCCGTCCTTGTTGTAATCGAAGACCGCTACGCCCAGCGCTTTGCTGGTGGGATCGGCCAGACCCGCCTTGTCCGTTACGTCCTCGAACTTACCCCCGCTGAGATTGCGATACAGTTTGGACGAATTGCCTTTGTACGACTCCGGGGTGCAGTAGGATTTGGTCGAACCGTCGAGCGAGCACCATAGATCGCCTTGCGCCGACCACTGTACGTAGTTAGCAACAAACAGATCCAGTTTGCCGTCGCGATCGTAATCCACCCACGCGGCGCTGGAACTGAAATTTGCGTTCCGTATACCGGATTCGCGCGTCACATCGCGGAAGTGCCCGCCGCCTTCGTTGTGAAACAGATGGTCGCCGCCTAGCGCGGTGATATAGACGTCCTCGCGGCCGTCGTTGTCGTAATCGCCGACGGCCACTCCCAACCCATAAATCTCAATATCCAGCCCGCTTCCGCGGGTGATGTCGGTAAATGTGCCGTTGTGATTGTTGTGGTACAGGGCGGCGGTGGTGTGCCGGGCGCGTGGAGTCCAATCTTTACGATTGCCCACCAGGATGTCGAGCCACCCATCGCCATTCGTATCCAGGAATGCGCCGCACGAGCCCATGGTCTCCGGCAGCCACTTCTTGCCGGCGCGTCCCGAATTGTGAACGAAATGGATGCCGGCTGCTGCTGTGATGTCGGTGAACCGTACTGGCTCATCTCTCGCCGGCAGCCGCAACGTTAGCGGAATCGCCAGCAATAGGGCCAGAAACGTGATCGTGAATGGATTGCCTCTCATTATTGTCCTCGGGGCTCAACAACCGCGGCTTGGCAGTCAAGCTTTGCGATGCTTCATCCGCCTTGAAACGTAGAAAAAGTTTTTGCTCTTTCTCTGCTTGCTCGGTCTGGTTCAACCCCTTGTAGCAGAGCATCAGATTGTAATGCGCCTGTACGTCTTCAGGATCCACGTCAAGCACCTTCGCGAAAGCCGCGATGGCCTCCGGGAACCGGCGTTCCAAAAACAAGATCCGTCCGATCTGATTCTGCGCCACGCGGTCCCTGGGATACTGGCTCACCGTCCGGTTCAGGCTTCCGAGGGCGCCATCGTAGTCGCCTGCGGCCTTCTGAATCATTGCCAGGAAAAAATGTCCGCGAGCCAGATTGGGCTGTAAGATCAGCGCCTTTTCGACGAACGGGCGCGCCGCTTCGGTCTCGCCTTCCTGTATCAGCGCGCGCCCAACATTCAGCCAGCCGTCGGCGTAGCCGGGTTCGGCTTCCGTAACCCGCCGGAAAGCGTACTCGGCGGCTTTCAGATCGCCCTGCAACAATAGCCCAATTCCCCAGTCGTTCCAGCGCTCACGATCCTGCCTGCGAACCACGGGCGCCCAATTCGCTTCGCCCAGCTGGATCTTCGAAGTGGCCTCGGCTAGGGTGACAATTGGCAATACCGGCACGGATGTGGAGTTGAAGGTATACTCGCGGCTGTCGAAATCGACGCTGGCGGGACCCAGTTGCGGCACACCGGCGAAGGCGAACTTGGTGTAGTAGTTTGTAAACTTGCGATAGTTCAACTTCGTTTCAAGCGTGATCGCTCCCGTGGCATCCTTGGGAATCGGCAGCCGGAAATGCACCGTGTCGGCTGCGCCGGGAGGGATGAGCCGCACATACAGCACGCTGCGCGTCTGCCAGGCATTTCGCTTATTAATCGGGTTGCCCTCGCCGTCGATCTGGAGGGATCGGTAGAAGTGCGCGCCCGGCTCCACCGATCCGCGGCCGTTGTCATCCACGCTCCCGCTCCAGGCCAGCACGCGCCCTTTGGCGTCGAGGGCCTTGAATTCCAGCCACACATCATAGGCGTCCACCGTTCCAGCCGGAAAAAAATGTCCGATCTTGCGCGTGCGGACGACGGCATCCACTCGCACGGTCGTGCCCGGCTGAAATCGCACCCCAGGGGAGTTGATCGGAGCGGCCAGCTTGCCCACTTCCCGCAGCGTCACCGGTCCGGCCTGCTCCGCTTCCTCGCCCACTGCGAAAGTGGAGGCAAGGGCGGGAGAATCGTTCCCCCGGCGGCGCATCTCCGTTTGCCCTTTCGATTCCTCCACCGGAGCGGCTGCAAATAGATCGACCGTGATGAAGCCGGATTTAAGGAACTGTTCGGTGGTTCGCAGTTGTTCTGCGTCTTGGTTGACGAACGGAACCGCCGTGTTCGCGGCCGGAAAACGGTGGGAGTGGATCATACCATCCCTGTTCCCGGGATCGCTCGAAGCAATCAGCGGCATGTGGCAGTTCGAGCAAGTCGAGGGCGTGTCCGGGTAGTAGAACGAGCGCGCACCCTGTCCCGAGACGCCGCTGGCCTGCCAGTTGTCGTACTCGTTGAATCCGCGCAACCAGCGATAGTGGTTCACTGGCTGATCCAGGTGAACCTTGTGGCAGGACGCGCAGAATTCCGGCGAATCCTGGCGCATGAACGCCTTCATGAAGGTGCGGCGGTGCGGTTCGGGATTCAGGTACGTAAGGAGGCTGTCGAGCTTGCGGATCCACGGATTATGACTGGACGCGATCTCGTGCAAAGGCGGGTACTCGATCGTGAAATCGCCTTGACCCATGGAACTGCCCACATGCACGATAGAGTGGCAGGAGACGCAGCCTAACCCATTTTGGGCCTCCGGTGTATCCACCTGCTCCTTAATCGGCCGTTCAAAACGGCCGTTGAAGAATACCGCGTGATCGTGGCATCCGGCGCACCATTTGCTGCCCTGGGTGCCGCTCAGGTCCTGCATGTGTTCAACCGTGCTGCGGTAAAAGCGGTTGTTGAACGATGCGAAATGATGCATCGAACCTTTCCACTGTTGATAGATGTCCTTGTGGCATTCCCCGCATAACTCAGAGTCCATGAAAAAATCCGACGGGATGACCTTACCCGTATTGGTTCGCGCCGAGGAGGGCCAAAACGGCGAATGCGGGCCGGCGCCTTCATCCGCCATTGAAACCGGAATCACCTTGGGATTACGAATGCGTTCCTGGGGCGCATTCCATCGCAGCGCGGCTGCCGCCACCGTGAGCACCGCCAATCCCATGCGCCACTTGTTGGGCAGTAGAACCGCCAGGCCGATCACGGCGAGCGCGATGTGTGACCAGAGCGCCCAGCGGTGATTCGTAGTCGCCCCGGCGAAGGTCAGGTAAACGCCAAGAATCCCAGCCAATACCAGGGGCGCCACTTTCGGGCTGCGTCTCCAGATAAAGCCCAGCCAGAGCACCGCTGCGGTGCCTAGCGCCAAATGTAAGACGACGTTGGCTACGTAGAAGATCGTTGCTGAAGGCAGCGCGGCCGTATAGGCGGCGTTCAGCGCCGTTAGTATCAGTAGCCAAGCCATATCGCGTTGCTTCTCAAATATCTCATGGCTTTGCTAAGAACGATCGCCCTTGTTCCGCCTCCAAGGCGTGGGGATTTTCCCGGCGCAGCCGCAGAGACAGTTCCTTTTCTTGGCGCGCATGTTCTTCCTGACCCATGCGGAAATAGATCTGAGACAGCAAGATGTGCGGCTGCGGATGCCGCGGATCGAGCCTGACGGCCTGGTCCAACTCCGCAAGCGCTGCGGGTAGCTGCCGCGACTGCATCAGCGCGCGCGCGAGCAGAACTCGCGCCGTCATATAGTCGCTGCGAATCTTGAGTGCTTCTCGCAGATATGGAATGGCGTCCTCATACCGCCCATCGTCCACCAGCAGGTTACCGTAGAAAAAAAAGGGCTCCTCGTAAGAGGGGTCGGCTGCCATGGCCTTTTCCAGCATCCGCATGGCCTCGGACACCCGACCTAGCTTCTGCAGTCCGAAGGCGTACTCAAAATTAACGCGAGCCGAATCTGGAAACCGTTTCATGGCGCGCCCGGCCAACTCGAAGGCTTCCTGGTTTTCTCCGGCATCCTGGCACGCCTTGATCGCAATGAGATAGAGATTAAGGTCATCGTCCTTGCTGTGTAGGGCCCGCCGTGCAATGGCCGCAGCTTCCTGAAAGTAGCGGCCTTTGGAATACTCAACCGCCATCACCTGCATCAGCCGAACGTTTTCCGGTTGAATCTCCAGCGCCGCGCGCCACTGTAGCAAAGCGTCTTCCGTCTTTCCCAGCCGCGCCAGCGCCGCGCCCAGAACGTAGCGGGCTCCGTAGTCTTTGGGTGAGATCTCGACGGCGCGGCGCAATACCGGTTCGGCGCGTTCGGCCTGCCCCTGCGAAAAGTACATGTAGCCCAGGTTGAACAGGGCCGGAAAGAACTTGGGAGAGAGCTGAAGTGCCTCCAGCCACAGCTTCTCCGCTTCCGCGTAGCGTTTTTCGATCGCAAGCTTTTGCGCGGCATCGGATAGCTCTTCTGGACCCATCGCCGCAACGGCGAGCCCGCCGAATACCAAGAGCACGAGACAGCGTTTCATTTGGGCATTGGTACCGATTTCGCCTGGCGGCTGCCCTCTATTAACAGCACCAGCCCTCCCGCGGGAGCGCCCGGAAACTGCTCGACCGCCCCGCTTGGCCAGCGTACCGTGAAGCGGTCCACATGATCCGCGGCGCCCAATCCAAAATGCAGCCGCGGGTCGCTATGTGAAATGTAACTGGATTGGCTGAGCACGGCGTCGGTTTGCGTCATTCCGCCCGCCGTAAGGCTGACAATCGCTCCCACTGCGCTGCGGTTCGATTTCGTTCCCTGCAGCTTGACCTTGATCCAGTGATTGCCGCTTTTGAGATCGTTCCGCAAGAGCGAAGGCGCCTGGCCCATGTTCATCACCAGCACGTCAACGTCGCCGTCGTTGTCGAAATCGCCGAAGGCGGCGCCACGGCTGGACGTCTTCTGCGCCACGCCCGGGCCCGCCATCGCGCTCACGTCCTCGAAAATTCCTTTGCCCAGATTTCGGTAGACCAGCCGCGGATTGCGGTACGTCTCGCTCCCGCCGCGCGCATCCAGTTCCGGGTAAACGTGGCCGTTTACCTGGAAGACATCTTTCCACCCGTCATTGTCCAGGTCCACCAAGCCTATGCCCCAGCCCACGTATTGCGGATTCACAGCCAGCCCGGCCTTAACGACGATGTCCTCAAAGATGCCATCGCCGATATTGTGATACACGTTCGGATGATCGCCCGCGAAATTCGTCTTGATCAAATCCAGCAGGCCGTCATTGTCGATGTCTCCCACCGCTACACCCATTCCGCCTTGTTCGAAGCCGTGCTCGTTGAAGGCTACACCGGTTTCGGTTCCCACCTCGCTAAAGGTTCCGTTGCGGTTGTTACGGAACAGAATGCTGGGCGTCGAATCGCAGGCGATAAAGACGTCGGGCCAGCCGTCGCCGTTAAGGTCCACGGCAACCGGGGTAAAAGCGTAGAAACCTTGGGGTCCCGAGATTCCACTCTGGCGTGTCACGTCTTCGAAGGTCCCATCCCGGCGGTTATGGTATAAAGTGACCTTACCGAAGGGCAGCCCGCGCGGGCCACAGAAGACTGGCATGCCTTTCCACTCGCAGTTCGATCCGTTGCCCGGGGCCGGCGTGTGGGCAAGATCAAAGGCCATGTAACTGGTGACCAGCAGATCCAGATAGCCATCGCGGTCATAGTCCAGAAATGTGCAGCCCGAGCTCCATTCCTTGGGCCGGACCGCAAGGCCGCTCGACTTGGTAACATCCTCGAACCCGCCGCGGCCGTTGTTGCGGTAGAGCGCGTTAGGTCCCCAGTACGTCACGAACATGTCATCGAAACCGTCGTTGTCGAAGTCGCCCACGCAAACACCATTGCCCCACCCGGACTGGGCCAGCCCTGCCTCGCGCGTGACATCTGTGAACTTTCCGCCGCCGTCGTTGCGGTACAGGTGATTGGTGGGCGCGGCATTGCCCGCGAAGCCTTCCAAGCGGGAGCCGTTTATCAGGAAAACGTCTTCGCGGCCATCGTTGTTATAGTCGATGAACGCTACACCCGATCCGTTGGTTTCGGTGATGTATTTCTTCGAGGTTTCGCCACCGGATGTGAAGCGCATGCCGAGGCCCGCTTCGCGTGCAACATCAACGAAACTCACGGGGAACGGTTTTCCGGAGGCTGCCCGGCGCGGCTCCGGGCTGACCCCGTGCGTAGCCACGCCCTGTGCGGCGAGCGGCGCTGGCTGGCGAGGCGAAAGCCACGCTCCCGCTATGGCGGCCACAAGAAGCGGATAGCGAAGCCTCACCCTGGTGGGTCGTTCGCGCGTTTGAGCGCTCGCTGGCAAGTCTGTTATCCCTTCACCAAGCCAATAAACATAATAGTGCAAAACCTCCTATGTCCGGAGGCCTTTTCCCGCTGTCTTAGCTCCGGTGGCCTGTTCTCGTAGTATCCGGACGATCAGTGGCCCGCTGCAGTGTTCCAAGCGAAAGGAAGGAGTCCAAGATTAGGCTTGACACATAGATCGGATTGTCATACTATCTCTACGTTTAGGTCGTACCTAATTAAAATCTATTAGGCACGAGCAGTCCGGGGAGTTCTTTCGTGTGGTTTGGGGGGGTGACACCATGTCTTGTGTACTACGCACGGCTCTCGCAATTGCCCTGTGGGCCACTCTAATTTCCACTTTCGCGCCCCTGCGGGCGCAAACCACTAACGCAACGCTGGTCGGAACGGTGACGGATGCGCAGGGCGCAGTCGTCCCCAACGCGACGGTCACGGTCAAGAGCGTCGCTACAGGCATCGAGCGCACTGTACAGACCGATACTTCCGGGACCTATCGCGTATACCCATTGCAGCCCGGCGCATATGACGTTTCGGTTAGCGCAACCGGTTTCCAGGCCAAGGTAGTATCGAACGTCGTTCTGGACGTCGCTTCCAACGTGAAGGTCGATTTTTCGCTCACCGTCGGAGTCGTCACTGAGTCGGTCAGTGTTGCGGCAAATGCCGCCATACTGCAAACCCAGGACGCTACGGTGGGCGGGACGATCACGAATTCAACTCTCCAGGCGTTGCCAGTCAATGGCCGCAATTTCACAAATCTGATTCTGCTGCTGCCCGGTACGAGCGACGAGAACAAGAATGCGCGGCGCGGTGGGCAATCCGGAAGCAATACCTACTCGGTAAATGGCCAACGGGCTCAGGATAATAATTACACTATCGACGGCGTGGACAGCAACTTCCTGATGGGGAACTCGCCGGGCGCTTCGCCTCCCATGGACGCCATCCAGGAATTTCGCATCCTGCAAAACACGTCTGCTGAATACGGTCGTTCAGCCGGGTCCAACGTGAACATCGTGATCAAGTCCGGCACCAGTACCCTGCATGGCAGTGCCTACGAGTATTTCCGCAATGACAAACTGGATGCCAATGACTTCTTCGCGAACCGGAACGGCCAGGGCAAGGTGCCCTTCCGGCAGAACCAGTATGGCGTTTCCGTTGGTGGCCCAGTCGTACTGCCGAAAGTCTACAACGGCCGTGATAAGACCTTCTGGTTTTTCGATTGGGAAGGCTTCCGCCGTCGACGAGGTTCGACGCTGATCAGCACTAGTCCCATCCAGGCCCAGCGCGATGGCAACTTCTCCCAGCAGTCCAAGGCCATCTACGACCCTCTGACTTCGACTTTGATCACCAGCGGTCCGAACGCGGGACAAATCAGCCGACTGCCGTTTTCCGGCAATATCATCCCCCCCAAGCGCCTCAATCCCGCAATGACGTATTTGATCAACCTCATGATGCCGCTGCCGAACCTGCCAGGATTGAAAAATAATTACATCAATACCGAAGGCTTAGCCAACGACCGCGACATCTGGAACATCCGCGCCGACCACTACTTCAATGAGAAAAACACGGTTTATTTCCGCTTCACCCATCAAAAGGTAGGCGAACAGACGCCAGGGACACAATCCACTGCTTACGGGATTGGCCGTTTTGATGTCATCAATCTTGTCGGTGCCTGGAACCATATTTTCAGCCCGAAATCCGTGCTGGAGGTAAAGTTCGGATACAACGCTCCCGCTAACCCGGTATATACCGTAAACCGAAAAATCACGCGCGGCGATTTCTTGGCTAAGACGGGGATCACGATGCTGGAGAATCAGATTGCCGGCGACAACATCCCAGTTTTCAATAACGGTGATTTCGCCGTCAATACGGCGGGTGGTGAGGGCGGCTTCTCCGATACCAACGACCATGTTTCCCAGTACATAACAAACTGGTCACGGGTCATGGGTGGGCATACTCTGAAGTTCGGCATCATGTATAGCGACCGCCACTTCTTTCAGAACACGGGTAATCCGCAGAATGGCACGATCGTGTTTGATGGAAAACTCACCTCTAATTATAACGATCCCACCTCCGGAATCGGCTTTGCGACCCAGTTGCTGGGTTATCCCTCAAACATTACGCGCGCCCTAGGCAATACGCTCCTTCAGGGCCGCCAGCACATCTTCAACTTTTTCGCGCAGGATGATTGGCGCGTCTCTAGCAAGCTAACCATAAACATGGGCGTGCGCTGGGAGCCCCAGCCTACCCCGTACGACGCAAATAATCAACTCGGCAATCTCTGGATCCGGCGGGATGCGTCAACCGGGCAGTATTACGGTCTCTTGATGTGGTCCGGCGTCAACCCGGAGATAAACCCCGCAACCGGTGTGCGACATGAGGGTCCTAACACCTACGGCTTCGGACGGGGCCTGCAGCGGAATAATTACTTCGACTTTGCGCCACGCTTTGGTTTCGCTTACCAGGTCACTCAGAAGACTGTAATCCGCAGCGCCTATGGCATTTTCTACAACTCCACCTTCTTCCAGGAGTTACAGGATCGGCGCAAATTCTGGCCGTATAATGTGCAGCAGGTATTCTCGCCGAATACCGGCACGCTCCCGGATCTGTCGATTACCGATCCCGGTCCGTCCTTTTCGGGCTCCATCGGCGGCTGGCCCCAGGATCCCGAGAATCGTACTCCGTACTCGCAGCAGTGGAATTTCACGATCCAGCAACAGTTGATGTCGGACCTAACTCTCGACGTCGGTTACGTCGGTTCCAGCAACATACGGCAACTCGGTTATAACCCGATAAATGTGGCGAACCCACCCGGACCCGGCCCAGTAAATCCGCGGCGCCCCTTGCCTACCTACGGTGACTTGGATGGCGGTAGAAATAACTATAATGCCAATTACAATGCGCTCCAGGTCAAGGCGACCAAACGCTACACTAAGGGCTTACAACTCGACGCAAGTTACACCTGGTCACGCTGCATGAACACAGACGACTCTTTAAATGAGTACCAGATGCAGGACCCGTACCACCTCCGGGGCGAATACGGGCGGTGCAGCCTCGATATCCGTCACCTCTTCCAGTCGGACTTCATCTACGATCTACCCTTTGGTAAAGGCCGCCGATTCGGCAACTCGTGGAACCGCGGAATAGATATGTTCCTCGGTGGGTGGTCCACACAGGGAATTATTCGTCTCAACACTGGATCACCTATCAACATCCGGAGCGGTGAGGATCGCGCGAACGTCGGGCGGAGTTACCAGCGGCCCAGTGTCATTGGGAATCCAGACAACGGCCCACATACGGTGGACACGTGGCTCGATCCCAAGACAATCATTCGCGCGAATATCTACACGTACGGGAATTTGGGAAGGGATGCCGTCAGCGGCGCCGGCCTTAAAAATTTCGATTTCTCGATACACAAGGCGTTCGCACTCACTGAAAGGCAAAACCTCGAATTCCGTGCGGAATTCTTCAACATACTGAATATGACCAATCTGGACCCCCAGCTACACGGCAGCACAGCGGTCTGGAACTTTTCGGCCAGCAACTTCAACACTGTAACCCTGGCCCGAGATGCGCGCCAGATTCAATTAAGTCTTCGCTACGGGTTTTAAACCAAACGTAGGATAGGTCCGAAGGCCTGTCCTACGCTTATAAATACCGGGAGTGCCTGCTAAGAGAGCGTTCGACCGCGCGTCGATCAGGCTAAAATCATGTGCCGGCGGCTTGTGTCGCACGGCCGGATTACTCTAGGTATATGCGCCCCAGTCGAACCCGCAGTCTGCTCCTAATTCTCGTTCTGGCGGCAACCGGACTGACGTGGGTGCTGCTCAAGCGAACGTCTCCTCCAGAGCAGGGCCAACTCTGGCGCCATCGGAACCTGGGCAAAGCTTTCTATGAGAATCCGACCACGCAGCGGGAGGCCGTGGATGAGTTCCGTAAGGCGCTGGCGCTAGCTCCGGATTCGATTCGCGAACGGATTAATTACGGGCTCGCGTTGCTGCGCGCGGGCGATGTGACGGCTGGGGTAGCGGAGCTGCAAAAGGCCCAGAAGATCGACCCCGCGATTCCGCACACCTGGTTCAACCTTGGAATCGCGCTCAAGAAACAGGGCGACTTGAATGCGGCGATGTCCCAGTTCGAAGGGATGGCGCGGCTGGTTCCTGACGAAGCCATTACCCATTACCAGATTGGTTCGATCTGGAAATATCGCGGAGATCCGGCCGCTGCCGTCAAGGAGTTCGAGATAGCGCGCCGCCTCAATCCGCGCCTGGCCGCGCCGCACTACCAGCTCTTCGGGCTCTATCGTCAACTGCAGCGGCCAGAAGATTCAGCAGCGGAGCTCCGCATCTTTCAAGACCTCAAGAAGCAGCAGGAGGGCGCTGCTGTTCCCGAGGATACGGATTGGAGCTTCTATGCCGAGATTTACGACCCGATCGACGCGCCTCCCATGCCGCCATTAACGCCGCCAGTCTATCGCAGCGAACGGATTGCCGGTTTTGAGTTGGGCACGCCAGGCGTAGCCTCGATCGCTCTCGACGGCGGGACCCGCCCGAGTCTCCTGGCGTGGTCGGGCGGCAAGGTAGCACTTTTTCGAAATGGCATGACCCTGGTATCGGACTCTGGCCTCGAAACGCTGCGGGATGTAGTGTGGATTGCGCCGGGCGATTTTGATAATGACGGGTTGCCCGATCTTTGCGTCCTCACGCGGCAGGGCGCTGCACTCTACCGGAACGTCAACGGCAAATTCCGCAAGCAGTCCGACCTGGCCACGGGTTCGTTCCGGCAGGCGGTCTGGCTGGACTACGATCACGATTACGATCTCGACTTGTTTCTGATCGGCGACGATTCCAGGCTCATGCGCAACAATGGCGAGGCCGGTTTCAGCGATGAGACGAAACGTTTTCCATTTGTGGCCGGTCGCGCCCTGAACGCGACGCGCTTCGACCTGGAGCCTGACACTCCCGGGTTTGATCTGGTCGTTTCCTACCAGGATCGCCCGGGCGTCCTCTATCGCGACCGGCTGGCCGGCGCTTTCGAGGCCATTCCGATCGACAAGCTGCCGGCAGGCGTCACCAACCTGGCGGCCCGCGATTTCAATCGCGACGGGCGGACAGACCTTTCCGCGGAGCCGGGACTGCTGCTGCTCAACCGCGTTGGCCGATTCGAGCCGGCAGCCGTCGCATCTATGGATATTGGTCCGTACACACTCGCGGATTTCGATGGCAACGGCCGCCTGGGACGTGCTCGCGTTGCTAAGGACGGCGCACTTCTTGTCGAACACGACACCGCGAGCGACTATGGCAACTGGATCGAAGTCGCGCTGGCCGGCGTGAAAAATCTGAGATCGGCGATCGGCTCCAAGGTCGAGGTGAAAGCCGGCACGGCGTATGAGAAGCTGACCTACGAAGGCGTGCCGCTGGTGTTCCGGCTCGGCCCCCAGAAAGAAGTGGAGACCGTCCGGATCACCTGGCCGAATGGCCTGGTCCAGAACGAACTGAATCAACCGGTCAACAAATTGGTGGCGATAAAGGAGGCCCCGCGCCTGTCCGGTTCGTGCCCGATGATCTTCACCTGGGACGGCGATCGCTTCGTGTTCATTACGGATGTGCTGGGCGTGGCTCCCCTGGGGGCTGGCTCGGGGAACGGACAGTTCTTCCCGGTAGACCACGATGAATTTGTGTCCATACCCGGCGACTTGCTGAAGGAGCGCGACCGAGCCTACGAGATTCGCGTCACTGAGGAACTGCACGAAGTATCGTATCTGGATCAGATCAAGTTGCAGGTTCTGGATCATCCGGCGAAGACAGAGATCGTCACCAACGAGAAGTTCAAGTCCCCGCCCTTTCCGGAGTTCCGGCTATTTGGAGTGGATCGGCGTGTGTACCCGGTCCGTGCGCGCGATAACCATGGGGCGGACGTGCTGCCCGCCCTCCAGCGGCGTGATTTGACGTACCCCGATTCCTTCCGGCGAAACGCGGCGGGCGTGGCGGAGTTGCACCATTTAGATTTGGATTTCAGCGGCGCTGCCGCATCCAACCACGCCGTACTAGTTCTCGATGGGTGGGTAGACTGGGCCGATGGCAGCACCTTCGTCTCCGCCGAGCAGGAGCACCGGAATCTGATCTTCCCCTATTTGCAGGTGAAGGATGTAGCCGGCCAGTGGAAGACAGTGGTGGACGATATGGGGATCCCGTCCGGCAAGCCCAAAACCATGGCGGTGGATCTGACCGGCAAGTTTCTTTCGGCTTCACGTGAAGTGCGCATCGTCACGAATCTCTGTGTCTACTGGGACGAGATTTACCTGCTGGAAAGCAATGCGCCGCCCACCGCTCGTCTCAGCACTGCCACTATGCTTTCGGCCGCTCTCCACTTTCGCGGGTTCTCCAGGGCCACAATCCACCCACAGCGCAGACAGCCGGAGATCTTTGACTATCAGAGCGTGAGCGGAACATCGATGTGGAACCCGACTGCGGGAAGTTACACCCGATACGGTGCCGTTGAGAGTCTATTGCGGGACCCGGATGATCGCATGGTGATCATGGGTTCGGGCGACGAGGTCCGGCTTCGCTTCAGCGCTTTAGGATTGCCCCCGCTACCCAGTGGCTGGAAGCGGGATTTTCTGCTCCTGGTCGATGGGTGGGCCAAGGACGCCGACGCCAACACAGCTTTCTCGCAGACGGTTAATCCGCTGCCGTTCCACGGAATGAGCAGATATCCGTATCCCGCCGGCGAACACTATCCGCAGGACCGGATCCACCAGGACTATTTGCGGGAATACAATACGCGGCCTGCGCTACGCCTCAATCAGCCACTTCGGCAGAGAGCCTCGTAAAGCGAATTAAAGGCCTGCATTCACGGATCAAGCAGTTCGTGGCGGACGTCTTGGCCGATCCTGAACCAGGATCAGGCTGTAATTGCAGCCTCGCTCCGGATACACTTGAGTCGAACCAGGGATCGAAGCTGATTGTGGAAAATCGAACTGTTTTGAGCTGCGAACCAGGATTCGAGCGACAGAGGTATGATGTTTGCGATGGAGGCTGTATGATGCGCTTCACTCGGTCTCGTTTTTTGGTGGTGAATGCAGCCGCCGTACCTTTGCTAATCGTTTCGGGAGTTGTTTCTATCGCGCCCACCCAAGTGGCGGCGCAGTCGCCGGTCTCGACTGCGGCGTCGCGAAAATATACTCCACCCCGTCTGGCAGATGGCCGGCCTGACTTTTCCGGCTTCTGGACCAACAATACCGCCACGCCGCTGGAACGGCCCGATTCTTTCAACGGTCGGGAGTATCTAAGGCCCGAGGAAGTCGCCTCGGTCGAGAAAGCGACAGTTCGAGTTGATGAGACCCGCGTAAAAGGCGCTCCTTGTAAGGGCGAACATCGTCCTGGAGCAAATTGCGCGGCGGCTGAGGGAGGCGGACCTGGCGGTGTCGGTGACTATAACGCCGTGTTTTTGGAAAACGGGAAAAGGGTTGTCTCGACTTTACGCACTTCCATCATCATCGATCCCAAGAACGGAAAATTGCCGCCAATGACGCCGGAAGCCAAGGCGAAAATGGATGCTGACGCGGCGCACCAACTGGCGCACCCCTTTGATGGCCCCGAGGATCTGAGTACTCAGGACCGGTGTCTTAGCGGGACCGGGATACCAATGCTGCCCTATGCGTACAACAAC
>Ga0105239_10004578_pt1 | contig 16478 bp, 12 predicted proteins | sample KBSC44metaG_FD_92761 | JGI IMG/M metagenome (GOLD analysis project Ga0105239, IMG submission 92761) | Corn rhizosphere microbial communities from Kellogg Biological Station, Michigan, USA - KBS C4-4 metaG | ecosystem: Host-associated > Plants > Roots > Rhizosphere > Soil | place: Michigan, USA...
AATCATCATTGACGTCCCGACTGAAGACCCTACCCTTATGTCTCTCCTTAACTACCCACTCCGACGCGCGATAGGCGTGCCGATCATCTTCGAGGGGAATCAAACAAAGGGCATCCATTCCCTAGAGACGCTCTACAAGGAGGCAGCCCTCGAGGTGGAGAAATCATTCAAGACGCGAAGTTATCTCCCAGAGCGCACATACTTGGCACATGAGATCTGGGATGCGTTAGACAGTCCCATGGGTGAGAAGACCAGACGGCTCGTAGAGGAAAGAGGGTCGCTGGAAAAGGCAAGGCAGGCCTGGGAGAAGATCTGGGCGGAGAATCTCACGGATGGGAAACTATGGGACGGACATAAGTTGTATGTGAGTATTGGGAGGAGAGGATCGTAACCAGTACATTGCCTTTCTAGATCTTCACTGGAGCCTTCTGTATCTTCCGAAAATAACCCCCCAAGGGGCTTACAAGCCTTACCGAGGGGTGAACACGACACCGGCATCACCAGGCCGACTTATCTTCGGAGTAATGACATAGACTGAATCATTGACGACGTCCAACAGTGCGTCTCGCGCCTGCTTCTCCGTCTGCATCTTCCCTGGGATGATCTGGGGCTTGATACGGAACGACTTCAACACTGTTGCGATCACGGCCACGAACTCAACCTGGCTGAACTTCTTACCAGGGCAGATTCTAGGCCCGACGCTCCATGCGAGGAATGGGACGCCTGTGGGAGGCTGCGCGATCGTCTCCCGCCCAGTTCTGGGGTCAATGGTGATCCATCGTTTCGGGTTCCATTCAAGAGAATCGAGTCCCCACCATCTCGGATCGCTGTGGATGCCGTACATATTGGTCGATACGTAGGTCTTGGCTGGGACAATCAAGTTCTTGTCTCGGACTCGGAGGACTTGGGTTTCGCTGGGCCAGCGTGCGGCGTCTGGGATTGGCCCCCAGAGTCGCAGAGTCTCGTACTGTTTGTTACCATCAGCCAATTTTGACACCAAATCGCCTTGAGAAACTCGCTGCGTAGGTACTTACCATGACGGCCAAACATCTGACCAAATTAGGGAAAGCAGATTCGTAGACCCATTCGTGCTCCGCACCTGTCTTGATCACCACGTCGATCTCTTCTGAAACCCAATCCTGAATCTCAGGCTGTCGCGCAAGGAACGGCATGGTGTAAGTCAACGCATTTGCAGTCGTTTCGAAGCCGGCAAGATTGAAAACATAGAGGTTTCCAAACATTTCCTCGTCGGTGAGGTGCATGGGCTTTCCACCAAACCCGGAGTTCGGGGTAATCTTCTCCTCGCGCTTTGCAGCCTCGTCAGCTTCGACGAGTGCACCAACGATGTCGTTCGCTTGCCCGCCCCCGCCACCCTGGGTCGTCGCTCGGCTGTAGGCAACCGTCTCTTTCATGTATTCCCGGAACTCTGTGACATTTGTCTTGATCTCTGCGCTTTTCCACGGTTGCATCCAGCCCAGTGGCTTGATCATGGTGAGAATATATATCTCCACGATGTTTTGCAGTAGGTACATCACCGCTTCGGCGAAAGACTTTGTGTGGCCCTCAGGAACCTGCCGGAGGCCGCCTGAGAAATCATGAGTGTGTCCAAACCCTGCCGATGAGAGGACGTGTAGGGCAATCAGGACGCTGTCCTTGCGCACCTCGTCCAGAGTTCCCCGGCCAGAATGCTGATTCATGCGGATATCAAGCATTTGTCTCGCCTGCTTGATTGACTCCTCCCAGGCCAGTTTGTGCACCGACTCGCGGAACGCCGGGTTGATGATCCTCCTCTGGCGCTGCCAATCGTCGCCATTCACGGCGATGACACCGGGTCCGAAGGTGTTGAAAAGCTCGTACAGCGGGTCAGGCTTCAGCCATTGCTTGTAGTGCATCTGCACATCGTAGCCTGCTTGAGGATCGTTCACCACGATTTCGTTGGCACCAGGCGAGACAATGACGAATACATCGCCGTATTTCTCATGGGGACGATATCGCAATTGCAGAGCCCACGCGAGCCGGCTGTAGTCAAACCACCAGCTTAAGTAGTTGGGCAGATACTTGATCCATGTGAAGTAGTCCAAGGTCAAAACCCACAGGTCGTCTTGGAATCCAACAGGAATCACGACTATCGGGATGCCTAACTTGCGAGCTTCGAGATAATTCCGATATAAGCAGTACGCTCGGTGGAGATTGAATCCGATGAATGGAATAGCAAACAATAGGAGAAGGGAGACCATGATGGCGAAGTGTTGAGAGGTTGTGTAAAGGCGAGGAGGGTGGAGACGTGGGAGAGATAGGCGGACTGGGTCTTGGATATGTACCACTAGAAGCCCTCAGTGCCTGGTGCCTAGTTGATGCGTCTTTCGTCTATGCCGTTAGCAGTGAGATTCAGCCCTCCCTCAACAAAGTGGGAAGCTCAAACACGTGTCAGGTAACCTTAGGCCCTCAGTTGTCTAGAATTATACGAGGACTCGTCGCGGACCACTGGTGGGAGATGTCTTCGTATCTCGTTAACCGGTATCGTCCCAACTTCTGGATGAGGCTCAGGCTGCTTCCGAGTGTGGGCGTAGCCAATTATATCTGCTGCAATGCTGTGTCAAGTATCACCATCGTGGCCAGAATCTGAAGAGGAAGTGTTGGGGGGGCCTTACATAGTACTGCTGGACCAAGTTTCGGTCTTTGCGGCCAGACTTGTTAGCCTGTAATTACTTGAGTAGTTGCACATACTCTGTTCTCCGTACGATTACTTGTGCCGAGTACGGAGCACAAGTTGTTGTTAGAGTTCTCACAGCATTGCTGACAAGTCCTGAGACCGCCCCTTGGCCATGTTGGAGGGCACCTTGGGCCCGCTGGTCGTGTGGCCCCCCATAATCATGTTCCACAGCACAGGAGACCGAATTGTGCTATTATATGTTCTAAGTATATCAACGGCATCGGGTGACTACCCGAATAATTGTATTTTGGGATCCCTTGCTCGTTCCCCACCATCTCGAAGTGTCATTGCTGGGCTGTGGATTGAGGTTGGAGAAATGGTAGACTTGCCTCTCGTAGCCTTTATCGGCAGGCGGGCTGCAGGGTTTGCGTGGAATCCTCAAGGCACTAGCACAGCACCGCGTTTACAAGTACTCCGTAATTACTACGGGAAAGCCACATGCCAGTTCGGAAACACGGCGCCCAATGGAGGCCTGGAATGAGGCGTCCTACTCTATTCGACCTGCGATGACGAACTGCTTCCAGCCGGTCTAAACATCTCTAAGCCATGCCTTTCGCTGGGCTCTTGAATTACTCCTTCGACACAGAAAATCGCCTGCTTGCATAATTGTAGATGTTTGCGTGCTAGAGAAGAAGCAGCAGCTGGAAAGTCTATGCTCCATGTCACTGTGTAGATTCACTGTGGATCTTGAGGCGATGGCTAGATCACAATTCAATTTCGGTGCTAATAGTTCATTGCCCTGTTTCTCTTCTTGGGGATGCAACGTGAGAGGTCAAAGCCTCGGCGAAATTTTCCTTACAGGCTGCATATCCATCGACAGGGCACAATGTTGGGGCAAGCTCCGCAAATCGTGGGTGACATTGCCAGGCGGTTGACGTTTTGATGATGAGAGCTTCAGATCATAGTACGCCTAATTTCTCGAAGCACACATTTGAGGTTTCTTTGATATGCCAACTCCTTAGGCTTCACCCCATCGTCTCTCTGATATTAAGACATGGGCCGTCTTCGCACACGTCGACCCTGCGATCACCTGTACGACGAGAGAACGACGCATATAAAGCCGGCGTACCCTCAACATTGGTAGGAGTGAGGCTGAACTTTGAAGCGCTCGCCCAAAATGTTCCGACAAAGAGCCTGGCCGGGACAAGCAATAGAGGCGGACCTTCGGATGGGCGACCAGGCAGTGAAGAGCCATGCTATGAGTTGGCTGTGTTGACGTTTCCCGAATGACGGGCTTCTAGCAATCGCAGGTGTAACCGCTCTCGCCATGTTAATGGTTGTTCTTCTTCCATCCCGCAACGCCCGGCCGATAGGTCCAATAATCGTGGCAAATGTGATGCCAGCGTTGAGGACTCCCGCTGCGACGAAGGTGCCCTCACCCACAACCGTGACAGCCGCTCTAACCCCGCTGGCGATGTCGTTTAGGGGAGAAGTCGCGGCGACTCCTACGGCGGGCTCCTGTAATGACGACCATTGTGGCAGTCTCAGATTGCCGCGTCTAATATCGGGTAAGTGGTGGGTGGAAGTGTGGGAGAATCGATCGGAAAAGGTGTTGGATCAACTCCAAAGCGTAGTGGCGGTGTTCGGTAGGACTGCGAGACTCTGGTCTGCACGACTTCCTACAAGATGCTAGTCAATCAAGATTCTTTACTCTTGTTTGGAAGGCTTGTGGCAGACTCAGCCTCACAGAACACCCTGCAATAACGCCTAGCATTTTGCAGCGCGAATCAGAACGCGCCACGTTCCGCGAAACCTGGGGTAAATGCTGTGAGCTGAAAAGTGTTCAATGCAATTTACATCTGTAAGCGAACGCATTGCTGTGGTCACCAACTCGATTCCAGGAAACTTTGTAAGTCATAAACGACTGGTGGAATGACACCTCGCTTTGATTGGGAGGCCAACGGCCTCGACAGGGCTCGGTTCGAGGCCCTTACAAAGCTGCTACGTTTGCGTTATCACGGCCAAGTTGAGCCTCCGTCTCGATTCGATGAGCTGAAGCACGATGCCAGAAGCGACGAGGACTCGGTCGCTGACGACGCTGACTCTACCAATGCATTAATGCTCACGGATTTCGACCCCGATCGGCTGCGGAGAGCCTTTCTTGACCGATTAGCGGAACTGGTAGCTAACGAGAAGGGCGGTCGGTATATCGCCGCTACCATGATGGTCAACGGTCAGGATAAAGTTGATGTCTTTGTCAGCAGAAACGATAAGTTTCATCCCAACGACGTCACTTTTCTTGAGCAGACTGAGGCGTTACTCCGTCTCATAGCACGTGGCGTGGGTTAGTCGTGTGCCCTTTCATTGGACTTATCTTGAACCCCTCGAAGAATTCAGGCTGACTAGGACACCGTGTCTCGGATCCAAAGACGGAGGTGATCGGGACACTTCTATGCTGTGGAAAATCCTCCTTGAGCGCTACGAGGTGAGAATTCAGGGGTACATAGTTGACCTAAGACAACTTCTCAAACGGTTCTTCCCAATTACAGTTCCCAACAGTCAGTCTCAAGCTGTGGAGTCTCCCCTTGTGTCTCATCTAAGTAGACTGAAAGATGCCGTCTTTGCCCAGTATCCCTCGACAACAACCAGAAATGAGACATTGGTACTCCAGGCTCATTCAATATACAAGAACTTCTCAATCCAGAACTTTGGTGGCCTTCCTTTCTCTGGTTGGCAGCACCTGAGAAGCTCCCTCGGTTTCTTGGGTGGACTCCAGGCCTCGTTTAGGGTCCTTCTCAGAGCTGCAGAAAGACTGCAAGGCTTTGAGAACATTAACATCATCAGGCTTACAGTCCACAGAGATGCTATCGCTGAAAGGGGCGATGTCGATGTTGGAAAGTGGACTCTCGCCCAAGTCTTTGAGCATCTAGGACACACCTTAACCGATGATCAGGTGCACAGTCTGATAGGATCTCAAGGGAAGAAGGCCCGGTGGACCAGAAACAAACTGCTCCAGGAATTCAACAAACTGAAATCATCCACGTGGGAGGTACACGCCGAAATGCAGCTCCTGTCGCCCTACATCCAGGCCATGGCGACCAATGACTTAACCGTCCGGTATATTGGCTGCAGTAAGAACAGCTGTTTCCTCTGCTGGCATTTTTGGGACCTATTCGCAAATATTAAGACGAGGGGTTGTCATGGGAAACTGTACCATTTATGGGGCCTCCCTGATTTGGAGGGTCTAGCCACCGCACAGATCCAACGAGTCGTGATATCGGTGCAAGTTGTCGAAGGCTTGGTAAAGCGGCAGATATTGGGCAAGGATGCCCGGATCTTGAGGCAGGCGAAAGAGTCAACTGTTGGCACCTCGTCGATCATGACGGTCATTCCAGGCTCTGAACAGCCTTCTATGATCAATACGGTGCTGCGGTATCTTGAGAACCAGAGGGCCAGCCTCCTTTTTCCGAGCAAAAACGCACAGTAAGTTCCATTGCTAAATCATACGCCAGTCGCTGTTGATGCACAACGGCCTGACTTCGATAGAGAGCAGCAGTACGAGGAGGCAGCGAGGAGTTCCGTGATTGACGAGCCCAACAACATTGCGGTACCCATCGCCGGTCCCTGCGGAGACTTTGACTGCGATAAGATTACCACCCGACGATGTTCTCACTGTACTGGGCCTTGGTTCTGCAGCTCTAGGTGCGAGAAAAACGCAACCTCCACCCATATGTTCTCCTGCAATCGGCGACCCATTACCACTGCAGATCTTCTCGAGAACGACTGTTACTGGGATTTACTCCCAGAGGACCCCAAGGTCCGTGAAGACTATGGGTTCCAGCACTGCAGAAATCACAACGAAGAGACAAATCTTGCTGGACTCTATACTGAGGTTATCAAAGTCCTTAGAATATCCAGCGAAGAGTTGCATCGCTGGAGGACAGAGGGTCTTCTCGTCGACAAGATCATAGAAGCATTCTCCGAGATACCAGAAGGCTCCCGTGGCGGTTACTACCCCTGGTTCCTTCGCAACAGGCATATCCTCGAAGGCGGACAGGAAGTTATACGCGACGAAGACGATGCCAAATATATGCAAGAGCGATACGTTGAGGCGAGAGCCTATCTCGACACAGCAGACCAGACCAAGGCAGTTGTGGATCTAACCCCTTTTGCGAAGCAATACTGCTTTGTTTTCTTCGCCATGCTCCTCGACTCCAAGTACCCACCCCCGCAGATGGCACACCTCGATCTCTGGTACGATTTTGGCTTCGTTGTCTGCACTGACGTGCCCCAGGAAAAAACCCTTTCAAATTGTTACCAGCGGCTGCTGCTAGGCCACAAACCTGCGAGAGACCACTCCCTTAGCCTGCTGGTAGAGGATTTTACTCTCCCAGATATCCCGACGTGCAGCTTTACTGATTTTTGGAAGGCATGGGAGGCGGGTTCGCTGATAGAGCTGTTTAGTCGTTACGGTATAGATCACGGGCCTGGACTGCGTCAATTTCTGTCGTACCCTGGCAAGTACCCTCGGCCGTCAGTGTGGAGGCTGAGACACTTCCTTGCGATCGAAGATGCAAATGTTCTGACAATCGCGGGGGAGATTGCGGCTGCGGCGATGGAGTATGGGTTCTTACCGCAGCTTAATACGAGGACTAGGCTGGAGCTTCGGGACTTCTATACCCGAGTCTTTCGGCGTGGGCTGCTGTCAAGAGAGATTGATGAAGCGAGGAGCAAGAGAACCGTGCATGAAATGGCGGACCAGTGGTGTGGCGCTGTCGTCAGCGAGAGGGTTAAGCAAGTATTGAGGGATGTGCCATATACTCGCGCCAGTGCCTCAGATTTTCAAGTTTGAGGTTAGGACGGGAAACGGGGAAGTAGTGGTAAAGCTTCCTGTACAACTTCTCATCGAAATTTATTCGACGATTCAACGATTCGATGAATGATGGCACAATCTCTGATTCGTCAAAGAAATATCCATTCTGTCTTTAGTTCTCGTCCTCTCGCTTCACAGAGTTTGCGATGGTGCAAGCGCTCGGGACATGATGAGAAGCTTCAAACGCCTTAGTCACATCGATAATGACTATCTTGGATTTTCCCCCTTTGGGGCCTTGAATGTGGTGTCGTGCAGTTCTCTAGAGTTGTGGAGACGAACATATATGGTGATGCTGCCATCAGTGTAATTGAGGGATGAGAGTTGCGAACCCCCATTTCAACGTACCAGAGCTGATTTATTTCAAAGTACCCAGATTCGTCTGCTGAAATCCTTTAGCATATCCTGTTGTGAGCTTGGATCATATAAAAATGTCGAGAATAAATCCTCCAGCTCTTGAATGTTGGTGATATTAGCCCCAACTGCTGCCCTTTGGGCTAGGTTTACATAAAATTCTAGTTCGTCGTCGTCATGGATAGCACAAATGCCACCGAGTACTGCAACCCACAACAAGCAGTCCGGGTAAGGGATCCATAGACTGTGCAGATTTGACTCCTCTAAGCGATCTTTGAGAATGTGTACCGACAAGGATGCGCAGACCCGGCCTCTTGTTGGGTATGAGCTGGTTGCTAACCAGTAGATCGTGGCTATTCTCATGCTGTCCAGTACAGGATCAATTTCTTGACTTTTGGGCATTGAAAGAAAGTGGTGTAGGAGCGCGTAACTTCGTCGTGCCAGCCATTTGTAGTACTCAGGGAGGTGTTGCGGCAATGAGCTCAGACAGTTGGACATTTTAAGAATCTCGATCAAGTCAGGCAAAGTCACAGAAATGCTGCCTCCGTTCGCAGCGGCCAGGGCTTTGTAAAGGCGAGATGCTGGTTGTTCGTGAAATCGGGCATGCCGATCGATAAGCAGTAGGTGCTCCTCGTTGAGCAGTCCAGGGTCCCAAGTCGCTAGTAGCCTCGGTGGTTCCAGTCTTTCCAATGCGGTATAACAATCAAAGTAGGCTATACGTTCAAGCTGATAGTCATTGAAGGTGTTGAGGCCACCCAGTGTTTCGACCATGGAAAGTAAGGCCTGGAAATGAGGCTCAGCGGGCTCAATGGTCTCGGAATAGAGTGAAGTCATGTAGAGTCTGTGCACATCAATCGCCATGAAGTGGTCTAATCTGCTACTTCCGAGCTTCACTCGGAGTGCCCGGATGGCCTTGGCCTTGAAATATGAGGGAAGCCGCTGAACAGCTTCTCTAGTTGCATTGCGGACAAGAATTTTCCCTTCCCGTTCAATCATTTGCGTTGCAGTAGAAGCTAGGAATGCATACATGTGGGATGGCTCTGACATACATGCTTGCATATCTGCATGGATGGAGGGTGCATGTCTCATACGACTCATGGGTACTTTGCGGAGCTCCATCCAGAATTGCTCGGGGAGAATTACAGTGTTGTAATATCGAATCAGCGCAGGAGCCCATTCGTCCAACGGCTGCCGGGTGCTCCTTGGTGGACTGGACAGCCCAGTTGCAAACATTGCAGGGCCCATTTCGGGACTGGCAGTATTCCTTGACGGAGAAGGTGCCATTTGGCCTTGCGCTGGAACCTCAAAGAAGTGGCCAGGTCGGTAAGGGCGAAGGGACCCTTGCACGGCTTCGCTTGATACCGAGACTGTGGATGGTGAAGCTGGAGTGTTGAAAGGATCCACGAAGAGCCGCGGATCTAGTTGGCCTATTTGTGGGGGACTGGGTGATGTTGACGCCGCTCCACCAAGGTCAAGGTGGTGTAACATATCAAAATATTCCGGCCCATAAGAGGTGATTCTCTCGGAAGAAGGTGGTGCTCCAGCTGACGAGCCTGTCAAAGCTGGAGTTGGCGAGGCTGAACTCTGGCTACTGGTTCTCGGTGTGTCAATATTTGACCCTTCCTGCATTCGCCGTTTCCTCGCAAAATTCTGTCGTTGAACATGACTCTGTTTGGTTCTGTCCAACGCGACATCCTTTGTTTTCCTGTTGACAGTAGAGGCGTCTTCATTGACGAACATAAAACGAGATTCCGGCGATTTCGAGCGCTTCGATTTAGGTGGCATGATAACAATCTGGGCTCTGTGCAAACACGCGCTAGAAGCGAGTGGTAATTCTGCTCTGTAAGCTTATGTAAAGTTATCACAGCTCCTGCAATATTCCTCTAGCGGCACAAGCCCTGGCGGATTTTCGCTCACACGAAGAAGGCGTAGATCGCGTTGGTTTCTTAGAGGTCAGCCCACGATCCGATTCACCACTCCAAGTACCAAATGGTGGTTCTGCGAGGGGATACTGGGAACTCGATTCTGTGGTTGGGGAGGCTTTCTCCTGATTGAGACTAGGTCGCTGCTGATACATCTGAGTGGGATATTATTGGTAGGTCAGGCCAGACTGGCAGATGTCGAGGGTGTGCATAGGACAAGGAATAGGAAGGAATCGACGAGGAGTGGTGGGGCGTTGTCGTTCTCTGATACCAAGAATGCCCAGCGAGAACAGTCAACACTTATCAGCATGCAGTCGCCGCTGCAGGTCGTCGCCTTGTGAGTATAAATGGAAGGCGATGGAGTCGGATATGGTAAGAATTTCTGTCAATGTCCGAAAAAGGTGCAGATTCGTACAGCATCAAGTGAACAAAGAGGCAAACCGCCGCCACTCCAGGATCACGAGTTGTTTTGTATGTCATGGTTATTGTGGACGGGAAGTCTAAGTCTCAAGCGCATCTAAGACTAGAGGCATTTGAAATGATGAGCGCCACAAACGATAGGCCCTCGATCAACACTTCCACGTGGTGAGGCAACATGATGTTAAGCGCCATGACCTTGAATAGCCAGCCATGTGGAGCGCTGGCGACTCTCCTAGTGGGTAAACCTACCTTAGAAGGTAAAGAAACGAGGCTGATAGTAGATCGATGTTACGTCGTATGGGACGATTATGGGATCGAGGGAAATGGCGCATGCCGTGTCTAGACGGTCAAAGAGCGCATCATGAAGCTTCTTTGGACCGTGGACGAGGTTTCGGCCAGAAATGTCGAAGAAGCAGAGAAGAGGGAGTACGAGAAGTTTAGTCAGGATAGTCATAAGTCATCCTTGACTCGCGCCACGGTTAAACAAAAGTAGCCAAAAGCTTGGCGGCATTTTCGGGTCAGCAAGGCATGGCAAGAGAAAGGAATATCCAAAGAAGCTTTGCTGCTGCCAGTCATTAACCGACAAAGGATAGGGAGGGGGGTGGGTGTACGAGTTATGATGCATATCAACTGGAAATCCACAGCCTCGGGAGTGATCAGGGAGATCGAGGATTCCCGAATTCCACGCTAAGGCTCCAAGTGACCAGGGGTCAACAAGTACTCGCCATTTAACGGCCTTAAATTTGGGCCTACAAACCCTGGCAAACCGTGTCAAAATCCGGAGGAAATCGCCCACACCTACAGACCCACAGACTGCAATGCCGTAGTTCCCGGCACCCGGAAGATGTACTTGGGCGGGCCTATTGATCACAATCACAGTCGCAAATTTGCAGTTGATTACGTCAAGAAAATATCCCTAATGATTTTGATTTTTCGATATTGTGGGTGTTATTGCACGAATACCTTTGCGCGACTTTGCAGACTGCCCCCAGTGTTGAAGGCGCTCCGTCATTCCCTCGTATTGGGCCGAAAGTTTGAAGGATGAGTAAACCACAGCGACGATCACCCAGTTGTAAGTAAATCTGCAAGAGGCTTTGACTTCGTGGTAGGCTAGAAGGTTCGCAACTGGGTCGGGTGCATCTTCTGGAAACTTTCCTTACCAGCCAAGCAGTCTGATTGGGAGATGCCTGGTAAGCCGCGGCAGCAGTAGTTTTCACGAAACTGTCCGAACATTCTCCCTTCCACTGAACACGATCAGTGCGCAAGAGGGGATCCAGATCCTTTCGGATCCCATGATTCTGAAGGTCGAACCCGAATCTTAGTTCTATCACTGCGATGACACCGAGGCGATGTTGTTGGGTGAGTGAAGGCCAAACTCCAAGTTGGGTTTGTGATGGTGGAGCCAACTTACGCTGGCACCCAACTAGTTGATCCCAGTGCTCCGGGATTTGGGTTTCCGTTAGTGGGCTTTACCTCTGGTTAAGTACTCCGTACGTATGACATACCCGAGTGGAGTGCCCAGGAGGTGGATGCGCGAGGTTTGCTTCGCTCGCGACGTTATCCGGACCGTAGACGCACCGAAGTACCCGTCACTCACACCTTCATTCGTACAAAGACCTGTTCGATATACAGGATAACCTGCTGCTGTCTGACAGCTAGTATGCTCGAGAATCGAAGCATCGCCTTGCTCCATCACACGATTCTTAGTGTCAGGTTTCTTTTCTTCTATCGGCAACAAAACCAGCAGGGAAAACCATCATGCGCTGGCCAACAATAAATATGATCGACGAAAGGCTGTGAAGATAGGATATGAGCGCAAGAGGTTGGGTTTCTTCTGTGGAAGGATTTGGAATCTAGTCCAGAATGCGGCAGCTTAGGCTTATGCGGATCGGTTGGCGAAACCCTAACGACTGCCTAATGACAAACGTTGGAAAAGAGACCTCTCTGCAGGCTTTTGCTGCAAATCTCATGTGTCGCAAAAGTCAGGATCTTGCATCTTATGTAAGGTGGTGGAGAGAATATTTGGGTGTCTGGACTGCAATACATATTTCAAAGATCAGATTGAATAGTTCTTTAGGTAATCAATCTTGCAAGTCAGCCTACAAGACATCACACCGTACGGAGTATTGTATTTCCGAGTAGCACAGGGCACAGTTCTCTCCACTAGATTCACTCGGACAGACTACCTAGAACACGGTATATACTATCGATTGAGGGATGATGCTAGATTTGCTGGTCAAACATGGTAATCCTGGGAAGCCAGGTGTGGGAGTGTTTAATAATTATCTTGATTGTCCTAGTTAGTCATGTTCCAGTAGAACGCCCACTAAATTGCCAGCGGCCCAACGATTCTTCGGCAAACATGCCTTAAGGAGATGCAAGGCTACAAGGCTGAAATACGTAAGTAGATGTGATGTGGGACTGACCCCAATTGTGAGGAGTCAGGGTGCCGTCAACCCTAACTAGAATTCTTCATCAACAACTTTGTTATCTGCGCTACCACTTCCCTCGGACTTGGATCTTAACTTTCTATCAACTTCCTTAGTTCCTTCCCAAAAGATTGCGCTCTACACACGAGGACTGCGCCTTCGTTGGCCATGTCTGGAAATCCCCCAATCACTTGAACATTTAAGCCCTTTTTGACCGCATCCCTAGCAAACGTTAAGATGCCAGCACTTCGCGATCACCGTCGCCACGACGCCTCTCCCCTATTTCTAAACAATCCTGTCCTTGAGAGGATCCAATCACAGTGGCTCTTCACAGCTGAGGAACTCCTGCGAACCCCAAGTCTTCTGGAGGGCATGCCTCTCGAACAAGAGCTAGCAAATCGGCAAAAGGGTGTCAACTTCATTACACAAGTCGGAATCCTGTTGAAGCTGCCTCAACTTACTCTTGCAACAGCTTCTGTCTATCTCCACCGGTTTTTCATGCGCCATGCGATGGTCCAAAATAACAAACCCGGCTATCATCATTATTCAGTTGCCGCTACTGCCATATTTCTCGCAACGAAGGTTGAGGAAAACTACAGAAAGATGAGAGAGCTGGTCGTTGCATGCTGCCGAGTCGCTCAGAAACAGCCCAATCTTGTCGTGGATGAACAGAGCAAAGAGTACTGGAAATGGAGAGACACTATTTTGCACAACGAAGATCTATTGCTGGAGGCTCTATGTTTCGACTTGCAACTTGAGCAGCCCCACCGTATCCTCCTCGATCTTATGCGTTTCTACGACATTCAGGAAAATAAACAGCTACGTAACGCTTCCTGGGCCTTTGTGAACGACTCCCTCATCACCACTCTCTGCCTTCAACTAAGTCCACGCGTCATCGCCGGGAGTGCATTGTATATGGGTGTTAAGGTGGCTGGTGTTGCTCTTCCAGACGACGAAAGGGGAAGGTCTTGGTGGGAACAGCTGGGTATTGATCTTCGGGATATCCAGAGGGGATGCAATCTGCTAGCTGAGGTCTACGAGAACCCTGCACTACCGAGACAAGGCCAGAAGGATACCTATGTTCGAGATGATGACCTCTCAATATTTGACAAAACTAGGCTGGCTGTCACCCCACTACCTGGGCGTTCACCCACAACCAGTGCGGGAAGTGGTAGTCAGGGGACAAAGCGTGAGCGAGATACCGGGGATGATGTAAACTCCGGAGAATGGGGATCCACAGCGCCACCAAGGCCAGACTCGCAGCGCCCACCGTCGCCCAAAAGGCCGCGCCATGATTTGCGAGATCAAAGTGAAGACATGCCAGACCGACACTTGGGACAGCGGCCGGTGGTGGAGAATGGTAGGAAATACGTCGAGCCGCCCGCTGGTGTTGATGATTTACAGAGGCGGATTGACGATATTGTCAATGCTGCTGCTCCGTCGTCAAGACGCCCACATGCAAACATGTCGAGACGACCATCGAACCAGCCACCACACCAAGGTGATCCATCTCGACGACCATCGTCTTCCAGCTCAAATTGGCACGGACCACCATCGACTCACAGTGGTGGGCAACAAGACCGCAATGTACCTACTAATCGACCTGAAAGTCAGGACAACGGCAACTATGAACATGGGGCAGCGGCAGATTACTCAAGAATCCCATCACGAGTTCCTCCAGGACATGTGGCCGGCGATATCAGACCGCCCGCGCAACGAGAGGAAGGCCCTCCAAATGGGGCCAACGATTTCGATGATGCTGAAAAGGTTGATTATGGTAGCGAAGAGGGTGAATTATGAATTGTAAGCACCAGATGAGCCTTGGGTGGCTCCAGGACAGCTATCAATTGCGCCATACCTCGGACTGCCAATGTGCTAGGACTTGCCTAATGTCTTAGGCAGAGCGAAGGGCGCAGCATTGACATTCTGAACACCACGTATTGCGTGCGTGGTGATTACCAAATCCCCGACGACTAATCCAAACGCATGGGCCTGTTGTGGAATTTTTGGCTGTCATCAATGCGGGGAAAGCAAGCGATTCTCAGCAAAAGGAGCGGGATCTTACTCCCAATGCGACATGGGGAAGCCAGGCGCCCGAGCCAACCACGGTGGGATTGACGGCGAACATTCGGTTGATGCCCATGACGTTGATTCGATTGGATTTCTAATATGCCCCAAATTGCGTGCTCCGAGGTTTCATACATAACCCGTTCGTGGTGCCGCATCCATCTCAAGACACTCCATTCACATCGTACCGCCAGTCCAAATAACCACTGACTTTCCTAAACACTAATTGCTTTCAAGTGGGCAATCATTTTTTCAATCATGTCCAGCACAACAACTCAGACGGTCACCTCCACAACGCTGTCTGGTGAGCAGGACTCGTCGTACATTCCTCGCGGGCCCCTTACCACAAGGTTGAACTTCTTCCAGGATCCTGCCGATGGCGCAAAGCCATTTAACTACGTCGAGACGCAGCCAGAGGGCCAATCTCAGCGTAATTTCGGTGTCAACGAGGTGGAGCTGCAGGTGAATGATATCAGAGGAATGGAAAAGAATTACAACCTGGACAAAGACGCCTTCGAGATTATACAAGGTGTATCTTCGGAAGAGAAAGATTTTACGGATGATGAACATATCAAACTTGTTTATTATCCTGAGGTTGAAAAGCTCCTGCTCAACAATGTTCCTGGTGCGCATAAGGTTACCATATTTGACCACACCATTCGGCGGTCGAATCCAGATGCCCCTCGGGCTCCTGTAACAAGAGTGCATGTGGACCAGACTGCCAGATCAACCGAATGGCGTGTCAAACTCCACAATCCAGAGGAGGCGGACGAACTTCTACAGGGTCGATACAGGATTATCAATGTGTGGCGCCCTATCAATGGACCGGTGCAAGCGCATCCACTTGGATTTGCATCGGCAGAGTCAGTTGAAGATAATGATCTCGTTCCAGTTGAGCACAGGTACCCGCATCGCACCGGTGAAACAGCTGGCGTCAGACACAACAAAAACCAGAGATTCTACTATCTTTCGGGCATGCGAAACGACGAGTCCCTACTCTTGAAGTGTTTTGATAACAAGGATGGTGTTGGTCAAAGAGTACCGCATACTGCATTTGTCGACCCGAGGACCCCTGAGGGTGCGCGGGGAAGGGAGAGCATCGAGGTGAGAGCACTCGTTTATGGTTGAGCAGGTTGAATGAGGCTGCTGTACATGGGGAACCTACTTCTCCCAATAGACATACTATCTACTATCGATTTGTACATTACACGACCTTTGCTCTCTTTCTAGGGCAATTTATAACGAATGAATGATATGATCCAAGGCTAGTCAAAGTTCAACGATTGTGTATGCGTTGTACTTGGACTCATCTTGAAATGAGGTGAGCTTGAGTGAGAGAATTAAAGGGACAAGGTGAAGACCTACTTAAATGCCCAACTACTACTTAGATATCTGGCTATGCCACTGGTTCTTAGGGTAGTTATTCGGCTCCTTGGGCGGCTAGGGCGCAAGGCCGGAGGAAGTTTAAATGCCACAACCCCCTAACAGCTCAAACATCAAGTTTGAAGGGCGGTCCTACTTGCTTAGCTTGCATGGGTGATAAAGCCTCATATATCAATAACCTATCTAACTAGAACCTTTGCAAATGTTTGAATCTCTTGATTAGGGCTTACCTACCTAGGTAGCAGGTTCAGGTCGCAAACTGCGATGATCATGGTAATGTGAAGCTAATTTTCTGCTTATTTACCTGTAAGCAGGCAGTGGTCAAAATCCTCACTCCTCATAACCTGCACAGTGGCCTCAACTTCTTTCTTAATCATCCA
>Ga0105239_10004579_pt1 | contig 16477 bp, 14 predicted proteins | sample KBSC44metaG_FD_92761 | JGI IMG/M metagenome (GOLD analysis project Ga0105239, IMG submission 92761) | Corn rhizosphere microbial communities from Kellogg Biological Station, Michigan, USA - KBS C4-4 metaG | ecosystem: Host-associated > Plants > Roots > Rhizosphere > Soil | place: Michigan, USA...
CTGCGCGAACTGTCGTTCCGCCGCGTCGGCGAAGGCACCGGCGGACGTCGCGACGTGGATCGTTTCGACGCGTATTACAAGCACCTGGTATTGTGGGATGAAGCCGCGCTGGCGATCGTCGGCGCCTATCGGCTCGGCGAGAGCGCCGCAATCCTGCGCACGCGCGGCGTTGCCGCCTTGTATACGTCGACTTTATTTGATTACACGCCGGCGGCGCGCGACATTCTCGACGGCGCCGTCGAACTCGGACGCAGTTTCATCCAGCCTGCATTCTGGTGTTCGCGCAGCCTCGACTACCTGTGGCAGGGCATCGGCGCGTATCTGCGCCAATGTCCCGAGGTTCGCTATTTGCTCGGCCCGGTGTCGCTGAGCGCGGCGTTGCCGCCGTTGGCGCGCGACTGGATCGTGCATTGTCATCAACACTATTTCGGCAGCGCGCAAGACCTCGCGCATCCACGCCATGCGTATGAAGTTGGCGCCGGAGTCGCCGCCGCGGCGCAGACCGCCTGGTCCGGCAAAGACGCACGTGCGGGTCTGGCCGAGCTCAAGCGCCAGCTGGCCGCGCTCGGGTGCGCCGTGCCGACGCTGTATCGCCATTATGTGGATTTGTGCGAGCCCGCTGGCGTGCGTTTCCTCGGGTTTGGCTCGGATCCGGCGTTCGGCAACTGCGTCGACGGCCTGATTTGTCTGGATTTGACGCGGCTCAAGGCGGCCAAGCGCGAGCGTTATCTCGGCGCCCCGCCAGTGACCGAAATTGTGGGGCAGTCACCGAACTGACACATCTTTCCTGTTAAACTATTGTTACGTACCCGTGGTTGATTTGGGCGACCACGCCGGTGCTATCCGCAGCAAGGCAAAGCCGTTCACCCGCAATTCTGGGCAGGGCGGCCTGTTGGTCGATAAATTTCTTCAGGGCTCATGACGATGAACAAACGACTCGGAACAAAACTGGTGTTTTTGCTGCTGGCCTGCCTGTTCGGCATCTCCAGCGCGTATGCGCAGAATACGTCGTCGGCTCTGACCGGCCGCGTCACCGATCCGGCCGGCAACCCGGTCGCAGGCGCCACGGTCGAGATCGTGCATGTGCCGAGCAACACGGTGCGCACCGAAACCACGAATGCCGAAGGCCGCTTCTCCGCGCAGGGTCTGCGCGTCGGCGGTCCGTTCAAGGTCACCGCAACGATGCCGGGCATGAAGAGTGCCGAGCAGAACGATGTCTACCTGCAACTGGCGCAGGAAGCGACGTTGAACCTGAGCCTCGGCTCGGCGACGACCGAACTGGGCGCCGTCACCGTCACGGCAAGTTCGGTATCGCAGACGTTCCAGCCCGACAACAAGGGCGCGAGCATCAACATCAGCAATCGCGAACTGCAGGTGGTGCCGAATCCGGACCGCTCGATCCAGCAGATCGCGCGCATGGATCCGTTCATCACGCTGACCAACAACAATGCGGCCGGCGGCTTCGCGCAGATCAGCGCGCTCGGCCAGAACAACCGTTACAACAACATCACGATCGACGCGGTGCCGACGAACGACTCGTTCGGCCTGGAAGCGAACGGCTTGCCGTCGCAGAACCAGCCGCTGTCGTATGACGCGATCGAGGAATACAACATCTCGACCGCGAACTACGACGTCACCAACAAGCGCGCGGTCGGCGCGGCGATCAACATCGTCACCAAGAGCGGCACGAACGATTTCCACGGTTCGGCCTACTATGCCTACACTAACGCCAACGATCTGACCGGCAACGGCCGCAACGATACCGATTTCCGCGGCTACACGCAGAAGTGGACGGGCGGCGTCTCGCTCGGCGGTCCGATCATCAAGGACACGCTGTTCTTCTTCCTCGATCTGGAAGAGTCCAAGCTCGACGCGCCGGCGCCGAGCTTCGGTCCGATCGGTTCGGGCCGCGACAACATCGTGCCGATCACGCAGGATCAGCTCAGCCAGATCATTTCGATCGCGAAGAGCTACGGCATGCAGCCGGGCGACATCAACGCCACGGCGCCGAACCAGGACGAAAAGCGCGCTCTCGCCAAGATCGACTGGAACATCGCCGACGGCCACCGCATGAGCTTCCGCTACGACCAGACCAAGGGCTCGCAGCCGATCATCCAGGGCAACTTCACCAGCGGTCCGCCGCAGCTTGGCCTGTCGAGCTACTGGTACAACCAGGGCCGCAAGCTGCAGCAGGGCGTGGTGAACTTCTACGACGACTGGTCCAGCAACTTCTCGACCGAAACCTCGGTGTCGTATGCGAAGTACCGCTCGGCGCCGACGACGCTGGCGAACCAGCCGCAGGTGATCGTCTCGGTTAACACGAGCGACCCGACCACCCAGGGCGCCGCCGTTGAATTCGGCGAAGACCAGTTCCGCCACTACAACCTGCTCAAGGTCGGCACGACCAACGCGTTCTTCGCCGGCACCTACACGACCGGCGACCATGCAATCAAGGGCGGTTTCGATTTCCAGCGCGACGACTTCTACAACCTGTTCGGCCGTACCGAATTCGGCGCCTACACGTTCAACAGCATCGCCGATTTCCAGGCCGGCAAGTACGCGTCGTACACGTTGTACTATCCGGCGCCGGGCTATAAGTTGGCTGACATTGCCGCCGACTGGAGCCTGAACCAGATCGGCGTGTTCCTGCAGGATACCTGGCAGGCCACGCAGAACCTATCGCTGCAGTTCGGCATGCGCTACGATTTGCCGCAGGCCGACGGCAAGCCGATCTACAACGCCGCGTTCACCAGCGCCTTCGGCATGCGCAACAACGCGACGCTTGGCACCGGCGTGTGGGAACCGCGCCTGTCGTTCAACTACCAGTTCGACACCGACCTGAAGACCCAGCTGCGCGGTGGCATGGGCATTTCCGAAGGCGTGACGCCAGGCGTATGGCTGTCGAATCCGTATACGAACAATGGCGTTACGCTCTACACCACGACTGCGCGCAATGGCGCGTCAGGCAGCTTCAACCCGAACCCGACCACGCAGCAGCCGCCGGCGGGCTCGCCGCCGGCTCCGGAAGTCGACCTGCTCAGCGGCGGGCTCAAGTTGCCGACAGTGTTCAAGGCGAATCTCGGTTTCGACCGCGAATTGCCGTGGTGGGGCCTCGTCTTCACCGCCGACGCGCAGTACCTGAAAAACGAAAATGCGATCCAGTACGAGAACCTCAATTTCGGCAATGGCGTGGCCGGCATCCTGCCTGACGGCCGCCTGAGCTACTGGAAAAACCCGTATTACGATTTCACCGCCGGCAAGGGCGCCAGCGGCACGCGCAATGGCAACAACCCGCAGTTCGGCAACGTCTACCTGCTGACCAACAGCAGCAATGGCGACGCGAAGTACCTGTCGCTGCAACTGAACAAGGCGCTGACCGAGGAATTGTCGGGTCGCTTCGGTGTGGTCGTGGGCAAGGCCACCGACATCAATTCGGGAACCTCGTCGCAGGCCGGTTCGAATTTCTACAGTCGTGCGGCGTTCAACCAGAACGAAGATGTCGCCAGCCCGAGCAACTACGACGTCCGCGACCGCATCATCTCGTCGCTGACCTGGCAGCATCATTTCTTCGGCGACTACCGGACCAGCATTTCGGCGTTCTACGACGGCCATACCGGTCAACCGTACAGCTGGACGTTCAACGGCGACGTGCAGGGCGTCTGCTCCGCCAACCCGGTCACCTCCTCCAGCGCCGCTTGCCAGCCGGGCCTGCTCTACGTTCCGAAAGGACCGGGCGATGTCGAATTTGCCAAGGGCACGAGCGATGCGGTCCAGCAGCAGTTCTTCGACTACATCGCCCACAACAGCTACCTGAGGGGACACATGGGCGAAGTCACGCAGCGCAACGGCGCACACGCGGCGTGGGTGAACCAGCTCAACCTGAGCTTCACACAGCAGATCCCGGGCATCTGGGGCCGCGGCGAAGTCAAGTTCGACATCTTCAATTTCGCCAACCTGCTCAACAAGAAATGGGGCGAGGTCTACGACATCGACTTCCCGTACAGCCGCGCGCTGGCGTCCTTCGCCGGCGTCGACCAGGCGACGGGCAAGTACGTGTACTCGCTGCCGGTCGACAAGAACGGCAACTTTGCTCCGGGCGCGCTCAAGTTCGAAGACCAATATGCGCAGTCGCGCTGGTACATGCAGGTGACTGTGCGTTACGAATTCTAAGTTGCGGTTCGCGTTCAACTCGAAGCCGGCGTTCGCAGGAACGCCGGCTTTTCTTATGGCCATGGACGGCCGGTATAGCCGGAAATGCAGGAGCACTCCGGCTGTATGGCCAAGGACGGCCGGTATAGCCGGCCCGCATGTGCTCCCGGCATCTGCGTGCACTTGCCACATCCGTGTGGGTCGGAAATGCAGGAGCAATTTCCGGCCATGCGCTAAACTGCGCCGATGGATCAGAAAACCAAGCACATGAAGGAAACCGTCAACGCGCGCATCGCGCCGGTGGCAGGAATGGACGTGTTGTCGCGCAACGAAGTCACGCGGCTGCGGGATGCGATGTTGGGCGGGCTGCATGCGCTGTTGCGCCGCTGCGCGCTGGCGGTGCTGACCTCCGGGAGCGAGAACGACGACGCGCTCGGCATCTTCGCGCGCTACCCCGATTTCGACATCCAGGTGCTGCAGCAGGACCGCGGCATCAAGCTCGAGCTGAAAAACGCGCCGGCCAGCGCGTTCGTCGACGGCAAGATCATCCGCGGCATCAACGAATTGCTGTTCGCGGTCGTGCGCGACATCGTCTATGTCGCCACGCAGATCCAGGCAGGGCGTTTCGAACTGGAGGATTCGCACGGCATCACGCATGCCGTGTTCGACATCCTGCGCAACGCGCGCGTGCTCAAGCCGAACGTCGAGCCGAATCTCGCCGTGTGCTGGGGCGGTCACTCGATTTCGCGTCTGGAGTACGACTACACCAAGCAGGTCGGTTACGAACTCGGCCTGCGCGGCTTCGACATCTGCACCGGTTGCGGTCCGGGCGCGATGAAGGGACCGATGAAGGGCGCGGCGATCGCGCACGCCAAGCAGCGCATGCGTTCGCGGCGTTACATCGGCATCAGCGAGCCGGGCATCATCGCCGCCGAGTCGCCGAATGCAATCGTCAACAACCTCGTCATCATGCCGGACATCGAGAAGCGTCTGGAGGCGTTCGTCCGCGCCGGCCACGGCATCATCGTATTTCCGGGCGGCGTCGGCACCGCCGAGGAAATCCTGTATCTGCTCGGAATATTGCTGCACCCGGCGAACGCCGGCATCCCGTTTCCGCTGATCTTCGCCGGTCCGCGCGAGGCGGCAGCGTATTTCGAACAGATCGACGCGTTCCTCAAACTCGCGCTCGGCGACGACGTTGCGCAGCACTATCGCATCATCATTGGTTCACCTGCCGATACCGCCCGTGCGCTCGCCGCGGGCGTCGAGAGGGTGCGCAGCTATCGCCTGGACAACAAGGATGCGTTCTTCTTCAACTGGGCGCTGACGATCGAGCACGCGTTCCAGCGGCCGTTCAAGCCGACCCACGAGAATATGGCGGGGCTCGACCTGCACCGCAACCAGCCCAAGCACCTGCTCGCGGCGGATCTGCGTCGCGCGTTTTCCGGCATTGTCGCCGGCAACGTCAAGGAAGACGGCTTGCGCGCGATCGCCGCGCACGGGCCGTTCGTGATCGACGGCGACGTCGAAATCATGCGCGCACTCGACAAGCTGCTGGCGAGCTTCGTCGTGCAGCAGCGCATGAAGCTGCCAGGCAGCGCGTACGTTCCGTGCTACCGCATCAAGACCTAGTTCCGGCAGTCAGTCCGGACGCGGCGGCCAGCCGAATCCGGACATCCATCCACTGATCGCTTGCGTTTGGTTACGCGTAACGCGCCTGCCGCGCGTCTTCGCGATGATGATTGGTGAGTTTTTCCTTGTGCTTCTTGACCTGGACGTCGAGTTTGTCGACGAGCGCGTCGATGGCCGCGTACATATCGGTGGCCTGGGCGTCGGCGTGGATGGTCTTGGCGGCGGCGCAATGCAGCGTGGCTTCTGCCTTGTGCAGCAGTTTCTCCACGCCGAGGGTGACGGTGACGTCGTGCAGATGTTCGAAGTGGCGGACAATCCTGTCGAACTTGCTCGTCACGTAATCGTTGAGCGCGCTGGTGACGGCGACTTGATGACCGCTGACGGTAATCTGCATAACAACCTCCTCAAAACTGAGTTCTGCGAATCCCGCGCTCGATGCGGGTGGGTATTACCTTGGACCTGAGGTTTGGTGGTCGGTTCCGGGTCTGCCTCCTCAGCCGAGCCGGCTGCGTTCGTTCGATGAGGGAATGTGCAAGGCCTCGCGGTACTTGGCGACCGTGCGCCGTGCGACTTCGATGCCACGCCGGTTCAGTTCCACGGCGAGTGCCTGATCCGACATCGGCCGGGCCGCTTTCTCGTCGCCGATCAGTTTCTTGATCATGGCCTGGATCGCGGTGGCCGACGCGGCGCCGCCATCGACCGTCGCGACGCCGGAGGAGAAGAAATACTTGAATTCGAATGTGCCGCGCGGCGTGTGCAGGTATTTGCGCGTGGTCACGCGCGACACAGTGGATTCGTGCATGCCGATTTCCTCGGCGATGTCGCGCAACACGAGCGGTCGCATTGCTTCGGCGCCGAAATCGAGGAAACCGCTCTGCGCGCGCACGATCGCATTCGCGACCTTGAGCAGCGTGTCGGCGCGCGTTTCCAGGCTCTTGATCAGCCAGCGTGCTTCCTGGAGCTGGCCGCGCAGGTAACTCGCATCGTCGCGGCGCGCGCGCGCGATCAGCGCTGCATACTGCTGGTTGATCGCCAGCTTGGGCTGGCAATTCGGGCTCAACGACACGACCCAGCGACCGTTGTGTTTGGAAGCGTAGGCGTCGGGCGACACGTATTCGGCATTGCCCGGGCTGATCTGCGCGCCCGGTTTCGGATCGAGCGAGCGGATCAGCGCGATCGCCGCGTCGAGATCGGCCGGCTCGGTATGCAGTTGCCGGCACAGACGCGGGCGATCGTTGCGCGCGAGTTCCTCGAGATGCTCGCTGGCCAGTGCCTGCGCTGTGGCCAGGCCCGGCGTGGCGGGATCGAGCGTGTCCAGTTGCACGCGCAGGCATTCGCTCAGGGAGCGGCTGGCCACGCCGATCGGATCGAAACGCTGGATGCAATGGCGTACCGCTTCGATCTCGTCGGGCCCGACCTGGTAGAGACTGGCCAGATTCTGCTGCAGCGTCTCGTTGCTTTCATGCAGATAGCCGTCGTCGTCGATCGCTTCGACGATGGTGACGCCGATCGCGCGATCGCGCGCCGACAACGGCGTGAGGTTGAGCTGCCACAACAGATGATCGCGCAGGTCTTCCGGTTCCTGGTCCTGCGATTCGAAGCCGTCGCCGTCGTCCGGAGCCGGGCTGCTGCTGTACTCGAATCGTTCCAGACCGAAGTCGTCCGGTTCGGCATAGTCCAGTTCTTCGCGCACCGGCGCTTCGGCGCTGTCGGCGGAGGTCTCTGCAGCGGCCTCGGGTTCGTTCGATGCCGCGGCATCGCCATTGGTCAGCTGGCTCTGGCCGTTGAGTTCGGTCAGTTCCAGCAGCGGATTGGATTCCAGCGCCTCGCGCAACTCGATCTCCAGTTCCATGCTGGAGAGCTGCAGCAACCGTATCGCCTGCTGCAATTGCGGCGTCAGCGCGAGTTGCTGGTTGATGCGGAGATGTAAACCTGGCTTCACGTCTAGGGCTTCCGGTCCCGGGCGAAATCGCCTGCCCGGGAATGAAGGATAGCGCTGCAGCGGGGTCGCTCGTCAACCCGGCAAAAAGGTCTATACTGAGAGGGATGCCGCATCCTGGATATGCGGCATAACGCACGGAACTTCCGCGGCGAGCCGCGGCGGTTCCTACATGCGGAATTCCTTGCCCAGGTACACTTCGCGCACCTGATCGTTCGCCAGCACGTCGGCCGGCGCTCCCTTCGCCAGCACGGCGCCTTCGCTCATGATGTAGGCGCGATCGCAGATGCCGAGCGTTTCGCGCACATTGTGATCAGTGATCAGAATGCCGATGCCGCGGCTCTTGAGCTGGCGCACGATGCGCTGGATCTCCACGACCGAAATCGGATCGATGCCGGCGAACGGTTCGTCGAGCAGCATGAAGCGCGGCTTCGCGGCCAGCGCGCGCGTGATTTCAACGCGCCGGCGCTCGCCGCCGGAAAGGCTCTGGCCGCGGCTGTCGGCGATGTGCGCGATCTGCAGTTCGTCGAGCAGCAATTCCAGTTCGGCGCGGCGGCCGGCGGCGTCCAGATCCTCGCGCAGCTCCAGGATCGCCAGCACGTTTTCCGCGACCGTGAGACGCCGGAATACCGACGGCTCCTGCGGCAGATAGCCGACGCCGAGCCTGGCGCGTGCGTGCATCGGCATCTGCGTGATGTCGTGCTTGTCGAGCGTGATGCGCCCGGCATCCACGCCGATCAGGCCGACCACCATGTAGAACGTGGTCGTCTTGCCGGCGCCGTTGGGGCCGAGCAGGCCGACGATCTCGCCCTGCGCCAGGCCGAAATCGAAATCGCGGACGACGGTGCGGCCGCGGAAACTTTTTTGCAGACCGACCGCCCTGAGCATCTCAGTGCTGATCTGCGGCGGCCGGTTTTTTCGCCTTGGGCTTGCCCGCAGGGAAGCCGCAGTTGTCCGCGCTGGCGGCCGCGGCCTGCTCGCTCTTCGGCTCCATCACCATGTGCACTCGGCTCGTCGAGGACAGGTCGCCGCTCTCCATCTCGCCAGTGTTGGTGTTGTAGATCATGCGCTCGCCGTGGAATTCGCCCTTGCCTTTCTGCACGACGACGACGCCGCCGGTGAGCGTGGCGATGCTGGTGGAGTTCAGGTAATCGATGGTGTCCGCGTCCGCGGTCATCAGCCCGCAATCGCCGTCATGCACCTGCTGCAGGTGTGCCTGCTTGCCGGTCAGCACGACGCGCGTGATCGCGCCGGCGTTGCCGTTCTTGTCGGTGACGCCACTCGGATTCTTGTAGATCGTGGCGTGATCGGCATGCGCCTTCATCGAACCCTGGGTCACCACGACATTGCCGTCCAGCTTGGTGATGTCCGGATCGCCCGCCTTGCCGGTCTGGCTCTGCGTGGACTTCTGGTAGTTCGCATCGATCAGCATCGGCTGGTTGCGGTCGCTGCTCAGCGCAAACGCATTGCTGGCGACAAGGAGGCATCCGGCAAACAGGAAGGAATTGTTCATGGATTCGCGGATTGATTGGCGGGGTTGGCCGTCCAGTGTACGGCGGACAGCAGTTCGACGACTTTCATGCCCATGTCGGCCTTCATGCCGACGCCGTGCACGATGTGGTTCGGGTCGGTGATCGTCGCCAGCGCAGCGGTTTCCAGCGTCTTTTTCGGCGGTGAAGCAGCTTTGTCCGAGGTTACCGTGAGGTCGGACGTGACCAGTTCCACCGGCGTGACCGTGGCGGTGGGTTGGCGGCGCATCTGCACGTTGCCTTCGAATTTCATGATCGAGCCGTCCTTGTTCACCCAGGCCGAATCCGAATGGCCGCGCCACGTGTTGTGGCTATTGTCGATGATTTCATAGTTCGGCGTGGTGACATAGATCGAACCGTCCTCGGCCCGGCGCACGAGACTCGGCCCGGCGATGCTGAAGGCGTGGCGGCCGTCTGCGTCGAGCGCATCGACGGTGAAATTCGCCAGCGTGTAATCCGAGCGCGGAGGTCCGACAAAAGCCGGCGAAGAATTTCTTGCCGCGTAGACCCAGACGAGGATCTGCGTAGCCAGCGCAAAGGCGGCGAGCGCGGCGATGGTGAGGACCAGCTTGCGTTCCATCACGCGAACCGGGCCAGTTCGGTGTCGGCATTGCCGTGTGCGGCGAGCAGCAGGTCGCAGACTTCGCGCACCGCGCCATCGCCGCCGCGCGCCTGGGTGCGCCAGCGCGCACGCTCGCGCACCCACGGATGCGCGTTGGCGACCGCGATCGACAGCCCGACGCGCTGCATCACGGCCAGGTCCGGCAGGTCGTCGCCGCAATAGCAGCACTGCTCCGGCGCGAGCTTGAGCGCGTGGATCAGCTGTTCATAGCAGGCCAGCTTGTTGTCCTGCCCCTGGTAGACATGCGCGATGCCGAGTTCGGCGGTGCGCTCGGTGACCATATGGCTCATGCGCGCGGTGATCACCGCCACTTCGATGCCGTTCGCGATCAGGCGCTTGAGGCCGAAGCCATCATGCACGTGGAACGCTTTCAGCTCGCGGCCGTCGTCGCTGTAGCACAGGCGGCCATCGGTCAAGACGCCATCGACATCGAACATCGCCAGCTTCACGTGCGCGGCGCGCTCGCGGATGTCGGTGGGCAGGTCGTTGAGATGGGAGTAGGGCATGGTCTGTAGGGCAACCGGAGCGCGAATGGTACCGTCGCAATCGTTACGCCCTGCCAGCATCAAACCACGCGCGCGCGCAGCAGGTCGTGAATGTTCAACGCGCCGACCACGCGGTTGTCGGTGTCCACCACCAGCAGCGCATGGATCTTGTGCGCTTCCATCAGGACGGCGGCTTCGATCGCAAGTTTGTCGCCGGCGATCGTTTTCGGCTGCAGCGTCATCAGTTTCGTCACCGGTGTCGTGCGCAGGTCGATATGCTTGTTGTCGACCGCGCGGCGCAGGTCGCCGTCGGTGAACACGCCGAGCAGGCGCTGCTGGGCATCGACGATCGCGGTCATGCCCAGACCCTTGCGCGTCATTTCCATCAGGGCTTCCGACAGGCTCGCCTCGGCGCCGATCGCGGGGATTTTTTCGCCGACATGCATGACGTCGCTGATATGCAGAAGCAGGCGCCGGCCAAGCTGGCCGGCCGGATGCGAACGCGCGAAATCCTCGTCAGTGAAGCCGCGCGCCTCGAGCAGGGCGATCGCCAAGGCGTCGCCCATCACCAGCGCGGCGGTCGTGCTGGCGGTCGGCGCCAGGCCGAGCGGACACGCTTCGGCTGGCACGCTGACATCCAGGTGCACGTCGCCCATCGTTGCCAGCGAGGAATTGGCGTTGCCGGTCATCACGATCAGCGGCACGCCCTGGCGCTTGATCAGCGGCAGGATCGTCAGCAGCTCGTCGGTTTCGCCCGAATTCGACAGCGCGAGCACGACGTCCTTCTGCGTGATCATGCCCAGATCGCCGTGGCTGGCCTCGCCGGGATGGACGAAGAAGGCCGGCGTGCCGGTGGAGGCGAGCGTCGCCGCTATCTTGCGCGCGATATGCCCGGACTTGCCCATGCCGGAGACGACGACGCGCCCGGGACACTCGTACATGAGCTGGCAGGCGTGCAGGAAATTCGCGTCGATGCGCGTCTTGAGCACCTCGATCGAGCGCGCTTCGGTGTCGATCACGTTCAGCGCGCTGCGGCTGAGCGTGGCCGCGTCGAGGGCGGCGCCGGTCGGAACGATGGAAGCCTTGATGGTGTGCAGGCGGTTCATCAGCAGCGGATTGAGCAGTGAAATCGCGGTCTCAAGGGATTCTGTGGCCATTTTGTCGTTCGGCGTCCGCTTCCGCGATGGTGGCGCGTATTGTACCCTGTCGCCCCCCAAGGATGCGCAGACGGCGTCACTTGCGACCCTGTCGCATGCCTGCAGCGCGCCACTTTCCGGCCCGGCCATGGATACCCAGACAATCCAGACTCTCATCGAACAAGGCTTGCCCGGCGCGCGCGCACGGGTGCATGGGCCGGACGGCGTGCATTTCGAGGCGACGGTGGTCTGCGCGGCATTTGCCGGCAAACTGCCGCTCGCGCGGCATCGCATGGTCTACGCCACGCTCGGCGAACGCATGGGCGGCGAGATCCATGCGCTGTCCCTGAAAACACTGACGCCGGAAGAAGCGTCGTCAAACCAAGGGTAGAGATGGCGAAGATCGTAATAAGCGGCGGTGAACCCCTCAACGGCGACGTCTGGATTTCCGGCGCAAAAAACGCCGTGCTGCCGATCCTGGCGGCGACGCTGCTCGCCGACGAGCCGGTGACGATCGGCAACGTGCCGCATCTGCACGACGTGACGACCACGATGGAAGTGCTCGGCCAGATGGGCGTGCAGCTGACGATCGACGAGCGCATGCGCATCCTCGTCGATCCGCGTCCGGCCAAGCACTATTTCGCGCCGTACGATCTGGTCAAGACCATGCGCGCCTCGATTCTCGTGCTCGGTCCGCTGGTCGCGCGCTTCGGCGAAGCGGACGTGTCGCTGCCAGGTGGCTGCGCGATCGGCTCGCGCCCGGTGGATCAGCACATCAAGGGTCTGGAAGCGCTCGGCGCGACGATCACGGTCGAGAACGGCTACATCAAGGCGCGTGCGAAACGGCTCAGGGGCGCGCGCATCGTCATGGACATGGTCACGGTGACCGGCACCGAGAACATCATGATGGCCGCGGCGCTGGCTGCCGGCACGACCGTGATCGAAAACGCGGCGCAAGAACCCGAGGTGCTGGATCTGGCCAATTGCATCAATGCGATGGGCGGCAAGATCTCCGGCGCCGGCACGAGCACGATCATCATCGATGGCGTCGAACGGCTGCACGGCACGCATTACGACGTGCTGCCCGATCGCATCGAGACCGGCACGTTCCTCGTCGCCGGCGCAATCACCGGCGGCCGCGTCACGGCCAAGCGCGCGCGTCCGGAAACGCTCGATGCCGTGCTGGTGAAGCTCGAAGAGGCCGGCGCTCAAATCAATACCGGGACTGACTGGATCGAAGTGAACATGCACGGCAAGCGGCCGCGTGCGGTCGATGTGAACACGGCCCCGTATCCGGCATTTCCGACCGACATGCAGGCGCAGTTCACGGCGCTTAACGCCGTTGCCGAAGGCGTCGGCACGATTACAGAGAACGTGTTCGAGAACCGTTTCATGCATGTGCACGAACTCGAGCGCCTCGGCGCGAACATCCGCATCGAAGGCAACACCGCGGTCATCCGCGGCGTGGAATCGATGTCCGGCGCGCCGCTGATGGCTACGGATCTGCGCGCGTCGGCGTGTCTGGTGCTCGCCGGTCTCGTCGCCAAGGGCGACACCACGGTCGATCGCATCTATCACATCGACCGCGGCTACGAAAACATCGAGGAAAAACTCGGGACGCTGGGCGCCAAGATCCGGCGACTGCCGGCGTAGCCGGTTGCGCCGAGGTCTATTTCCGCAGTTCCATCACGATCATCGAGCCGTCGCCCTGGGTCTGTTCCACGCGCAGCGGCAGTGCCGTCACGTTCGGCGCATACCATGAACGCGCCTTGCCCGCCGCGTCCGTGCGCTCGACGCGGACCGCGTTGTAGCTGCCGGCCGGAACGGTGATTTTTTCTTCGCCGCGCGCGGCGAACGTCTGCTGCTCGATATGATCCTTCGCTGCCACCGGCAACGTCGCCTCGTGCGCGCCCGCAGCGACGGCCTGGCCAAGTGCGACGGCGACGGTGCTGCGGTCGATCGTGCCATGCGGAATCGCGTAGGCGAAGTTCTTGCCGTTGTCGCGCACGCGTGCCTGCTGCGTGTTCCAGTCGAAGTCGATCTCGCGGCGCTTGCTCTTGATCGCAGCGTCCTGGCTATAGTCGTAATGCAGGCCTTGCGCTTTGCCATCGCTCCAGCGGAACGTGGATTCCTCGCGTACGTTCAGGCCGAGCAGTTTGGCCATGCCGGCACTGCCGCGAGTCTGGCTGCGCAGCGTCCACGTGCCATCCGGATTGGCGCTGAGCGAGTAGTTCGCATCGCCGATCGGCTTGCCGTCGCGCACGACTGAATAGGTCGCTGTCAGCGGCTGCAGAGCGGCGGCACCGGCACTGCCGGCAACCGCGAGCAGGGCGAAAGCAAAAAGCGGTTTGCGCATCATTTTGAATCCGTAGTCGAAGCCGCCGCGAGTCTGCCGATCGGCGCCTGAATATCGTCCAACCGCAACGGCGACGACAAGGCGCGGCCATCGAATTCCACGCCATGCGCAGCGAGCGCGATGCGCCCGCGCGCAATGAGTTCCACCGTGCCAACGAGCAGGCGGTGTTCCAGTTGCAGCAGCCGTGCGGCGAGCGCTTCGGGAGTGTCGCCCGCGACGATCGGCAGTTCGACTTGCGCAATCACTGGGCCGCCGTCGAGTTCGGCGGTGACGTAGTGCACGCTCGCGCCATGCACCGTGTCGCCGGCAGCGAGCGCGCGCGCGTGCGTGTGCAGGCCGGGGTATTTCGGCAACAGTGAGGGATGGATGTTGATGACCTTGCCGCGCCATGCCTCGATCACTTCCGGATCGATCACGCGCATGTAGCCGGCGAGCACGATCAGATCCGGTTCGAATTGCGCGACCCGCGCGAACAGGGCACGGTCGAAGCTGGCCCGGTCCGCAAAGTCGCGTGGCGCGAGCGCGATCGCCGCGACCCCGGCGTTCTCGGCGAGCAGCAGCGCCGGCGCAGTGCGCTTGTCGGACAGCAGTGCGCGCAACCGGATCGGCAGTTCGCCGCCGCGTTGCGCCGCGGCCAGCGCGGCGAAATTGCTGCCACGGCCGGAAGCGAGCACAACGATGTCGAACATCGCGCCGGCTCAGCGGATGTGCACGCGCTCGTCAACACGCGCGGGTACGACTTCCCCGATCGCGCGCGCCGCCAAGCCGAGTTTGGCCAGGGCGGCGATCGTCGATTCCGCTGCTGCGCGCCCCACGATCACCACGTAGCCGATGCCGCAGTTGAATGTTCTCCACATTTCCACTTGTGGAACATTGCCCTCGCGCTGCAGCCAGTCGAATACGGCCGGCAGTTTCCAGCTCGAAGCGTCGATGCTCAGCCCCAGTCCATCCGGCACGACGCGGATGATGTTCTCGATCAGCCCGCCGCCGGTGATGTGCGCCATGCCATGCACCGGCTGCTGCTCCAGCAACCGCAGGATCGGTTTGACGTAGATCGTGGTCGGTGCCAGCAGCGCATCGGCGAGCCTGACGCCGCCGAGGTCCAGATCGAACGGGCTGCCGGCGCGCGCGACGATCTTGCGGACCAGCGAGTAACCGTTCGAGTGTGGGCCGCTCGAGTCGATGCCGATGATGACATCGCCGGACTTGATCGCGGTGCCATCGATGAGTTTCGATTTTTCCACGGCGCCGACGCAGAAACCGGCCAGATCGTATTCGCCAGGCGGGTACATGTCCGGCATTTCCGCGGTCTCGCCGCCGATCAGCGCGCAGCCGGCCAGTTCGCAGCCCTTGGCGATGCCGCCGATCACCGCCACGGTCGTCGCGACGTCCAGCTTGCCGGTGGCGAAATAGTCGAGGAAGAACAGCGATTCCGCGCCCTGCACGAGCACATCGTTCACGCACATCGCGACGAGATCGATGCCGATCGTGTCGTGACGGTCAAGCGTCTGCGCGAGCTTCAGCTTGGTGCCGACACCGTCGGTGCCGGAGACGAGCACGGGTTCCCGGTAACGCCCACCCAGTTCGAACAGCGCGCCAAAACCGCCGAGTCCGGCCATGACCTCTTTGCGAAACGTGCGCGCGACCAGCGGCTTGATGCGCTCGACGACTTCCTCGCCGGCATCGATGTCGACGCCGGCGGCGCGGTAGGTCAGGGCTTCCTTCTCGGCGGGCATGGCGTGGATCGCGGAATTGGGCCGTACATGATAGACGTTGGCGGCGCAATTCGGCAGACTGGACGCAGTTTCACCCCGCCACAGTGGATGTCTTCGGGATGGCACCTCGTTCTGTTCTGTTGCTCTGTTTGCTCGTGCTGGCGCCGCTGGCGCGCGCCGATGGCCTGTACACCGGCCAGGTGCCGGTGGCCTCGCAATCGGAAGCCGATACCGCCACCGCTCTGGCGGCTGCGCTCGGCCAGGTGCTGGCCAAGCTGACCGGTGACAACGCGGTGCTCAACCGTCCGGGCGTGGCGAAGGCCGTCGCGCAGCCGAACCGCTACGTGCAGCAGTACCGCTATGCGCAGGATGTCGTCACCGACTCCGGCCAGCCGCAGGTACGCCTGAGTCTGGTTGCGCAGTTCGATCGCGCCGCGGTGGACAAGCTGTTGGGCGACCTCGGTCTGGCGCGTGGCAGCGGCGCTGCCGACAGCGGCGCCGCGCCCGCCGCGGTCGTCGACACGGCGCCGCAGACGTTCCGTGTCTGGGTCAGCGGCGTGAATTCCGCGATCGACTACGCACGCGCGATGGGCGCGCTGACCCGCAACGACAGCGTGCGCAGCGTGCAGGTAGAGCAGGCGCGCAACGACGGCGTGCAGTTGCGCGTGGAAGTCAATGGACCGCTGCAGCGCCTGTTCGATTCGCTCGGCAGCGGCCCGTTGCGCGTGCTCAACGCCGCGCCGCCGGTCGAAGGCGTGGATGCGCTGCTCGGGGTTTCCCAGTGAGCCGCCGGGCGTGAATTCCGTGTGGCGCCATCTGCCCAATGCGCTGACCGGTTTGCGCATGCTGCTGGTGGCGCCGCTGGCATGGCTGATCCTCGAGCACCGCTACGACATTGCGCTCGTCGTCGCCGC
>Ga0105239_10004580_pt1 | contig 16475 bp, 16 predicted proteins | sample KBSC44metaG_FD_92761 | JGI IMG/M metagenome (GOLD analysis project Ga0105239, IMG submission 92761) | Corn rhizosphere microbial communities from Kellogg Biological Station, Michigan, USA - KBS C4-4 metaG | ecosystem: Host-associated > Plants > Roots > Rhizosphere > Soil | place: Michigan, USA...
TCTTCCATCGAGGCGGCCACACTGATCCTGGCCGTATTTTCGGCTTTCCTCAGCAGCCGCCTGTTCGTCATTTTGATCAAACTCAAGGCGGAACGGCGTGAACTGCATTTGAGACGCGAACTGCCGCCCTTCGTCGATATACTGATGATGGTGATTAACAGCGGTGTCAGCATCGACCAGAGCTTGCGCTACGTGACGGGCATGCTCGGGGATACCGCGCCGCTCGTCACCGTCGTACTCAAGCGCTATGTCGCCGACATCGACAGCGGGATGCCCTTTGAAACGGCCTTCGAGCGCATGGGGCAGCGTTTGGGGATCAATGAAGGTTACGACCTCGCCAATTTGATCAAGCAATCGCTGTTGCAAGGCGGAGAGATCATGGCGTCGCTCGAAAGCTTTGGCGCCGAGCTTGCCGACAAGCGCATCGCCGCTGCGCGCGAACAGATTGGGCGCAAATCTGTTCTGCTTACTCTCGTGATGCTCGCGTTCTTCATGCCGGTGTTGATGATCGCTTTGGGTGCGCCTGCGGTTTCTCACATCATGCAGACGCTCAAGACCGTCAAGCACGAATTGCACACCAGGGGAACGCACCGATGAGAATGCGCGACGTCGCGCTGCTGTTCTGCACTGCACTTATTCTGGGAGGGTGCGCGAACGGCGCGAGTTCCAGATTGAGCAGTCTACTTTCTGCCAGCATTCAGACAGAGTCGGCGCCAGCGAGCGGAAGCCGGGGCACACTCTACCTCGGTATTGTCGATGCGTTGATCAAACAGGGGCGCCAGAGCGCCGCGCTCGCATTCTTGGACGGCTATAGCCAAAGCGGCGAAGCGTTGTCGCCGCGTTATTGGCTACTGCGCGGCAACGCGCTTTTGGGTCTCGGTCGCAACAGCGAGGCGGCCATCGCGTTTGCCAAGCTCGAGGATACGCCGCTTGCCGCGCATGGCTGGAACGGCAGGGGCCGGATTGCGGCCGCCGGGCACGACTGGGCAACTGCAGACCAGGACTTCCGCAACGCGGTGGTTGGCGATCCAGTCAACGCGGATTTTCTCAACAACCTCGCCTTCGCGGATATGCATCTCAACAGAGTCGATAGCGCGGCCACGTGGCTGCAGCAGGCGCATGAACTCGATCCCGGCTCCGATCGTATTCTCACGAATCTGATCATCGCGCTCAGGATCAAAGGAGATGACGGGCGCGCCGATTCCATCATCTCCGGCATCAAGGACGGCGATCATCGGGAAGCGCTGCGCGCGCTCGTCAGAAGCGCCGTCGCGACACTCAACGCGGAAGGAAAGTCATAATGTATGCATTCCCGGCTCTGTATGTGCTTGCCAGTGTTGTCGCTGCGCAAACCGGCGACACCGGCACACCCGCCATCGGATCGTATGAAGCGGTCATGCAGGCTCAGTATGCGGCGCGCACAGAACCTCTTCCGCAACGTCCCCAGGAGGCGCAGCGAATCTACGACGCCTATCTGAAGGCCATCGGTCAGAAGGCCGAGAAATCCGAAACCCCCTTCGGCAATGCCGAGGATCAATCACACTAGGACCGGCTGGCGTGAGTGTGGAAAATTCAACCGGAAACATGGAGAGAGATATGTTGAACCTGGTCATCACCCATTTCAGGATTATGCTGAAAGACAGAAGCGGACTTGCGGCCGTGGAATATGGCCTTTTGGCAGCAGGCATCGCGATCGGTCTCTACGGCATCATCTCGACGATGGGGTCGTCGCTGAAAGACATCTACATCGCAATCACCGGAGATCTCGGACAGGCAGGTTAAATCCACTCGCGGATTCAATCTGTCAGGTGGAGTTGATGCCTATGCTACTGGCGGGGCATTTGCGCCTGTGTGAGCGCAAGATCGGATCGGGCGCCTCGCTGATGCGTGACCGACGAGGTTCTGTCGCGGTCGAATTCGCGATCGTCCTCACGCTTCTGCTTTCGATCATGTTCGGGATCGTGGCGTTCGGGTTCCAGTTCGCCACGCGCATCGCTCTGTCCTATGCCGTCGCCGAAGCCGGCCGGTCCGCCATGGCGGGCCTCACTTCGGCGGAACGGCAGCAACGCGCTGAGGATGCCGTCGATCGTGTGCTCACAAGCTTTTCCCCGCTAGTCGATCCGGCCAAAGCCGTCGTCGATGTGTCATTGGAAGGGGAGATCGCGGACGGTGAGGTGATCCGCATCGCGATCACCTACAGCGACAACCGCTTCGACATCTTCCCCTTTTTACCGGTCTTCACCGCCGATCGCGCGGTGGCGACTGATTTTCTTGTCACCGATCCCTCAGGCTGACCGATGCTCGCCGATCCTAAAAACCGCACATCCGTAATCACGGCAGACCAGCTATGGCGCGACCTCAGCTACGATATCGGCTGGGAGGCTTCAGGCAGCGGGATCATTCGCTGCCGCACGGTACACAACCGGCGCAATGACATCTTCAAGGCCGTCGATGGTGTCGATTTGCGTACCGTTTGGTGCGAAAGCAGCCACAAAAGTGCATTTGAGCTTCTGGACGAGAAGCAGGGCTTCCGTCACGTCGAAATCCGCTTGCCCGCGATGTTCGGTCCCGAGCGCCTCTATCTTACGGCGCGATGTTTACCGGACGGCGGTTCGACGGGGACGATTTGCGCCGTCGATCCGCGAGGTGACGAGGTCATCAAAAGCCAGCTGGCGCTTCTTCGCCACATCACGCAGACCCGCGCGCGCGAAGAGGATTACCGCATTGAGGCGGAAACCATGCTTCGGGGGCTGCAGATTCTTTTGAGCCCGGCCACCACGTCGCAGAAGCTGGAGACGCTCATTCGACTTGCAGTAGACGCCATCCGCGGCGGGATGCACATCGCTATGGAGATTCAACGCGACGGCAGAGTCCGGCCACTGAAAGCCGCAACGCCCGCACTTGCAAAAGCCCAGATGCTCACTCTGCTTTGCCGGCAGCAGCAGACTCCGGTCTCGATACACAAGGAAGGCGAGCCGCATACGGCGGAGCTTCGCAAGCTTCTTGAAGCTGGCCGCTGTGACGTCGCGCTCATGCTTCTACCTGTTGCCTCCAGCGATATCGCGCTTTTGTGCGCACCACGCCGCGATAGCGGATTTCGGCCAGAGGATATCGGGCTTGCGAACCGGTTTGCGCTGATCGTCCAACAGGCCCTGGTGCTAAAGGACGAGCAGGACAAGCTGATACAGGCGGCGCGGCTTTCTGCGCTCGGCCAGATGTCAGCGAGCCTCGCACACGAACTACGCCAGCCCCTTAATGCGATTTCCATGGTCGCGCAGAACCTGGAACTGATGATCGAGCGCGGGCCGGTTGCGCCGGATACGTTATCGACCAAGGTTTCGCGCATTGCCGAACAGGTCCAGCGCGCCAGCAAGATCATGGACCGCATCCGCCGCTTTTCCCGCAAAAATACAGAGGCGTTGGCGCTGGTGGATATCGCGCAGCTCGTCGAAGGCGTTCGCCTGCTGATGGAACACGATCTCATAGCGGCAGGTATCCGGCTCGAGCTTGATATTCGGCAGGATATTGCTGTGCGCTGCGACGCCGTTCAAATCGAGCAAGTTCTGACCAACCTCATCCGCAATGCGATGGATGCGCTTCTGGGGATCGGTACCGCCGAGAAGACGGCTAACGGCGCCATTGCCATTCGCGCCTGCGAGACTGAGGACGGCATCGCGCTGCGAGTCGAGGACAACGGGCCGGGCTTTCCGGACGATGTGGCGTCCCGTCAGCTCGAAACATTTTACACCAGCAAGAGCAGCGAATTCGGCACAGGACTGGGACTTTCCGTCTGTCATATGATTGCCCGCGAACACGCTGGCAGCCTGGAAGTCGGCAATCATGACTCGGGTGCATTCGTCGAACTTCGCTTGCCGAAGCGGTCCGATGCGGAATAAAGCAAGAAATTGTGAGGTCGCGTCGTGAGCACGCCGGCGCGGCTCTGCGACACGTCTGTTTTGGTCGTCGACGACGATCCCAGTTTCCGGGAAGAGTTGTGCGAGTATCTGCGCGGGCACGGCATGTTCGTGGAGAGCGCCGAAGACATCGCCGGCGCGCGGAATCGGCTTCTGCGCAAAGCCTTCGATCTTGTCCTGCTCGATCTATGGTTGGGTCGGGAGAACGGGTTCGATTTGCTGCGCGAGCTGCGGAAAGTCAATGAAATCCCGTGCATCATGATGACGGCGCAGGATGATGTGACAGACAAGATCGTCGGTCTGGAACTTGGTGCGGACGACTATTTGTTCAAGCCGGTCAATATGCGCGAGTTGCTTGCGCGCGCGAGATCGCTTCTGCGCCGTGCCGAGATGCCCGCTGCGCAGATGCAATCTAATTCACCGGAAGCCGCGGCCGGTTGGCGTTTCGACGCACCGCGCCGCAGTCTCTGCGCGCCGGGGAACCGGATGATTCCTCTCACCACCGCGGAATGCGATCTCCTTGCCGAATTTGCTGCCAATGAGGGCCGCTTGTTGTCGCGCGTCGATCTCAGCCGCCGCGTTTTCAACCGGCATTGGCATCCCTTCGATCGCGGCCTTGACGGAATCGTCGTGAAATTGCGTCGCAAGCTTGAACCCGATCCCGGCCACCCCAGGGTCATCAAGGCGATCCGCGGCAAGGGATATGTCTTCACCGGCTTTCAGAGCTAAGACGGCATGCTGTGGCTTAAAAAAGGGCGCCGGACGCAAAAGCGTCCGGCGCAGGAAGCCGGATGGACTCAATGTCCGGTCGGGTGGGTGTTCGTTCGGACTTGGCCGGGTGTCGCCTGCCAGCCATCCAGCAGAGCGGTGAACTTGTCGCCATGCAGTGCGCCGGGGGGCTTTCCTCAATCTGCATGCGAGCAATGATCACCAACGCTGTGATGATGCCCTAGGATTCCGTAATCGGGTGTAGCGATTTGTTGAATTGTGTCGGCGCGGGCGGTGCTAATCCCGATCACTAATTATTCCACTTCACGCGCGGATAGATCTTGCCAGGATCGATCCGGTCACGATAACGCATGACCATATTGAGCATCTCGGCAATAACGTCATCGGTGAGCAGATGCGGCTTCAGGCCCAAGTCCTGCAATCCGCTGTGTGACGGATTGTAGTAGTGCTCTTCCTTCTCCTTGCGCGGATTCGCAATCGACTTGATCGCGACGGAAAGCCCTAACCCGTCGCCCACCGCTTTCACGCGCGCGGCGAGGTCGTTGACTGAAAATGTCTCGGTGAACTGATTGAGGATTCTGAGCACGCCCTTCGCCGGCGGTGACTTCGCCGCCAGCTCGACGCATTGCAGGGTATCGCGCAGATTCAGATAGCCGCGGACCTGTCCACCTTTGCCATAGACCGTCAATGGAACGCCCGCGACGGCCTGGACCAGGAATCTGTTCACCAGAGTCCCGAAGATATCGTCGTAGTGAAAGTTCGGCAGCAGGCGTTCGTCGAGATCGCTCTCTGCTGTCGACAGGCCATAGACCGGGCCCTGCATCAGATCGGTCACGCGCAAGCCATAAACGCGCACGTAGAACCACAGCAGATCTGTGTCGAGGACCTTTGTCGTGTGATAGAGCGAGCCGGCAGCGCGGGGAAATAGGAACTTGTCCTTGCGGCCTTTGTGCTCGATTTCAAGCCAGCCTTCTTCAATGTCGATGTTCGGCGTGCCGTATTCGCCCATCGTGCCGAGCTTGACGATGTGACTCTCCGGAGCCGCTTCGAGCGCGGCCCAGATGCAATTCATCGTGACGTTCAAATTGTTGCGCAGCGTCAGCTGCGCCTGGGTGCGCCCGATCATCGAATAGGGAGCCGAGGGCTGTTCCGCGTAATGAACGATGACGTCCGGCTTCGCTTCGGAAAAGACGGCATGCATGACGTCGTAATCTGCGAGATCGCCGATGCGTACATGAATGTCGAGATTTGCGATCTCGCGGAAAATGCGCGCCCGTTCGTTCAGATTAGGATTCGGCATAAGCGCTTCGGACGATGTCTCCAGCGCCATTGTTCTACGAAGGTAATTGTCGACGGCCCAGACCTCGTGCCCGGCCTTCGCGAAATGCATGGCCGTCGGCCATCCCAGATAGCCGTCACCGCCGAGAATCAGAACGCGCATTTCTAGTCTCCTTCCAGAAGCGCGGGATTGCCGAGCAGGTACTGCCTCAGCTCTTCTTTGGTCATGGCGCCGACGACAGCGCTGTTGTAAGGACGCCCCTTCGGCGATTTGCTGTCCATATCGTCATAGGCATATTCGATCTGGCGGAAGTTCGACAGGATGGCGGGCGGCACCACGTAATATCGCGGCAGCGCGACTGCGCGAGTTGATTCCTCTTCCGTCATCAGCTCTTCGAATTTCTTCTCGCCCGCGCGCGCGCCGATGATTTCGATTTCGATATCCTTGGGGCTATGGCCGAATTTCGGCGCCAGTTCCTCGATCATGATCTCGGCCAGATCGCCGATCCGGGCCACCGGCATCTTGGTCACGAAAATTTCTCCGCCGCGCGCCAGAAAAAGCGAATCCGTGACGAGCCGCACAGCTTGCTCCAGCGTCATGATGAAGCGCGTCATGTCCGGATCGGTCAGCGTAATGGGGCCGCCGTCGCGAATCTGGTTCCGGAATACGGGAATCACGGAGCCGCGGGATCCAAGGACATTTCCGAACCTTGTCGACGCGAAAACCTGCGTGCTGCTTTGAGCCTGTGCGTTCGCCGCACACACAAGCCGCTCAGCGAGAAGCTTAGATGCGCCCATGACATTGGTGGGATTGACGGCCTTGTCCGAGGAAGTGAAGAGCAGGCGTTGGACCCCGGTGGCCATGGCGGCCTCGAGGATAGTCTGGGTTCCAAGGACGTTGACATTCACGGCGGCACCCGGCGACAGCTCACTCAGATAGACATGCTTCAGCGCCGCCGCATGCAGGACGTAGTCGCAACCCTGCATACGAGCCTCCACGTCGCGCGCGTTGCAGATATGGCCGGTGTAGAACGTTATCCGGCTGTCCTTGCGATATTTGTCGTAGAGCAGAAACAGCGCGCTTTCGTTGTTGTCGAAACAGGTGACGCGTTTGGGCTCGAACTCCAGGATATTTTTTAGGATTTGGCTGCCGACCGAACCGCAAACGCCGGTGATGAACCAAGATCGGTTGAAATGGTCAGGCTTTGTTTTTGAGTCAGTCGCTGTCATTGCTTCGCTTATTATGGGTTAACCTGGTGCTGGACTCGGTCGCCGTGAACTACCCTGATCCATGAACGTGTGGCAATGCGCGTTTGCTCTGGACACAGATGATATAGGACGAATTCTCGCGATCAATTGGTAATGCTCCAAAGGAACGATAGTTGCGGATGGCTACTGCGGATTGATCGTATTGTTCAAGCTATCAAAGCAGCTTGCGTCGGCAATCTCATTAAGCCCCATCAGGTTTTGTCCTCATCGTTTCACCGCAAATCCGAGCTTCAAAGGCTATATCGTCAATGACGAAGCGCGGATTTGAAGATAGTCTTTACACTGCCCTGCGAAGCGATCTGCGAAATTTCCTGTGACGAAATCTGATCTCAAGAATTGGCTTATTACCGGCGGCGCTGGGTTTATCGGCGCAAATCTGCTCAGCGCGTTGCTGCAAAGGGGCACGGTACGGCAGATCCGGATCGTTGATGATTTGAGCACCGGTTCTATCGCGACGGTGAAGCATCTCACGCCTTTGCGCGTATTGGACAGCGGTTCTGCGGAGCCAATGGGCAAGGACGCCGGCGTGGAACTCGTTCAAGTCAGTGTCACGGACGGCGATGCGGCAAAACGTCTGACGGAAGGTGCCGATGTGGTGGTTCACCTCGCTGCGAATACCGGCGTACAGCCCTCCATCCGAAATCCGATCGCCGATGCGACAACCAATGTTTTCGGAATCCTGAACTATCTCGAGGCGGCGCGCGAAGCCGGCGTGAAGTCGTTCATTTTTTCTTCGTCGGGAGCGCCGACAGGTCGGGCACAGCCTCCCATTCACGAAGAAATCCCGTGCAAGCCCATGTCGCCCTATGGAGCGAGCAAGCTCGCTGGAGAGGGGTATTGCTTTGCCTATGATGCTGCATACGGACTCAATACGGTTGCCCTGCGCTTTTCAAATGTTTACGGAAAATACTCAGGCCGCAAAGGAAGCGTCGTCGCGCACTTCCTGCGCCGGGCGGTTGCCGGACAGAGCTGGATATTGAACGGCGGCGGCACTCAAACGCGAGACTTTATCTGCGTGGACGACCTGGTCGATGCAATCATGCTGGCTGCGAAGCTGGGGAAGGGGGGTGAGCTTTTCCAGATCGCGACGGCACGCGAAACCTCAATCGCCGAACTCGCGTCGATCATGTCCGCTGTTCTACGCGAAGAGCACGGAATCGAAATCAAACTGGAACAAGGGCCGGCGCTTCAGGGCGACATGCCGAGAAACTTCGCCGACAATTCGAAGGCGCGCGCCATGCTGGGTTGGAGCCCGCGCGTCTCCCTGGAGAGCGGAATAAGAACCACCGCGGAGTGGTTCCTGGCGGATCAAGGCCAGCCATTGCGCAATTGAGCGCGGCTCAAGCCTTTCAAATGTTCGGCAGGGGATCGAGCAGCGGAAGCAATTCTTCCATGATGTGGCCCTCGGACAGGATGCGCTCGATTTCGGAGTGTATTGCGCTGGCCTCGGCGGCACTCAAATTGCCGAGATACGCGGTCACCCGGACCGCGCTCGCGTCCTTGTCGTCACCGGCAATTTTTCTAATCAACGCCCCAAGCCGATGTTCGGGGGACGCTTCGATCAGCATTGCGTTGTATTTCCCATGCCATTTCTGAAGCTCAAGCTTGCGTCGCAGCGTCTGTTCTCGCCTGTGAAATTCCTTCTCCGTGTTGTGTTGAGGCGACGCTCGCGACGTCTTTTCTTGCGAAGCCGCGGATCCGCCCACTCTTGAACCTGGCCTTGCTGTCTCAATTGAGTGCGGCTTGGCCTGCGTTGCGATATTTTGCAAGCGCGCGGCGGACAGGCGGGCCTGCCCAGCGGCCTCAGCGGAAATCTGTTTCTGCTGCGAATCGATCTCGCGCAAGATGCGAAGCGAATAGCGCAAATCCTCTTCACTTGGCTCGGCATCGGGGCGCGCGCGTTCAGCCGTCATGGATCAACCCAGTGCGCGACGCTGCCAACCTTGTGTACACCGGATAATAGTCCCTTTTCACAAGAACTCTCCAATCCTGCGATTCAGCATGGAGCCGGTTCTGGTTGAGGATGTGAACGGGATAAGCATTGCTGGTCCACGGCAAGAGGACCGAGCAGAAATCCTCGGCTGTATTCGCAAATCGCTCCGCGTGAATTCCTTCCTCCTGCTGCTTGAGCAGGCCGGAAGTTGCGCTGGCGAAGATCGCGAGGCCGCTCGCCGCATATTCGAGGAGTTTAAGGGCCGGTGCATCGCCGAACCATTCATGCGGAATGTAGGCGAGCCCCGCATCGAATGCCGACAACTGTCCGGCCAGCGCCGCATGGGGGATTTTTCCGCGAAAGCTGATGCGTCCTTCCGTGCCGCAGGATTTCACAAGAGCCTCCAAAGCGCAGCGCGCCGGTCCGTCGCCGAAGATGTCGAGGGTTACCGGCTCTTGGGAGGATTTTACGAGAGCAGAGAAGCCTTCGATCATCACGTCGAGTTTTCGCGACGCGGCGAGCGACCCCGCGTATACAAAACGGCGCAGCGGCGCAGATTCCGACGGGGCCGGTTGTTTGAAGCTGCCGATATCCACGCCCGGGGGAGCATAGAGGACCTCGCATTGCGCGTCGGGAACAATGGCGCCGACGCTGCCAAGCGAATGGGTCGCGAGCACATCGCAGTACCGGCTTGTCAGCGTGTTCCGCGCCGCGTCCCTGCGCCGCAATTCGTCGGGCTGGTTCACCGGCGGCGAGCGGATGTCGACAATGTATTTGGGCATGTCAGGCAGACAACTTCGCAGGAGGAACGGAAAGGCCACGCTGCAATTGTGATAGAAGTGGTGAACGATGTCCGGCTTGAACCTTTCGATCTCCTCGCGCACGACGGGCAGGCGCAGCATCGTCGGCAGATGCGGATAGGAGGTGATGTCGATCCCGGCATTCTCATAAACAATCAGGTCTCGCTCGACTTCGAACGATCCAAAATCGATGACTCTGACGTCGAAGTCCTGATTGGCCACGGTGGGCACCATGAACGATGAATTGCTGCCCAGCGTTCCGAACCGGTTTCGCAAGACATAGAGAATTCGAATATCACTTTTCATCGCGGCGCTGTCCGGCCCAGCAGGCCCTCACCGACTATGGCCACCGTGGCTTTTCGCGTTTTGCAGATGTCCAGGAGTATCGTTTTTAGATCGCTTGTCTCAGGGCGCCTTGGTAATTTGTCCGAAGCAACCAGCATCGCGACCGGACGCAGATTCCCGTTCGCGCCCCCAAGCGCCTCTAGGTCGATGTATTGCGCTGCCGTGCTCATTGGCGAATCCGTGAGCACGGCGACATCGGCTCGCGACACCTCTTTGACAGCCATCAACTGGCCAAGCCAATCTTCCTTCGGTTTCTGCTCAGGAGAAATCAGTATCGTGTCAGTTCCCAGTTGACTGCTGGCTTCCCAGAATGATCCGAAGTGCCGCGGGTGACCAAGAAATTTCGCGGCCACGTCCCGCATGGCGGGAACAGCGTTGCAGGCGTAGAGAGTACCGAGCCCCCAATTTCGGAAGACGTCGGCCGATGCGGCCTGATCGGCTTCGCTAATATCCGTGCCGTCAAATAACGCATGGCAAATTTTTGTCGATAGCGTTTCCTGCATACCCAGTGCGCTTGCGATCGCCGACAGGCGTTGCGGCAATCCACATTGCCGCCAAAGGCGATCGACAAATGATAGTCCTGCGTGTGGGAATTCCGATGGGGTCTGCTGCCCCGCCATATCGAGCGCCGCAAACAGCGCGTCTTCGGCTTTGCTGAAGGTTTGAACGGGAGCATCGGCAGGAAGTAGAGACGCCAGGTCCGATTCGGGAGCCCAATTGGATGAGATTGATAAGCCGCACGAGAGCAATTCGAGTCGCTTCTGATGTCGCGCAAGCGGTGACGAAAAGCTCTCCGAGTCTTCAAATGCAACGCAATAGTGCCGTGCGGCCCAGGCAATTTGGGCGTAGGTAAGGCATCCGCGCAACCGCGCCCTCAGATCTTCGGTAAGAGCATGAAGCTTTACCCGATGCAGTACGTACCGGCTTTCCACAATATCGATACGGTCCGCCGGAATTGCCGACAGAAAATGATACCGCTCCGGCCGTTCCTGCAGCTCGGCCCAGCCGTCGAATAGAATTCGCGCATTGTCGCCGCTCCATCGAAACGGATTGTGCATTTGCGGCGAAATGGAGGGAGGCAGGAAGATGATCTGCTTGTCCGGGTGGTCGCGACGGACGAGGTCGATAGCGCGCGGGTCAGCGACGCATAGAAGGTCGAAATCTGCCATGCACGCGCGGAAATTTTCATAGTGCACGACGTCGCGTGTCAGCCAATAGACTGTGGGGATATCCCTTTGCCGGAATGGCAACAGCACCGCTCGAAGCCGTTCGCGCCCCTGCGATGTGCACTGCGCGTATGACCAGCCGCAATCCGCGACGTAACAGCTTTCCACCAACACAAAATCAGGTTTCGCGCCACCATCCAGAATTTGCTCGGGGATGGGCGAATTGATCACACGCACATCGGCACTGAATATCAGCGCCATCATCAACTGCTCGGACGCTATTGTCGCAATGGCCGGCTTGTCGGGAAGGGTCGCCGACCTTTCGGGCGGCTTTCTGATCGGGCGATCGTATGCAGCGGCCAATGGCGATTGAGAAGACAAATTCCAAACCCTCTGTCCGGGACGCCGCCTAGATTTCAACGACTTCCGAGCGATATCCCCGCCCCACGGATGTTGCGCCCCGCAGCAATTGCTTGTCGTCCTGCCGCCAAGTGTGCTTGCTCTGATCGGCAGAGCGGAATGCCGCGGTGTTGAAAACATCCAGTGTCGCGCAGACGATCTCTTGTTTCTCGCAACGCTCATAAAGCGCGGTATCGGCCGAGCCGCGGGCGTGGTCGCAGAACATCACGGTTCGCAGAAACTCTGTCTTGCCGGAATGCGTGGAGCCGGTGATGCGAAAGTTTTTCGAAATAAGCGACTTGGCATCGACGAGGCAATTTTCCTTTCCGCTGACGGATTTTCTGAGGCATGTCTGATCGGATGCCTCAAAATATGTGAATGCCGGCGGCTTGCCGAAGATGTCCAGTTCCAGGGCGCGCTGGGCCAGGATCATGTCCATCACATAATTTTCGCCATAATAGTCGTCGTCGTCCATCTTAACGCAGTAGACGCCGCTCGCGTGATGTATGGCCAGATTCATAAGGCCTCCCACGGTTTCTTCGCGGGGCATGCAAACAATGCGGACATCGCCGTTGTTGGCCCGGATCGCATCGATTTCGCCGCGCGGCGGAGCATCGGAGTGCAAGGCCAATATCAGTTCCCGATTGGGATATGTCTGTTTGCGATAGTTTTCTAGACAACGTCCGAGAAATTCGGCGCGAAACGTCGGAACGAAGACGGTGACCGGAGGGTATGGCTCCCAGCCCGAAGACAAATTGACGGCGCGCGCCATTTGGTCGAGGCGGAGCATAAGCGCGTGGTCCTTGAAAGCCATACGCCATCCGATATGGGCGCGTTTTCGCGTGTCGAGAGGATTACCGCGAAGTGCATCGATCATCTCGGCGATCTCGCCCGGCGTTTTTGCGAAAGAACAGATCGCGGAAATTTCCGCTGAAAGTTTTGGGCCGCCGAACAACACCGGCACTGTGCCGGACGCGACTGCCTGGAGTACAAGCGCTTCCAGCCTTGTCACAGGAAATTGCCGGCAATCTATGACCGCGGCCAACGACGCTCGCAAAAATTGCGCCCGCGCATCGGGATCACTCGAATCTGTGCTTTTCAGATTGAGAGGCGATACGGCAAATTCCTCCAGCGCGGACCCAAAATAGGCGACGTCTGTGCAGCTCGCCGCTTCCAGATAGGCATGTATCGGCTGATAAGGATTGTATCTCGCGACCTGTACGGCCACGGGAAGAATCTGCGCGGGGAACTTAGCATTGGACAGTTCCGGCCGCGCGGCGAAAATGGCCGAGCAGATGCCGGCGAATTGCGCGCAATCGCGCAGGCTCACCAAATCGTCAAGCCGCCAAAGAACGATCGGAACATGTGCGGCGTCGCAGGCCCGACTGAGCGCGGTGCGGAATTCCGGATCGGGTCCGAAGAGCAGGCTGACGATCCGGGGGTCGAGGTCTTGCTCGGCGACGATCAGCACCATGTCCACGGATGCCGCGAAATTTTCGAGTTCGCCGACGACAAGCGGTAGCGGGGATATCCGCGCATCAAGTGCGATATCAGCGACCATGTCGCTCGGTGCGGCGAGCCCCAGCGTCAAATTCAGCGTTTTCTCGCGATGTGGAAAATTTTGCATGCCGGAACGCTTATATCCGATGGACAAAACTCCCGCCAACATCCTCGTCGATCATTTCAAACCACAACCTCCTTGGGCTAATATTGGCCAACAGCGCGCGCGAAAATGAGGGGACAGGCGGCCAAATGGCTCCGAGGACGGGTCTGGCGGTTGTTCCAGGCGAAGGCTTTGTCCTTCCTGGGAACAACCAACTATATTGCCCGCGAAATATCCGCGTTTGAAAGATCACACATGACGATGCCACGGCCTTCCAAAACACATATCGGCAATCACGTTCTTCACCCCGAAACATTGATGCTGTCCTACGGGTTCGATCCGCAATTGTCGGAAGGCGCGGTCAAGCCGCCGGTCTTCCTCACTTCGACCTTCGTCTTCAAATCGGCGGAAGAGGGCAGGGATTTCTTTGACTACGTTTCGGGCCGCAGGAAGCCGCCGGCGGGCACCGGTGCGGGTCTCGTCTATTCGCGTTTCAATCATCCCAACAGTGAGATCGTCGAGGACCGTCTGGCGGTTTATGAGGGTACCGAAGCCTGCATCCTGTTCTCCTCGGGCATGTCCGCCATCGCGACGACGTTGCTTGCCTATGCGCGGCCGGGCGATGTGATCCTTCATTCCCAGCCGCTCTATGGCGGAACCGAAACATTGATGACGAAAACGCTTTCGCAATTCGGTATCGGCGCGGTGGGCTTTATCGACGGCATCGGCGAGAAGGTCGTGCGCGCCGCGATTGCGGATGCAAGCGGTAAGGGGCGCATCTCGGTCATCCTGATCGAAACGCCATCGAACCCGACGAATTCGCAGGTCGATGTCGCGTTGATGCGCAAGGTGGCGGATGAGATCGGCGCGAAACAGGGTCATACGCCGATCGTCATCTGCGACAATACATTGCTAGGTCCCGTGTTTCAGCGCCCACTCCGGCAGGGCGCCGACATCTGTGTCTATTCGCTGACGAAATATGTCGGTGGGCACTCCGATCTCATCGCCGGCGCGGCCCTGGGCACCGCTGCGATGATCGGGCCGGTCAAGGCGCTGCGCGGTGGCATTGGTACGCAGCTCGACCCGCATACCTGCTGGATGCTGGGGCGGTCGCTCGAGACGCTCGGTCTTCGCATGGAGCGCGCCAACGACAATGCCAAGCTGATCGCCGAATTCCTGCGCGATCATGGCAAGGTCTCGAAAGTCCACTATCTCCCGTTTCTGGAGGAAGGTTCACCGGCACGCGAAGTGTTCGCGCGACAATCGACGGGTGCGGGTTCGACCTTCTCCTTCGACATCAAGGGCGGGCAGAAGGAAGCGTTCGACTTTCTCAATGCGCTGCAGATATTCAAGCTCGCCGTCAGTCTCGGTGGCACGGAATCGCTCGCGAGCCATCCCGCAGCGATGACACATTCCGGCATTCCCGCCGATATCCGCGCACGGATCGGTATTCTGGAGACAACGATCCGGCTCTCGGTCGGCATCGAGCATCCCGACGACCTGATCGCGGACCTCACCCAAGCCCTTGCCGCAGTGGGATAAAGGGCGCGTATGGACGCCAATCCGCCGAGCGGTTAGCTTCGCTATCATGATCGGTCTGATTCTTCTGGGTGTCGTCGTTATCGTCGCTCTTTGGGCGATTTCGATCTATAACGGATTGGTGCGGCGCAAGAATATCGTCGCCGAGGCGTGGAGCGGGATCGAGACGCAGCTGAAGCGCCGCGCCGATCTCATTCCCAATCTGGTTGAGACCGTCAAAGGCTACGCCACTCACGAACGCACAACGTTCGATGAACTGGCGCGTCTGCGTGCGCAAGGACAGGGACAAGCCGATATCGCCCAGCGCGCGCAGACCGAACAGGCGATCACAGCCGCGATCGGCAAGGTGCTGGCCGTGGCGGAGGCCTATCCCGAACTCAAGGCTAGTGCCAATTTCCAGTCCCTCCAGTCCGATCTCGGCGTCGTCGAAGATCAGATCCAAATGGCGCGTCGCTATTACAATGGCGCGGTGCGCGACTTCAATGTGATGATCGAGCAGTTCCCCTCGAACTTCGTCGCCAATCTGGGCGGCTTCAAACCCGGGGCCTTCTTCCAGATCGACAACGAAGCCGACCGCGCCGCCCCGAAGGTTTCCTTCTAGCGATGTGGCGCGTCGCCGTCCCGGTCGCGGCGGTATTCGGGCTCCTGATCGTTCCTGCGCTCGCCGAGGAGCGCATCAGCGATTATTCCAGTGAGATCAACGTCGCCGAGACCGGCGCGCTCACAGTCACTGAAACCATCTCCGTGATCTCGGAAGGCGATGAAATCCGTCACGGGATTTTTCGCGTCTTCCCGACGACCTATCACACGGCGTCGGGGCGAACGATCCATGTCGGGTTTGATGTTCTTTCCGTTACGCGCGACGGACATTCCGAACCCTACACGGTCGACGGCGTCGATGACGGCGAGCGTGTCAAGATCGGTAACAAGGATATCCTGATCGAACCGGGCGCGCATACCTACACGCTGACCTATGCCACCAACCGGCAAATCGGATTCTTCTCCGACCACGACGAACTCGACTGGAATGTCACCGGCAATTTCTGGGCGTTTCCCATCGATCACGCCGAAGCGACGGTCAAGCTGCCCTTCGGCGCCAAGATCAAGCAATGGGCGTTCTATACAGGCCTCGCGGGCTCAACTGCGCGCAACGCACGCGCCGATCAACTCTATGACCGCGAGATCAAATTCGCCACGACCGAACCGCTCGGCCGCAACGAAGGCCTCACAGTCGATATCGGGTTTTCAAAGGGCGCCATTGTGCCGCCGTCGCGCGCCGAACTTCGCGACGAGTTCATTCGCGACAACGCGGCCGGCGTCGTTGCGGCGGCGGGTGTAGTTATTCTTCTGATCTATTTCCTCACCGCCTGGTACACACATGGCCGCGATCCAAAACGCGGCGTGATCATTCCGCTGTTCGCGCCGCCGGAAAATTTCTCTCCCGCAGCGGTGCGCTTCGTTCATCGCATGGCGTATGACCGCAAGTCCTATGCGGCCTCA
>Ga0105239_10004581_pt1 | contig 16474 bp, 24 predicted proteins | sample KBSC44metaG_FD_92761 | JGI IMG/M metagenome (GOLD analysis project Ga0105239, IMG submission 92761) | Corn rhizosphere microbial communities from Kellogg Biological Station, Michigan, USA - KBS C4-4 metaG | ecosystem: Host-associated > Plants > Roots > Rhizosphere > Soil | place: Michigan, USA...
ATGCTCTCAAGCAGGCCAACGCAGGACCGGCGGACAGGACCAAAACTAGCTCTATCGATCAGCTGATTGTCCCCGCGCTGGATACAAAATGAGCCGCCTGCGCGCCGGTCGTCGGTTGCTCCGGATACACATAAATCATGAATGTCTTTGGGTTCGTCAGCAACAACGACCGCTTCCGGCTAGAAGCAACGGGGGCTGGTTATGAGCTTCTGACCGTCGATCAAATAAGTGTGACGGAGAACGCGATCGTCGAAACCGGCCTGCTGCTCTACCCTCCGGCAGGGACCACTGTTGTGGCGTGCACACCGCCTGACTTAAACCGTCGGGGCATTACTGTACACGCCATATGGGAGAGGGGCAAACCGCTTATCATCCGCATGGATTCTGGGTCTCGGACCGGTAGGGCGTTCCCGGTGGGTGGACCCGTGGTCGGTGGCTCCTCGTTGGCGTGGTTAACGCTGGTGAAGGTGACGACGCCCAGGCTGGCGAGGTGGACATCGGAAGTTGTGCAGGAGAAAGAGCAAGCGCAAACGGAACTAAAGAAAATGATGATGCCCCCGAAACCAATCTCCGTCATGGGAACTCAACGGCGGGCAAAGTAAACATGCGTATTTTTATATTGAGTTGTACCATCACATAATATGGATCAGAAGTTCAGTGCCATCAGCCATCCGAGCCTTTTTCAAAGACCGGCGGCGGACGCAACGTTGGACGCGAGGCCAATTCTGGTTTCCGCCACCAACCCTGACAAGATATGGAGGGAGCGCGAAGGTTCGGAAGTTCCCATGACCCCGGCGGAGAAAGCCAGATTGATTAAGTGTATCGTGCCAGCCATCCGTCTCCGCGGCGGGGCCGGCATGAGTAACCTACTCCTGCACTCGTTCATGTCCAGGCAAAACGCCGAAGTCATTCACACCATCGTCAGGAAGCTTGTCCTGGATTATTCGGGTCACGCCATTGGAAGGCAGTCTGACCAAGAAGTGACCGGACTGATGTTCACGGTTTACAAAGCGCACGCCGTGGAGGTCAACGAAGAAAGCACCGCCCGCACTGATCTCATTCTCCACGTGAGGCGGGAAATACAAAGGTTAAACACCATCGTGGCGCAGACAGCCGTCCCGGCCATCATCAACGCGGTTGAGCAGCACGTCGCTTTCTTGTCCGCTGTTGACAAACCCACCAGCGAGATGGCCTTGGACCGCCCGAAGAACACCAACTCCAAAGGCGACAAAGCTCTGTGAGGTGCTCGTCACACAGAGAAAATTTATTCCTAACCATTAGGTAAACCCTTGTCATGGGCATGCTTGAGAATGTTTACGTGCAGATCGCCCTTGTCGTCTTTGCTTTCTACGTGGTCACGCAGCTGATCCAAAAACCAAACATCTCCGAGCATATTGATGACGCTGGGCTTGCGTCAGCCGGGCTGACGAGTGCCGGGACCACGTCAGGCGGTTTAATCAGTAGTGAGGCTGGCGGTGCCGCTACCAGCCAGGCCGCGAATCAAGGCGGAGATGTCCAGGCGCTCAGTGCACTGGCGGAGCCCATCCTCGCTCAGGCCCCGGCGGCGGAGGAGGCGGATGATTCGGCACTGGGCGTAGCGGCAGTGGACTACGACAAGTTGTTCGACAACCAGAACAGCCTGGACCCCTCCGAGCTCATCCCGAAGACCCTCCCGTCTGACATCTTTGGTGACATCAAGCCTAGCCCCGCGCTGGACCAAAATTTCCTCCAAAACGCCTACCAGCTCGGGATCCAAACGCAGGGCCCCAAGCGCAATTACGTCCATGATATCCGCGGTGCATACCCCAACCCCATCAGTGTGGTCAGCCCTTTCCTGCAAGGGACAATCATGCCTGACTTCCACCGCAAGGTGCTCGAAATAACGGAGATCGCGTCGTGAGCGATAAACCGAGAACACAAAAGGGGGAGCGTGCGGGATGGGGCAGGTTCCCTGGCGACGATGAACATCAATAACGACGCCCTCTCTCACGTACTGTCTGCCTGCTATGTACGCAGCAGGGACGACGGGTTCTTGGCGCTGGCGGTGGGGAACAAACGCTTGGCGGACGCGTGTTCAAACCCCGGCAACGTGGTCAGGTTTTTTAGAAGCCGGTACGGCAACATTAATTTACTACTGGGGCTTCTCTGGCACCCCAGGTTTCTCCGGAATAAGGATGTGATCCGCCTGGTCACCTCGTCGTTAGAGACGTCGCAGCTGCCCTTGTGCAGGGTAATCGTGGAGGAGGTCCTCGACCGCTTCTCGACGAGGGCGGACGCTGCGGACTTTTTGATGGTCCTCGTGCGGCGGGCGCGGTGTTGGTACCCCGACCTGGCGTTCGTCAACGTTTTCCCGGTGCTCATGCAGCTGAGGACCGTGTGTGATGGTGTTTCCCCGGACATAGAGACCCTCAGGTCGATACTTCACAGCAGCAACACCCCGCCGCACCTGATCTACACCGGCGACATAGACTTCGGGTACGACGTCAGGAAGGCCGCTGTGTTCCTTTCCGAGGATTTGTGCTTTGACGACGTGGCTGACGCTCTCGACATACTTTTTCAAACCGGGGACGCCTCTGTAACTCAGGCGGTGATGCTGCTTTACGAGCGAACGACGGGCTCCCAGAGGGCTTCGGCGCAGAAAAAACTGGGACGTCTCGCTCGGTCGACCTGGGACGGCAACGTCCTCTGCTCGGTGTGGCAAGTATTCCCTCATGTGAGGATGGTGATGCAATCCGCAGCCTTTCCGTCTGCCCGCACCACCTTTTTCCACAAGCTGACGCTCCTGCCGGACACACAAACCCTGGTGAAAGCTTTGCGAACGGACATAGTGGAAGTCGAAGACTTTTCTGCGCCGTGGTTCTGCCGGCACGATGGATGCCTCGATAGAGTGCTCGACCACTGGCTCACAAGGAAGGTTGACGTCCTGGTGAGTCTGACGGCCTTCGGCAAGAGATGGTCAGGTCGGGACATCACCAAAATCCTTGGGTTCCTCATGAAGGAGAATTTTGGTCATCTTCATCCGCTGCTGGTGGCAATGGAAAGCAAGGCTTTGCCTTGGAGAGTCCCTTTACCCTTCCTTTGTCGCATGTTGAACACAGTGTACGTTCACCAAGCGTGGGACCCAACGACCTGGACGTGTGTGGTGGGGGACGCGAGGCGGCTCCTCAGATTAGCAATACCACCGTACGCGAGGAAGGCACGAGCGGGTTGTGCGGCGAACCTGGAAACGTCCGTCTTCGGTGACCTACCCGAAGCGCGCATGATCAAAGTCGCCTTGTAGGAACCGCGTTCCGCCGAGAAAGAGGACTTGTCAATAATAAATTCTTCACTTATTTGAGACCATGCCAAGACTCGACGCCCAAACAGTTTTAGTGGTCATTGCCTTGCTTGTACTTGGTTACTGGGTTTTCAACAAGTCCAACGCGAGCGGCGGGGGCGGCAAAGCTCAGTGGGGGCCATTAGCCGGGAGCGGACCAGGGATCCATCCGGACCTCGCCGTCCAGGCATGTCCCGCACACCAAGAACAGAGTAGGCGGGACGGTGAACCCCAGGAGGTGTCCGCATACAACCCAGCTTCTTTCGACTTCGCTTCCGTGCAGTAGGTTTTTTCTCATGATTCATGATAACGACAACCATGCTCACAAAGGACACCCTTGTTTTCAACACTGAGGTCTACGAGAACCTTGTGGACGCTGATGACCCCGGCTTTGCTGTGGACATCTCGAACCAATGGATTGAGCAGGCGAGAGGCTGCGTGCCGGAGCTTCTCGACCTACTGAAAAGAGAAAAGTGGGTGCAGCTTTCAGAGAAGGGGCACTTCCTAAAGGGTAGCGCCGCTTTCGTCGGAGCTGACCGAGTGAAGGAACTGTGCGAAGAAATACACCACAAGGAATCTTACGCTCGCCCGGGCGAGAGCGCCACTCAATTTTACCGTTCGAGGATCGAGAGTCTCCCAGGCGAAATTGACGCGTACGAAACCGAGCTGTACAGGCGTAAGTCATGATGAATAGATCATGATAGATAGATCATTGACGGCACGCCCCGCCGGTGTTGGTTATGGTGGAAAAAACAGTAGAGTGCGTCGCCTGGTAGTCTTGCCCTGCTGCACTGGACGTGGCGCCGCGTGCTTGCCATGCATCTTGAGAACGGCCGGGCAGCGAGCCACGCGTAGATGTACCCGCAGCGAGCACACTCGTAGGGATAGGTGGGTAAGCATTCGACGTGTGCTCGTATAAACGGGCACTCACACGGCTGTATAGCATCCGTTTTTGTCAATATTTCCAGGCAAATGTTGCATTCCAGGAATGTTTCCGAAGGCTGTTCCTCTTTGCCCTTGTCGTCAAGTCCTGCGCTAGAGTCCATCTTTCCTGCCTTATATTTGGTTACTACTTCTTTCGACCACCAAAGAAGGACACGTGGGAAGGCTCTTTACAAACTGGAGTCCACGACTTCCACCACGGTCGGGTCGCCTGTCACGGTCGCGGGACCGTCCGTTACAACCCCTTCTCCCGATTGATCAAGGATCGTCGCCCCTGCGTCTACGGTGACCGCCTCAGTGGCCTCCGCTGGGGTCTCGCCAGGGACCTCGACGGGGTCGTCGTGCGTGTGCGTCTCGGTGTCGTCGTGTGTCTCGATAACTTTGTCGTGCGTCTCAGCGCCTTCGTCGTGCGTCTTGGTCTCCTCGGCAACGGGTTCCACCTGCACGGGATCTCTCGTGATGATGAAGTCCGCAGCCGGCTCGCGGCTCAGGTTCTCAACAGGCGGCCGTGCGGGCACGCCGGTGCTGGAAGGTTCCCCTCCGATGATATCAGGGTTGATTCCCGTAACTGAGGCTTGTGAGTTCTCTGTGGTGTCCGACATCTTGTCCTGCCAACGAGATAGAAAAAAAATGAGGTCCGAGGACCCTGTGTCAGTTACCGTCATACGGACTCAGCCAACTCACCGTCATGCGGATTGAGCCACGTCATGGGTCTCTTCATGAGATTACTTCCGAGCGTAAAACACATCCGAGTCAGTGCTGGTGAGGGAACAGTTCCGGGGCGCCGACACGAACACGTCGATGGCCGCTGCGGCCTTTTTGTACCACACCCACCCGAAGCAGGCGGTGGCGAGGAGGACAGTCAAGAACAAGATCAGGCGGACCATGCCGCCGATGTCGGAACGGAAGTGGACGGCGAGAGCTATGCCGACCACAGACAGCGCGATGATGGCTTTTCCGGTTGTTTTCCTCCGCAAAAAGGGGGTATACGGAGGTACCTCTCCCTCAAAACGGTAGCCGCGGCCTCGAAAAATGACGTTGCAGGGCGGGGGCATAATGGACACCGCGGGTGCTGCTGACATGACTTTACATGAGTCGAGAAAATGTGTCCGAAAAATCAGTTCATCTCGCCATGTTCGCGAGTACAGATTTATTTTCAGGCAGGTATTATAGACATGCCTCGCACGATTAGGACAAGGTCACGAACAAAGAGGAGCAAGCGTCGCCAGAACGGCGGCCTAGGGATCGCGTTGGCCATCCCCAACCACGTTCCGTTGTGGTCCACCGCGCTACTTTTGAGGTCCAGCGGTCTTTCGCGTCGCAAGAGCACGAGGAAGGGAAAGGCCAAGAGCAAGCTCTGCTTCTGTCAGCGGAACAGCTGTGGATGGCCCATCTGTTATTGCGCGTAACGTACGTAGTGTGTCGCAGAATTCCTGGTGCAAGGAAATAAAGCGGAAGAGTATAATTAACACACCGCCAGAGAATGGAACCACAGAGGACGACTCTATCGGAAACGCCCTTCGAAAAGATTTTCTGGCTGGATGCCGCGGAACGGAGCACCGTCCAAGTCGCCGGTGATTATGTGAAGGAATGGGCAAGCAAGTCCGGAGACTCGTCCGCCCGATCAGAGAGCTTTTCCGCTTTGGCTGGCTTGCAGCCACAAGCCGATGCCCCCGTCGGATCTTGGAGGAACGCCGTCGTCTCGAGAGACGGGCGCATCGTCCTTGTATTTTCCGAACTGGGTGGCCCGACTTACATTTCAGACGACAGGGGAGTTCACTTCAGGGAAATACCTGAGATGAGCGGTGCGGTACTCCAAGTTTACATGGAAGCAGTCATTTCAGGCGATGGGTCGACAATCGCCGTCTGCCTCTTCGACGGGCCCCTTATGATCTCCCGGGACGCGGGCATGACCTGGACACAATTCGACATGGCCCCGATGCGCCTTTGGGAGTGGTGCGGGGTGTCGGACGACGGTAGGTACCTACTAGCTTCCGCACAGGGGGACGGCATCTTCCAGTCACGGGACGGCGGGGTCACGTGGGACATGCTGGGACTTCCTCCGGGGCAGAACGAGTTGGGTTTCGTGTACGTCTCTCCGACCGGAGAAAATCAGTACATAGCGTACTATGACGGGCCATTGTCCCTTAGCAGCAACAGGGGCAAGACCTTTTTGGATCACCCCAGGATGCTGAGGGGAAACTGGGGCGACATCGCGGTGCAGAAGGACCCGACAGGGACGCCCTTACACCAGCTCATCTACGAGACCCCGGGGTCCGTGTGGGTGAGCAACGACGCCGCGGGAACGTGGGAGCGCCGATTGGGTGACAGGGCCCGGCGGTACGCAGCTGCTGCCGTATCAGGCAGTGGTTCAGTCATGGTAGTGGCAGAGGAGGACGGTTCGGTGTTTTTCTCGTCAGATTTCGGTAAGACCTTTGCCGAGGTGACCTCGCTGGGAAGCGGGCCGTGGTCTGCAGTTCACGCCTGCATAGACGGGACGGTCATTGTCGGCGGTAACGGGACGCCTTTGTATGAGACCAACGACGGGGGGCTGACGTGGACGGAGGGCCCCACATTTACTCTGACTCAGGACGTGTCGCTCTCCGGCCTCGGTTCGTCCTGGGACGGGCGCGTCACGGTGGTCGCCCCGGGAGACGGCGCGGTACAGGTGACGGCCGCAAGTACCGAACCTCGGTTTACCACCGGGGCGGTCTCTTTCCGTGGCTCTGTTATGACCGTCACTGGACCCAATTTAGGGAGCTCGTTCACTTTGTTCTTTGCGGCCACGCTCCGTGACCCGTCCAGAACGTCGGGCCCATTGTTCTCGCTCGGATACACGGCGTTGCGGCCTTTGGGTATGTTCGGCCAGACCGAAGTCGTTCTCAGCGAAGACATCCTTCGCGCAAAGGCCCCGGCGTGGGTCAAGAAAGGGCCGTTCATTTTGGCGCTGGTTGTCACACCGGAGGGCTTCTCCGTTCACGTCAACAATGTCCAGGTCTTTAACGAGCCTTTGGGTCCGGTGGTGGGGAACGGACCATTGCGGATCGGGGGTGATGAAGCTGGCGCGACGTTCGATGGTGACATCGGCGAAGTCCTGGTGTTCAACGGGTCAGTCTTCTCCGACGGGGCGGCGTGGGCGGCGGTGATGTACTACCTGGGTAGGAAGTGGAGGGTGCCGGCGGCCATACCGTACCTTCCCGGCATCGGGTCGGACCCGCACATCAAGACGCTGACGGGGGGTTCCTTCGATGTCGTGAAGCCTGGTATGTACGACCTGTTCCGTTGCACCCCAGGGTTCGTCGTTCGCGCGAAAATCTCTCCTCTAAAAACCGGCCTGTTCATCGAGCACGTCCTGGTGGAAAACGGCTCGACATCGGTGAAGGTTATGATGAAAACAAGGACACTGAAATGGACGGGTCGGCAGGGCGAAAGTCTGTGTTTGAACACCGCCTGCCCAGTGAAGTGGGACGTGTACCCGCAGTCCCCGGCGAGGATGGTCAAGGTTGTCTCAGGGCACCACGAGATCATCGGGGCTTTCCATATAAGGTTCGACTTCCAGCTCCGCTACGTCACACCGCATTTTCCGACTTTCCAGAGCTGGGAGAAGGCGGACGGCATCCTGGTGCGCGGAACGGGCGCCGGGAGGGGTGTGCGGAAGACGACGTTCAAAGGCCTGATCCGCCCCGGGTCGGGATAATTTTCCTTGGGCAGTTGCGTGGATGGACCGATTTTATTTTGTGTCAGATAATATAAGTGAGAATGGAAGGCGGACGAAGACTCAAGAGCATCCGAAAGAGCGTCAGGAAGAGCGCAAGGAAGAGCGTGCGAAGGTCTGCCGGCAAGGTGCCTCGAGACTACCATGGCTCGATCCAACCCGGTGACAAGCTCGAATTCTACTGGCCACAGCACGGCCCCGTCACTACACAGGTGCAGTCCATCAACAAGACAAAGAACAAGCGTTTCCAAGCCGTCGGAAAGAGCCGCACGGGCGCAAAGCTGTACCAATTCGTGTCCGGCAATAACTGAAAGCGTAGCGAGGTGGTGTACTGGGGATCTAGCTAGTTCATTATTAAATACCAAGGCGGTCTTGGACTGTCGCGGCCAGGGGGTGCATCAGCCCTTGGACCTTGCCCATGACCGCGACGCTACTGCCGCACGCCGCGTGGATGGCCTCGCGCGTCACCCTTCTCCTCGTGAGTTGACAGAGGAAATAGATTGCTCCGCAGCAAGTACTGCACGGGCTCACGCCGAACTGGACGCCCAATTCGTCGAAGATGTCCAACAACGTGAGGAGCTGCTTTTGAAATTGGAACGGCAGGTGGAGCGCGCTACAATAGCGTGGGGCAAAGTCCTGGGCCCGCAACGGCTCGCGGTCGTCGTATTCCCCACCCATTATGTCCATGAACATGTTGATGCCCTTTGTAACAAACCGCAGAGGTACGTCCGTCATCGCGGATATCTCCCTCCGGTTGCGGGGGCAGCCCACTTTGCGGCACGCGAAATACAGGCATGCGGCTTGCAAGGCTTGCTTGTGATTATTTCTCTTGCCACCGCTACTGAAAGCGTCTATGGTACTGGATAGACTGGAGAAAATTTCGGTGGCCGTCGACGTCACCTGGAGGCCCAGCTTGTTTTGAGCTTCCAGGTTCTCGTAGTACCTCATGGTCTGGTGCAGAGACCGCTCGGAGCTGGTCATGCTGTTCCACTGGTGGGTTCGCTGCAGGCGGTTTCCCGCAGGCCCTGATATCGTGGTGGACAGGGATGACTTAGGAAAGAGGTGACCGGGGGCGGCGCCGCACCTGTCCTGCTTCGCCTTCTTCACCCCGGTGTTCGCGTCTGTCTGTGTCCGCCACTCCGCTTTGTCGTCGATGTATATCTCGGAGACCTTCCCGCAGTCGGTACACACACGGTAGCCCTCCGCTCGATCGTTTTCTTCGAGTGGGCGGCTGCACTTGCTACATCGTGCCGGTGCGTCCGCACCCCCGTCGCTGATGCTGAGAGCGTCAAAGAGCTTCCAAGCCTGGTCAAGCGTTTTCTCGTCCAAGGTGTCCATGGCCGCTTATTGTCCCTCCACCCCTGTCTGTGCCTTTATATGGTCATTCATCACGGCTGCTTTCTGAACGGTAACGTTGCGGTGATGAAGTATAAGGCCAGGGGGCACGCTATGGCGAGGTGTCCATAGGACGAAGGAAGGACGGAGGATGTCATCAGCGTACGAGTTCACGAAGAAGAAACTGGGCGCCGGCAGTTACGGTGAGGTCACTGTGGCGGTGCGCAAGAGCGACGGTAAGCACGTGGCGGTGAAGAGGAGCCGCTGCGACGTAGGCATACCGTACACCACCATACGGGAAATCGCTTGCCTGAGGGCGGTCACCCACAGAAACGTCGTGCCTCTCATTGATATTTTCGTGTCCCGCACCCACGCTTGCCTCGTCTTTCCCGCTTTTAAAGAGGACTTGTACGCTCACATCGATCGGAAGGGGCCGCTTTCGCTGAACGCCATCAGGCAGAGAGGTGAAGAACTCCTGGGGGCATTGGACCACTTGCATCGGCGCAAGATCATCCACCGGGACCTGAAACCGAGCAACATATTGGTAGACGCGTCGGGTAGTTTCCATGTCGCGGACTTTGGGCTGGCAAAGTGGGCGGAGTCGTTCACTTGCCACACCACCCAGGTGGTAACCTTGCAGTATAGGGCCCCGGAAATCCTCGCTGGCAGCGACTTGTACACTGAGTCATCAGACATATGGTCGATGGGTTGCATCCTCGCTGAAGTGGCGACCGCTGAGATTTTGTTCTTCGGCCGCTCGGAGGCAGAGCAGCTCATTTTGCTCCTGCGTTACATCGGGCAGGATCCGGCGGAGAAAATGTCCGAAGATGCCTTGCGGGGGAATCTGTCTCGCTTATTGGAATCGCATGTGGAGGAAGACGACGGAAGTAGCCTGATCCGCTTCCTCCCCAGGCGCTTTGGTCAGGGCGATCATCTTTTCCCCCGCTTCCTGCGTCTGTTGGAAGAGTGTCTTACCGCGTGTCCGGACAGCAGGTGCACCGCGGGCCAGGCGCTGCATCACGATTTTTTCTCCGCTATGGACATCGATTGACCCTCGTACCTTCGTACCGACATGGCTACGAACATTTTCCAGATTGCGCACACCAGGAATGTAAGGCGCATACTCGTCACGCAGAAGTCGGAGTCGCTCGGAGACTCTTTGAGATTCTTCTTCGCCGACCGGGGGATTACCATCACCACGGTCCACCTTGGAGGAGACGGTATCGTGGACATGATGTTGGTTGGCGAAGGCGACGATCCGGTGGAGTTTCTTGGGGAGTACCACCGTTGCCGATACGTTTGGTTCGCCAGCAGTGAAGACCGGAGTTTGCACCACGTGGGTATCTTGTCTCGCGGGGTGCGGTGCGTCGGCGGAGAACTCTTTTCGAACGACTTCTTTTCCCTTCCGGTGGGATCACCCCTGTCGGTTTTTGATGACCTGTTTGTCCGAGACGTGCCCCACCGATTCTTGCTCAAAGTGGCGGAGCTCTTCCGTTTGTTGAAGATGCGCTGTGTCGTGGAAATCGGTGGCTGCACATCAGACATCACCCATGGGGTCCACTTACTCAGGGAGTGCTGCACCAAATACGGGCACTCGACGGCGCATTGGTGTCTTCTACCCGGCGCAGAAGTTCATTCCGTGGACTTGGAACACAGGATGGAAGAAGTGATCAACTCGGCATACGATTCGGGGAGCCTGTCGATCAAAGGTAAGTTGCACCTTCACGTCAGCGACGGAATGACCTTCTTACATGAGCTGGGACAGAACGTCCGCCGTCACGTGGACCTCCTCTACCTGGACGCCTTCACCGAGTCCCGGTTGAATCAGCGGGCGATCGAGCTGGCGCAGAAGCACCTGGCCCGCACACACCTGGTCTGCATTGGGAACGCGGACACTGACGCGGGGAAGGTCGCCCCCTTCATGCGGGAGAACGGTTATATCACCCTGACGACAGGTCGGGTGGCCTTGTACTTTAAGGGAGATGAGGAAAGGCTCGTCGCGCGCTGAAATTTCAAAGAAGGAAACCTGCCACGTGACCAAGATGGGAGCCATGCTTGGGATTGATTGTCCCTTCGTCGCCGCGATTCTTCTTCCCACTAATTCCCGCACCTACATGGCACACATGCTCGCTCCCAAGCTGTTCCCCGACCTTTCTCGCAATGGGAACACGTTTCATGATATCACTTCAGTGTCACATTACGATGACATGTTAATTCTTGTTTACAGGACTGAGGACGGTTACTGTGGTTTTGTGGTGCATCGCGGCGAAAAAGAGAAGTTCATGCAGGAAAATAAACAAGTGACAACCAATTTGGGCTTGTTCTCAGCGGAGTGGGACGGCTACCCGGTGCGCTTGCGGGCGATCCTCGCCGAATCGAAGAGCATCCCCAGCCAACCAAACCTTGAGATCGTCAGATACGGGATCACATACCGGACAAGTCAAGTGACCTGCGATCGCACACAGAGTTCGTTCGCCATGAACAAAGATGCATGGCAAAGATATATCAGACATTGACCCTGTACATACATTATTCTTATCACAACGCTGCAATTTGTGGACAAACCTTCGTTCACCATCCTATGTCGGGCTGGATGTAGATTGACTTCATGTCAACCCGACGAAGCTGACGCTCAGCTTCATTCCCCAGCAGCCTCCTCCTCTCCTTCGTCATCGTCCACTTCCTCCATCGCTGGTTTTGGCGGGGAGCGCGGTGTCGTTTTCATCATGTGTTCGGCCACATAGAGCGGCAGCGGGAAGGCGGCCACCAGATCGTCCGCACCCTCGTCCTCCTCTGCTTCAGGTTCTTCGTCGTGAACTTCCGGGTAGACTACCGGCGGACGTCGGCCTGCGGGTCGCGCTTCCTTGGGTCGCTGCAACTGCGCCCGCGGAGGGGCGGGACAAGAGCTCGCCGGACACATGTACTTAAGGAGGCTGGGAGGCTGCCTGTATTTCACGTACGCAATGGAAGAGACCATGCCTACGATGAGGGCAAGGAGCATCTGAAGCCAGGGTACACGGCCGTTGTTGACGAAGAGTTTACTGATTATGCCCGCCATTTTGATGTCGGCACCTTTGCAAAGGCCACTGAAAATGTTTTCTGCTCGCAAGCGAACGCGCGTACCCGAAGGGGTGGAGCGATTGCGCGTACCGAAGGGAATGGGAACGCAATTACGCAGCGGATCTCCTGTACCTCCGGGCTGCCGGTTTCTGGCACTGAAGGCCGGAGTGGAAGGTGGTGAAGAGCTCCTTGGGGTACTCGCCGTCGGTGCACAGTCTGTTGTAGTCGATTTTCACCGGAAAGCACCCCTGAGCGTTCACACAGTCGACGCACTTCCCGGCGAAGGTCTTGACATCCTCCCCGCACCCGCACTGCACGAGTTCGGTTTGGTTGCCGGTTGTCGTCACCGTCATATTGCTCGGTACGAACGTCGCGGTGTACTCGCCATCGAGGGCGTAGACGCATGCGCTCACCGCCGAGAACGCGGGAAGGCACTCGATCTTGCAGGCATCGAACAGGGTGTCGAGAGGCCCGGAAAGAGCGGCAGACGACAGCATCGCGGCGGAAGCAGCAACTGAGGCAATGACGTTTCCTATCTTCATGGCTCGGGATCTGATATGGTACAAGAATCAATTTTTTCCCGTGCCGCGTTTGCGAATTTTCCTCATCATAAACAAACGGATGACTCGCTACGGTGCACTCGACGCAACAGTGGATGGTACCACTGCAATGACAGATTGTACCACTGCCATAACCGCGACCTATGATAGTTCAAATAACGGTTCGCATAGTAGTTCATATAGTGGTCAATGGCAACTCCGACCATATCCCAGTTGGGCGCAATTGCAAGACCCCGGCAATGCTCCTTTCGCCAATGGAAGTTACCGGACTGCCGAACCCCTTTACACCGGAAGCCCACTAGCAGACCCAGGGAACAGACCCTTCCAGTTAGACGTAGCACAAGCCCTGGAAGCACATGGGTTGAGCCCAGTCGACGCGGTCGGTCGCAGCGACATGATAGGAAACAGTTGAGAAAGAGATTTTATTACTTAGCATGTACATAACCCCCGCGGTACAATACAGAAGTAGCTACTACAAAATCCTATATTACCGAGATCCATCCTGGTAATCCGTCACAACCAATGCCTCACAGGTTCCGCCCACAGACCAAGTCTGACCCAATCGGGCTCGACGCTCTCAGCCTCAGTGGTGTTTTTCGGGTCCTTCTCGACGAGATTGAGGAGCCCTTTCCCATCGTCGTTCTGATCAGCAGCGGACCGGACCAAGTCGAGAAACTCAGGCCAGGCCGTACGACGGATATGCCACACGAGATTGGGATTGCGTTGTTGGAAAATGCTGTCGCGTTGCGGGTGGTTGTAGATGAGCTTCCGGACGACCTTCTGGGACCTGCTGTTCAAGCGAGCCACGGGGCGCACTTCCGCGACAGCCTTCCCTTTGCCTTTGCGGTTACCCCTGGTGACGCTCCTTTTGGGTCGACCGACGTTGGTGGGGACAAAGCCCAACTTTTCGGCAACGAGGCTGGTGACGGGATCCCACTCGTCGACCGCTTCCGCTGCAGTCGCCTGAACTCCGGATGCGCTACCCCCGGTGTTGGCGGTGTTCGCACTAACAGCAGGTTCGTCAGCTGCTTGCAAGGCCTTCTCGGCGTCAATTCTGAGAGCGTGATATTGCTGAAGGACGTCGTCCGGGACCGCTTCGCGGACCTCCACATGAGCCGGTTTTTCAGAGTCACTGAATAAACCCTGTCGCTCAGCTATATCCTATATGGTCAGTCTGGTTAGTGTTATCCTGGACTGGCAGAACTGCGGAGCACTCACCACCAACTTGTTCACCACCGTCCCAATGCGATGATTATCGTTTCGTAGGTGTGCAATCCACTCACTGTTGGCGGCGGAGGCGTACGTGTTCTTATCGGTTCTGTTCGCAAGCTGTGCAAGGAAAGACCGGTCCTGCACCACTTGCGGTGGAGTATTCATAGCTTGCGGCTGGCCAGCCATGGTGAACAGATCTGCGAAACGGGATGGCAAGAGAGACAGAGAGGGCAAACAGGTCATGGTGGCAGATGGTTTCTACGGAGACCGAGTCACTGGGAGTCATTTAATGTGGCCGACTTCTTTCAAACAAAGGTGAGTCACTTTGGATTGTCAAAGCACATGCTACATGAGTCACTTTGATGTATTAGAAGCACGTGCTAAATGAGTCATACCAAACCTTCTTTTCTTTCGTTGCGAAGAAGCACTTGATGCACTCTGTCCATTCTCGAAAGCACAGATCCGCAATCTTGCCCGCCATGACCAAGCGCAAAGGTAGAAAGAGAGCTTCTGTCAGTGCCCACGCTACTGAGCAGGGAATGTCATCACAAAACAACATAGTCGACAACTCTGCAAACCAAACCTCGCACGTTGACATAGTCCTTCCTGATGAACACTTTTGGCATGTTTTCTCCATCTTCCTCTTGCTGACAAAGTGGACTGGCTGGGCACCGCTCGTCAGTCTGAACAAGGAGAAACGAAAGCGTCTTTTGGGCGACTGTACGCTAATTCGAAACACCCTACCCACGCTTCACGGTGGAGCTCTCGGGGCGCTGCAATTCCTTGTTCGTAAGATGTACGACGACGTCCTAGAACATAATCAAGGCGACATTCTCAGAGTCATCAACGGGGTCGCATCAGGCTTACAATATGACGACGACAACACATACGTTCAACTATCGCGTCACAGCTTTGTCAACGGCGAGAGACCTGGTCTCATGTACATCAGTCTCTGTCAGCTTGCGAAAACAATCAAAGCCGATTATCCAGTCGACCGAAAGTGGAAGGTCATTCTTTCAGACATGAAGGAGTTGAGGGCGGACATCAAATTTCTGCCTGAATATCAACGGTAAAGTCTTTCGTCTATGAGAAGTCACATAGGCGATCACCATGAACTTAGGCGGTATATCACAGGATCAAGGCCATTGCCCTGCAAATCATGACACGGTATAACCGGAAGAGATTCTGCCCTCAACACCTACGCCTTATCAACGAACTCGGAGACGACGAGCTTACGGAAAGAGTTGAGATACTAGGAGGATATACAAGTTTAGTGAAGGCACACTGCCGTGGACAACAGGTCGTCAGTACACTCTTTCCACATTTGAGCCTCCTGCTTCCTCCACTTGAAGGGGCGAGTGCTCCCGAAGGGACACCTGTGACAGTGCTGGCGAATCAAGTTAAGGTAGTGCGGAAGTGTCATTTACTCTGACGGCATCTGATGTTCGACCTAAACAGGAACTCCACGAAAGTCAGAAGCAGCATGAAGAAAGAACAACCGCTCTGGAACAGCAGACGGTGAGATCAGGAAACACACGCATCCCATGGTCTTTCTCACAATTAAGCCGCAGGACGCGAATACGCAAGAGCTGGGCACTCTTAGGGTCGAGTTGCAAACTGTGCAGGAAGCTCAACGCGCTCAGCAGGTCAGTCAACCCAAACGGCGGTCAGCACGCCTGCTTGCAAAAAGCGAGGAGGTTGAAAACAATTACTGACGGGTTAGTGACAGCGTCGTATTGATCAGATCCCAAATTCCACGGTAGACCTAACCATCGGGTACCATCAAGTCGCAGTTTACCTCGTGCCCTATCTCGTGAGCATTGGATATCCAGGAGTTACGGCAGATTGTACGGTCGACATCAACAACTTCGTAACAAGACACATTAGCAAGTTTTTCGTACATCCTGTGCGGAAAAATTATGTGAAACGAGAGTGCCCCAAGAGCCCAATCAAGATCAACCGAAAGGGGTTCGACGAAGTATTGCGGATCGCAACAGTCAAAATAGAAAATGGGATCGTCAGGTTGGGGAAGATACGGGGTGTGTTGTGAATACCATTATTCACAAGAGGAACTTATATGTACGTACAAATTTGAATATATAAACTACGAGGCCTCAATCACTACCAGCCACCTTACCTCAATCACTACCAGCCACCTTAATCACTACGAGACCTCAATCACTACCAGCCACCTTAATCATTACCAGCCACCTCAATCACTACCAGCCACCTTAATCACTACGAGACCTCAATCACTCCCAGCCACCTTAATCACTATCGACCACCTCAATCACTACCAGCCACCTTAATCACTATCGACCACCTCAATCACTA
>Ga0105239_10004583_pt1 | contig 16471 bp, 13 predicted proteins | sample KBSC44metaG_FD_92761 | JGI IMG/M metagenome (GOLD analysis project Ga0105239, IMG submission 92761) | Corn rhizosphere microbial communities from Kellogg Biological Station, Michigan, USA - KBS C4-4 metaG | ecosystem: Host-associated > Plants > Roots > Rhizosphere > Soil | place: Michigan, USA...
ACTCTCCGGGGCGACGTGCTTGACGGACCAGGTGTCCGCGAGGCCGGTGGTGGAGTACGTCGCGTTCCTGGCCGTGTCGAGTGTGCCGGTCGCGATGTCGCGGTTGAAGATCGCGCGGCGGAAGAGTTCGTAGGACGTCTCGGCTTGGTACGCGGGGACCTCGTGGCCAGCGTCGAAGACGCGCGAGAAGCTGAAGTTGCCGTGTTGTCGGACCAGGCCGCCGACGTACGTGGAATTGACGGTGATGTTGGTGTATCCTGCCGACGCGAACGCCGCTGACTGTGAATACTTGACTGCGAGGGACACGGCCTCGCCGCCGATCCAGTTGCAGGCGTAGTCCCGATCGCCATAGACGAGGGCGACCTTGATCCCGTCTTCGATCAGCGACGAAAGCTCCTCGATGTGGCCGCCGCGGACGTAGTCGCCGGTCAATTCGAATCCGTAGTAAGGTGCATTTCCTCCCGGGTTGGTGTAGTTGACTGGGACGCCCAAGGCTTCTTGGACGTGGGGTTGGTTGAGCCAGCCGATGTAATAATTGGGAGGAAATGGGTCGGGATCAATGGCGGCGATGTCATAATAGTTCCGTCCAGAGTACTCGATATATGGGCCCTCCATGTCGTATGTGGCATCGCTCGCGTTCATGCATGCCACGTTGACGGTCATGTTGTTCCCCTGGTTTTCCGGATCGCTATCTGCCGCAAGTTGCCGGCAGGTCTGGATCAGCTCGCGAACCCCTCCTGGGGCGGTGAACGCAGCCATCGCCTCGTCGTAAACCGTCTTGTTGATCGCTTCGATGCCATAGGTGTTGTTGTACGCCATTTCAGGGTAGCTGGGCTCCTGGACCAAGGAATCAACGCAGCCATTGATGATACCCAGCGTATCCAGGTGGATCAGGTGCGTCTCGCCCACATCTGTCCAGGTTCCGTTGGCAATCTTTTCATTTTGCTCTTGGAAGAAGGCTGCAAAGGCGGGTCCATACTTTCCACCATAAGACTCGGTCCAAATACTCACCCGGTCGTCGTTCGGCTTGTACTCGGGAAAGGTTTGGAACCACACCTGTGCAAAGTGCCACAGAGCTCTGGCCGCATTACTTGTTCCGTTGACACTTGAGCTGATGATCTGGCTCGGAAATGTGCCGACCAAAAAGGTGGTGTTCTGCTCTGGGACACCATCGGCAAAATCGCTGATTACCACATCACCAGAGGGATCCAGCAGATCCTGGGTGCCGTTGCTTAAGACGTCATATCCGAGACCCACCTGGTTTGGCTGATCAATATAGAGCCTAGCATACCAAGTTAGAGGTGAAATCAATAGAAATTGGTGTTTGAGGTCAGAGCCACAGTGTGCGGGAACAGCCGTCTTGGATTCATGGTCTGCTCAGATCCGCCTCGAGAAACGTACATATTGACTTCATTGTTCCAGGACCAGGGATTGAGAGTAGTCGTGTTCGAGTCGTAATTGATGTTGCATGGACCTGTGAGAAAGAAGTCAGTTTTTCCTCGGAAGAACCCCGTTGGACAGACGTACCATTCTCCTGCAGTAGACCAATCATCGACGAGCTTCCTGGACCTCCATTCATCCAGATGGAAAGCGGAGCATTTGCGGGATCTTTCCTGGATTCGAAGAACCAGAAGAAGGTGTTGATGGTGTAATTCTGGAAGACCCCCAAATCGTCGACGGTTCCCGGAGGTAGGTGAACATAGCCAGCGTATGACCGCACGCCAGGTGTTGTTTCGCATAGGCCAGGCTATAATTACACGTCGTTAGACTTCGTTGAAGCACCCGCGAAAGCTGTTGCCCAAACCTCCTTGTACGAGACGAACACGCCGTCTTGGATCTGAGACTTCACAACCGTGACATTCTTCGGCTCTGCTGGAAAATACTGGGCGACCGCACACGCGACGAGGGTGAGCGCAATCGGCAGAGACGCGAGCCCCATCATGAAAGCGGTACGAAACAGATACCGACAAAAATGAGATCGGTATGGAGAGGTGAAAGAAGCTCTGATGTCAAGACCCAGCTCAACTGGCCCTTATCACTTCACAAATCCTTCACTCCAGGGTTCACAAGGCTAATTGTATGTAGCGTAGTAAGGGTCATCCTTGGATTGTCCAGACCTGTGACGAAAGCAGGCAGTCAAGTCCAGGTACACTCATCCCACCTTGTCCCCACATCGTGGACTATCTGTCGTTGTTTGGAACCCATCTCGGGCACGCGAGCTTGATTAGAGTGTGCAGGCATTACAACATGGGTACTGAGCTAGGTACCTTGCCAATCATGTTGTTTCTTGATTCTTACCGTGCAGTTGCTCACTCATGATTGCAAGCTAGTAGTAGTCTGTAGTAAGTGCGCTCGGCAGAGCACAGGATAGTGGTTCCATTACCAAGTTTACTGCGGCGACGATAAGCAAGAAAGGAAGGTTGCATCCATCCATCAGGAAGCTTAGGATGAAGTCGCTTGATGCTTATCGTTGCCTAAACGATGCGTGCCGAGCTGCTCCTCCTCGATCCACAGCCACCAAGATACACTTGGCCAGTTTGTCATGTTTATTATCCTCAGCCTCAGATATAGTATCCGACATCACATTGAAGCCACGCCAACAAAACTCTCCTTGTTCCTCTTCCCTGCCATCCTCACACGCAAACTTGACCTCCAGATTCTCGTTTCAGCCCACTAGTTAAATAGTGCTTCTCTGCTTCATCGTCTTTTTCGTGTACTTTCCTTCCTTGGATTCTTCGCCGCGAATAACTCATCCAGCTCCTCTAAGCTCCGACCTCGAGTCTCGACGAAGAAGAAGTAGATGACGATCACTCCAAACGCGTCCCAAATGATGTACAATATGTAGAACTTATAGCCACTGTCGGCGATGGCTACCGGAGGGACATAGGTGTTGAGCACCTTGACCGCGTTGTTCATGAAGTTGAGATAAGCCAATCCCTTCGCACGAGTTGAGAATGCCAGAACTTCCGACGGATACAATGACTGCATCGGTGTCTTTTTTGTTTCCCTCAGTCAGCAGGGGAATCCAGGATCTGAGAATATTCACTGAACCACTTACCCAAGCAAAAGCAAAGACGACCAAGAAGACGTATAAGAAGGCGACACCCGTTGCTCCTACGGCTGGGTGACCCGCTTGTCTGGCGGTGCACGCTGTTATGACTGCGACCGAAGCCGACATTCCAGTGGAAGAGGCCATCAGCACCTTCCGACGACCTAACTTCTCCACAAATCGAAGGCCGCAAAGAGCCGCGACCATCATGATGGGCGTCTGTAGCGCATTCAACAACAGTTGAGTCTGCACACTGGTAATCCCTGCTGTTTTGGCCATCAAAGGGAAGTAGTAGCTTGTGGGCGGAAGATCGAGTTCCCCGAACCAAGCGATGCAAGTGACCAAGAAAGTTCGATATCGCGCTGATCGGGTGTTGAATAGCTCTCTGAAGTCCCAGAACCTCTTGTCCGAGCCGTCCATTTGGATGACTTCCATCATCTCCTCAAGTTCGACTTTGACAACCAGGGAGTCGGGATTGCCGTCTCCGTGATATTTGACTAGGATTGCCCTGGCTTCTTCGATGCGATCGTGGGCGAGAAGCCTATATATTTTGCGTTAACCATTCTTACTGTACGGTCAGTTTATGAGGCTTGACTCACCATCTAGGGCTTTCGGGGATCATCCAGACGAAGCACAGAATTGCCAGGGAGGGTGTGGCCTGAACTGCCAGCGGGACTCGCCATACGAACGAGGAGGACGTCTTGCAGAAGTACAAGCCATATTCCAACCAGGTTGAGACGATTGTTCCCAGGAAGAAGCAGGCTTGATACCCTCCTGTAAGCTGACCTCGATACTTTGGGTACGCCATCTCAACGACATAGCTGGGGCCAGCGGTCTGGACAATCACGGCACCTATACCCAGCACGAACCGCCCACCCTCGAGGGCTGAGAGATTCTGTGCTGCCGTCTGCGCCACTGCGCCAATGACGCAAATGACGGATCCAATAGCCATTCCAGCCCGACGACCGTACTTGTCGGAACACGGTCCGGCAACAAAGGATCCAGCTACATTCCCTATGACATACAGGGCCGCCACGAGGCCTTGATTGTTCTTGTTGATTCCGAAGTAATCGACAAAGCCTGGCATCGCGGAAAGTCCGCCTGAGTGAAGGAAGGAAGAAAGTCAGCGCACGAACGGTATCGAGGGGCTTGTACTGGACTGCCTACCGAAGGTGTTTGCGTCAAAGCCATTCGTCGCGCAACAAAGGTATGCGACAAAGATACATGCGTAGAGTCGGCGAAAGCTTTTACGCAGTGGTTTCGGGTTCTCTTGCGCCAGTGCTTCTTCCATTCGAGAGATGAGGACTCCATGGTGGTCGCGCAGGCCTGCCTCGCCGGTGCCATGCTTGTCGACGTCCTCGAAGTGAGTAGGGTCTATCATCCCCTTGGTATCCATCGCAAAAGCACTGCGGGAAGATGTGGTACGAGTCTGATCATCTGTGGGTGGGTGGGGTCTGCATACTTTGGGGATCTCTGGCGATGATATTAGTAGTTCAAGGATCCCGAACAAAATGCCATGTCTTCTTCTGCATAGCCTAATGCCTCCACATACTTGCCATTTAATTCTTAGCCTTTTGAGTGGTGCACTGCCCGCCGCCCCCAGACCATGCGAGCACGCTATAGAACATGGGGCTATATCCTGTTCTCCTCACCGAATTGGAGCCGCCGCCATCTGTTTGGAGGAGAAACCCTGCTCTGCAGAGGTTGCGCATCACCAGACGGTGACCATCATTGCCTCTATCAGCCAGAGGCCCAACTGTCGCGGCTCTGTCCGCCGTTTCGGATAAGTCGGCATAGAGAACCGTGTATTCAAAGCTGTCAGGTCATACATAATTCGAGCATGCGAGAAGCAAAGCCTTTGCTATAATGTGACTCTATTCAAATACCGATGATGGAGGAGCGACAGGCGCCAAGGAGGTTGTGTAGAATTAACCTACACTAAGCCTCAGGACCAAGAATGACTAAGAATAAATCTTGGGTTCTGGACTCTGGAGTAGCTGTAACTAACTGACTGAGGTTTATTTAAGAGAACTGCAAAAAGCGACTTGGTCTTGTAGACACTCCTCGCGACCTCTCTACAGACGCCCGAGATGCACGAGACGCAGGAAATCCTGGATGAAATTATGTCTTTTGGCTTTGTCTCCTTTTCTGCCTTTCTTCTTCTTCCTCTTGACATAGTTTATTGAGCCTAATGCTCGCCCAGTTCATAGCAGTCGATAAAAAGCTCCACACCACCATCCTCGCCTAGCAAGATTTGAAATGATTCAGCAGGACAAAAGGACAGCTCTGAGGCGTCTACACCTGAGGTTCACGTGGCGATACATTGAGCCAAGTCTGGACCTATTGGCTGGGGCGTGTACATGAACTTCATGATAGTAGAGATAGCTCAAAACGAAATGCATCTGGCATAAGCCGGATCGTAGGACTTGGGTTATAATAACCAACGACAAGTTGACGAAGGTGGATCTGACTGTTGTGGGGTCTGGTTCCGCTCCACTCCCAGGGCAAAAGAACAAGGGAGACTGACTCAGAGGCACCCCTAATGTATGTACCTAAGTGATAATGATTTTGATCCAATATCTCGTGTACTCATGGAGCGGGATTGATCCCGATGAAACAGCACAAAAACCGAGTAATTTAGTAGTACCTCGCTCACATACCAACGATAATATTAATCGCGCAAACTTCGAGACCCAGGTGGATCTATCTGGCATCTTGCTGCGGAGAATGACATCCATCTCCTCCCCGATGATAGAGCTTGACCGTAAGGTGAACCGTGTAGGCATCGGAAATCGGGATCTCTCTCCCGGCCTGCCTGGTCCTGGCAGACTCTCCGGGACTTGAGCCCGTGCTTTGCAATAGTTTCCTTTGCTTTGGGCCAAATCTCAACCAGACACGCTACTTCCTGCTACTAGAATCCCAATTCGAATCGAGTCATGGTGGCCGACGTAGGATCTCTCGGAACCGTAGCACTGGGATTTCCACGTGGTGCCTGTGCGTAGTTCTTCTTCTCCCTTTCCAGCGAGCTGGAACCTCTGCATTGACTAGGCTGAGTCTTGGCCACACTTTCAGGGTCCACATGCGGCGAGGCTAGAATGGAGGGAGTGGAATCGAAGTCTGGATCCGTGAGTGAGAGAAAATGCAAATATGTTAAAGGCAAGAAGATTGGCTCGGTTGAAGCTGGCTTTTCCTAGTCCCAGATCAAACGATTGTCTTGTCTCCCTGTCCTTACTTTCCAATGTATACAATGGACCGTCGCCTTTCGGCTCGCCTCACTTCCACGCTCTTGAAATTTTCTAGCAGGCTCTCAAAGGATCTACGACGATGTAGAAAGTCTATCTCCACTGGCGATAGCTCAGCGCCAGTTTCGGTGGTGGTCGATCAAGCCCCAGAGCCGAAACCGCTGCAACGTCTCGAAGACCGACCTTCGCGCCCATGCTCGCTCTGCTCACAAAACGAAAAGTCCGAGACAACGCTAGAGTCCAGATTCTCCATGAGTATGTGCGACTCTTGTGACCTACATGACTTGAAGGAGAATCTTGAATTCGCCGGCATCAAAAGTCCTCGCCTTTATGAACTCCTCTGATTGGGGCTACTTCAGTCCTTCGACCTTTTCACCAGATATCGAATTCTAATGCGATTCGACGATACTTGAACCTAGTCGTTCAAAGAAATCGCCTCTTCCGTATCATGCAGAGTATGGAGACGCTTTTGCGTGAATTATGGGCATGACAGCAGTACCCACACGGCAGGAACAAAAGTGTTGCATTGCTTAGGCTACCATATGCTTGTTCAAGAGACCCTGCCAGCCGCGGCGGGAAGGGACGTTGCAGGCTCGTCCTTTTTGACCATCTTCTCCTCCAACGCCCTCCCCAATGCCACACATTTCAGATCAATAAATCGGTGAAACAAATCGGCCATCCAAATACATGTCGGGAGAACGATGAGATATCCCAAAAACCAAATGGTGCCAACTTCTCCTGCCGTCAGCTTCGACTGGGCTGCATATATCTGGCCATTTGTGTATTCGATGGGCGACAGCTCAAGCCGTCGTTCGCCCGTACCGATGACGACGTTGTACAGGAGAGGCAGGATGGAATATCCTAGGCTCCGGATCACAAAGCCGTGGATGAGATAGAATGCGAAAGATATTTGTCCTAAATATGCTGAGACTGGGTTACAGAGGATAAAGTTGATAATTGGTGTTGAGGATGGGTCGCCACTGATTGTGCTGGTGAATGTGATGGGCCACACGGTGAGAGCAGCGCCCAAGGCACGTAAGGCGTCTGCCTGTTGTCCATAATTCATGTATGCTGGCATGTAGTGAAAGAAGCCCCTGAAACCTGGCGTCTCTTCCGCCCACAGCAAAGGGATTGAGAGTAAATAGAGTCCCAAAAGACATGATGTTGCCGATATTATGTTTGAGATTGTGAAATATGGTCGCATCCCATTCGGTATCCTTGATTGCGGCGAAGACCAATGCTCGATGGTATTTTCCGATAGAATCACGGTGGAGGGCAGCTCTTGAGGTGGCCGTAGTCGTTCCTTCAAAAGAATATCAAACTCTGCAATGAGAAGCCCGAAGAAGAACAGCCCGTGATTTTGGTGGCTTGTAAGCCAGCAACAAGCAACAAGCAACCCATGGAGCAGAATCCGGTACCTTGTCCAAAGCTGACATGTAGCTAAGAGGACCAGGAACAGCGCCAACGAGCAGTAGAATTCGGTAGGCATTGTCCAGAGATGGGTATCGTACTTCCCATACTCTGGCAGCTCGAAATGTGTACTTGGGTCCAGAAGCTTTTGAGTAGCGCCCAGGACATCCCAGAATTGTTGGGAAAATGTCGGATAGATGGGTGGACAGTTTTCAAAAAACCTGAGCTGATACTCTTGAGACCATGCATTCCTTTCTCGAATCGCGACTGCATTGTGGAAAACGTGTAACCTTATGGCCACAAGATAGATGAACATTATGGCAATTGGGGGCAGGAAAATCCGAGTTGCTCGTCGGAAGACTGCAGATGAAATTAATCGATGAACAGGGACTCCTTGATGGATCATATTCAGACACTTCACAGACAGCACATAACCGCTGAGAACGAAGAAAACGTTGACGTGGCTGGTCCCTGCCCAGAGCAGATAGCAAAATGGCCGATGGAAGAGATATTTGACGTTGGTTTCCCATGAGCCGTTTTCATTGGAATCGGTTAAAGCGAAAGCCCAGTGCATGTGCATCACCATCAAACAGCAGAGCCCCCGAAGGCCATCGAGAGCAGAGATTTTGCTTCCAGGCGAGGGTTTTAATCGTGGTTTGTGGTTGAAACTGTTCGTGACGAAGCTGGGCAGTATCCATAACGGCGGTGCAAACGACGAAGTATGCCGACGAATCCAACTTCCGGCGTGAAGAACAGTGCTTTGAACCGCGACCGACACACATGCGTTGAAGTTCGAGTAAGATGTGGCCGCGGATCGTGTATTCGGTGAAATGTTGTCTCCAAAGATTTGGTCGATCTTGAGTAGCCAGCTTCGGACAAGGTCCCTGGCATGTGACGCCGCCAGCGGCAAAGAAGGATCCATAGTCAAAATTTGTCCTCCGCTTTGTCACTCCATCATGCAGACGTCGAGGAAGATATTGCCAAACAACATTGAGAGATGCCAACTCATAGAGGACAAGGCAATTTTGTTGTCGATGAACAAATAACAAGCCGGAGACTCCCGCGCTGACAGATGGAATCCAACATGTTCAGTTAATCAAGCATAGCCACTGTCGCATTTAAGGAGTGGCCGAGAACCACCCCTTGCTTAGCGACCCCGACACAATGGCATCTCAGCGACAACTGCCAAGGGGCGATAATATCCTCCGGCGTCCAGATTGATCGCAGAGAGGACCTATCGTGCGTGGAGTGCCATCTGAACTGGTAAGCGGAGTATCGCCCAGAAAATTGGCTCCCCTGTCGCGTGTCGCTATCCTTAACGAGCCGCTGTCAGTGGAGCGTTTGCAGTTCTCCGTCGATTTACGCGGCCCTCAGGGGCGGCTTACCCACAAAATCGAGATTTTGGGTGCTCGTAGGCGTGCCAGCGGTGCTAGCCTAAGACACCTCATGTCGAGAGAAACACCGGCTTGAGGAAAGGAAGAGGAGTCTAGCCACAGACGATCCTTCATCCAGTGTGAAGTGTCAGACCTTGGCCGGGAGGCCCTCGGCTAGCCCCAATAAACTGTCAAGCTTATGGTACTTAAATGTGGCCTAGCCTAGAAATGGGCTATGGGTGGTGCATTTAAAAGGGTCAATCCCTGTTCGAAATTTTCATGGCCGTTAATATTATATCAAGCTGAACTCCCGCGTCTCGATGTGCATGCTACATTAAGATTTCTCACTGGTATTACGGAGTACTATGATGAAACATGTGATCCGCACGTGATGCCCACGTGCACTCTAGCATAACGGCAGCCACGGCGTCAGTGGCTTCGGGGAGCGCCTTCCTTGTGGGGACTTGCCCTGACATGGCGCAACGTTTGTATCAACATTCGAGGCATCTTGACAACGCAAACATTCCCAGTATCATTCAAGTTCCCAACGAGGATTATTGACGCTGATCTTATTGATCATACAAAACATCAAATGCATGTGAATCTTCGGTCCCTGCTAACGCTTCAGCTCGGTCGCAAGCCCAAAGTTTATTTCTCACATAGGGTTACGGCAGGCGGCGGCTATGCCGATTTCTTACACACGTATCCAAAAAAAGATATCATCATGATTCTACGCTGTGAGAATCCCCAGCTCTGGAACGGTAAGTCACAAAGGCAGAGTATGGTACAAAGCCAATCGTACGCTCTCATGGCAATCCCATTCTCACGTTCGACTTCTCATTGAAGCCCCAAGCGTCCTTACTACCATCATGCACTGTACATCTGTAAAAGAGTAAGTATGCAACTCTCCCGAAATTGCACTGAAAGGGGAAAGGTCCCTTCTTGACCTACCTTCTCATATCACGGGCGAATTTCTCCATAAAAGTCCCTTCACCAGCTTTGTGCATGACACCAGTGTTATCCCAGAGGACAAGGTCACCCTCGTTCTCCCACTCGATGCTGCACACATACTTCTGCTGAGTCGCGTGAGTGAGTAGCTTCTCAATCAGCTCGGTGCCTTGAGGTTCCGGCACGCGCTCGAAGGGTTGTTCCTTGGTCGGCACAAAGTCCTTGGACCGTGGCGTTCGATATTCAAGGTGGTGCATGTGGTTGGCGATGTACAGATTCTGCCTACCACTGGGAGCGTGTATTTGCACGACGCTGTGACGCCCAAACTGGTAGTTATCTGGATTCACGTCTTTCAACCATGTGCTATCCTGGGGAGCGGCCTTTTTGCGCGAATGCATGATGCTGTGGGCGCCAATATATTCATTCTGGAGGAGGTCGTTCTTCACATCTTCAGGGAGCTCTTCGAAGGCCGTCTTCGTATCTGCAAAATCGGTGTTTCCCCCATGTCCTTTGGGCGGGAGCGAATGTGCACGAAGCAGACTAAAGCCAGCTCGTCGTGGATTGAAGCTAGAGTCGACATGAAAGATACCGTTACCCTACAGCGGTATATACAGGTTAAGACAGGTCCGAATATTTGATCCCAGCACGAATAGTCCAGCACGAGGGCCACACTTACCAATCCCATGTGATGCCTCTTGCTCCCGAGTTTCACCAAACTCCCGTCATCCTCGAGGTTGCTGACGTCGAACAGCTCGTCGAAAGCAAAGCGATTCTTCCTGCCCAGCGCGATGTAAGGTTTGATATCATCCAACTCGCCGAACAACGCCGAGAACGCCACATGGCGCGCATCGTCGAGCGAGGCGTGCCGGAAGATCAGCACGCCATACTGTTTGTACGATAACAATCCCATTCATTAGAGACTTTCCATAATACATCATGCTAGCCCATGGAACGAACCCCTTCAAGGAGTTTTTATACAAACAGGTGAAAATGGCTCCTGAGGAAACAAGGATCAGGGTCCACATACCTGAACGACGGCGCGATAAATCTCATCGAATACCACCTTCTCGACTGGCTTGGAGAAGTCTACGCCTGAGACCTCAGCCACGAACGTGGGCGCGAGCTGCCTCACTTGGATATGCTTGTACTCCGTGTCCGTCGTAGCGTGCGGCATATTGAATCAAGCTTCAACGAGTTATGTATTCACACCGTGAGCTGAGAAGGGATATGAACTCTTTATCCCAGTGTTAGGCCCAGGCCAGGTAGACTAAATTCAACAAATTAGCCAGGGAGAATTGAAGAGTGTAGACTTAGATAAAATGCTCCGTAGTTACTCCCAGCATCAATCACCCCAAAAGGAGGAACAACGACGGGGGCTTGGTTTCTATCAGCGCAATCGCGAGATAAATAAGGATGGACATAGGTATGTAGGACTATCAGATATGCGAATGCGCGCAACTCCGGTCCCCCTGGGGCGCGGGTTTCCAACATGCAATCGCACTTGCACCCACGAAACAAATGAGCACTTACAATTGCACGCCCTCAACATCGAAGTGAGCATGAACATGAACATGAACACGAACATGAACCATCTCAAACCCCGAAGTCGTTCGTTCGTTCGTCGAATAATGCCGCCCCCGCGGGGGACTTAGGGCCCAGGGGGTTGGTGCCTCGGATGACCTCCACATCCTCAAGAGCGTGTCCCCAAGGCTGGGAGGCCTCGGCCTCGGGCCTCTGCCTCTCGACGTGATAAAGCAGCTATGTACATAACTATGAAGCAACCGTAGGTGGGGAGGGTAATTACTCTCCATATCAGGTATCAGACCATAGTGTCACACACACACACACACACACACACACACACACACACACACACACACACACACACACACGGACGGGTATCTGTAAAACGGGGCGCGGGGGACGGACGCCGCGATCGCCCAGCCCAGCCCCGCGGGGGGTGCCCTCGCCCATGCCATGCTATGCCATACCTTGCCTTTCCCTTCCTCGCTGTTGTGAGTTATCACATATTATCATGCAGGGCCGTGCGAGTTGGTACATAAGCCAAGTAAAGTAAAGTACAGTACAGCACAGCACATAGTTAGTTGGGGGCTGAGATACAGAGACCCCCCGACTCCGGAGAGGGGGGTTTTGGTGATGTGATGTTGATGACTTTTGTTGTGTAGGTACATAGGTATGTAAGTAGGCAGTCTCTCACACGGTCCTTAGGTGGCGGTTGCTTGCCTTGAGGAGTGAGGGGGAGGGGGATCACGATTGCTATATACTATGTACTATACTATACTATACTATATCGCGATGAGATCATGTGTGTATCTCCCTCCCTCCCTCCACTTGTACATAGATAGTACTGTCATTAATACTCCTAGGGTACATGGATGTTGGTACAGAGGTACTTTCGTGCGGAGGCAGATAGATGGTGGGTGTAAATACTTATATACACCACCACTCCATACAGTAATAGTTACATATTTACTGAATTGCAAATGCGGGGACAGCCCGTTGGGGGGGTGATTACGAGTACGAGAACGAGTACGGAGTAATACATAACATATTTTGATATTCTATTAACTTGGACATCGGGGGTACTCGTACAGAATGGGGTGCGTGGCCAATGACCACCATGAGGCAAGACTGATTGATGCCTGCCATACATACATACATACCAGGCCCGAGTATCCCTGGCCCGGAAGAAATTTCATTCCCCATTCCCATGCCCATGCTCATGCTCATGCTCATGCCCAGTACCATCCATCATCGGCCAGTCTAGCACTACGGCGTCTTTTCCCATTCCCAGAGTAAGAAGAACCGGGGCTGCGGCTTCTCGCCCACTTCGAAGGCGATCGCCGCGGCGAGTCCGGCCGCCAAAAGTCGGTATCACTGTAGTAGTAGTAATCAACAACGGATAACTTTCTTGCCTCTCCACGAAACGCACTGCTCTACATTGCACAATCATGGATGCCGGTGGGGCCCAGCTCGTTGTATTCACTGCGCGTCAAGAAGCCCTTGGAGTTGCCTTGGTCGACGATGAAGACAACTTTGGCGGCGACTTGCGCGCCCAGGAAGGAGGCTTCCTCCATGCCGGACACACTGGGGTCTTTCCAATCGGGGAAGTACTCGGGGGGTTTGACGGTTTTGATCGATGTGGGGCATTGGCTGAAGCCGCGGTGGCTTTGGTGTAAGCTCGGGTCAGTTCCCAACTGGCCGGGAACTTGGAGGTGCGGGTTTGGCTGCATCATGTTCTTCGTGGCCGCGACCAGGAGAGGGTTCACGCCGTGGCCGCCGAGGTGGTGTTGGAGGTGCCCTCCTTGACCAGGGATTGGCGTGTTGGTTCCCGGGGTCGCAACAGGTGTGGTGAAGTTGGAGGGTAGTTCGGACGTGAATATTGTTGCAGTCGACGGCGAAAGAATGTATCTCGCGTTCAACGTTGCCAGGAGAGAGCTGGAAAACCCTAGAGAGATGTCAGTAACCAGGGGATCAATCGTAGATCCAGAGTACAAACCTCGTATCCGACTTCCGTTTCCTAAAATGATCAAATTATCCCACAGCGGGGATCTCTGAGGTACTTCGGGAACACTGAGAATGGTATGATGGATCGCCTCCGCGATGGTATCAATGATCCCATCTGTCATACCCGGACCAGGAGTGGCAGCCATAAATCTTTCCACGCCCACTTCTATCTCTCGCTTCCGCTTTCGAGCGGTTGGCACTGCATCCGGGTCTGCTGATTCTTGGATCGGGAGGTATTCAACATATGTAAAGCTTGCACGCGCTCGCTCAGAATTCCTGAGTCGGATTGGACGAGGAGGTTCCGCACCACCTTTGCTCTTTGCTAAAGCCCTTTCAGCCTTCTCGCGCTCTCTCTTGGCCAAAAGTTCGGCAGCATTGTCTCTAGCAACAATTGCCGCAACGTCCAGGACGCCGTCATCGTCGTCTTCATTTTCGCCGTTGACCGCCTCATCTCCGACGGCTGTTCCAAATCCAGGACCGCGTGGTTGCTGCCCAGGACGTAGCCCTTCCGCATCTCTAGCATTGAGTCCCGAATCCAGGGCCCCAGTCGAGGCAGCAGCCGCTGGGTTCACAGCATCACCATTGGACGTTCCAGTGGGTAGAGCGGCGCCGAACGGCAGAATCTCACAGATAGGACTTCTTTTCAGTTGCTCAGCCATATCCTCGTCAAAGTCCTGCTTTTGTAGCACCTGCTGCAGCCTCTTGGTCAATGCTTGTCCCCCTGTATTTGCGAGGGCAACGCCACGGCCGATTTCATTAAGCTGGAATTCCGTAACAGCGGTAATGTCAGTCTTGCTATGGCCAACATCCACCACCAATGCGGTTGGTACTCCGTAGGCGTAGCACGCGGTCAAAGCTGCGTCCATCAGACAGAAGGCTGGAATCTTCCAATTCTCAAAGACATATTGAGTAATCATCTCTTTATCCCGGCTTGACCAACACGGCTGGGAGACGAATAGGACGGGCATGTGGAAGGGCGGTGAAATCATGTTGTAGATGTGTGACAAGAGCGCGAAGAAACATGACCAATTTTCGATGCGACCTTCACGAATAGGATAGACGGCGCCCTCGGTAGACCAGTGATCGTCCTCGAACGTTTCGATCGAATCCTCTTCGACCACCTGCGTTGTCTCCAGCTGTTGAGTCTCTTGTCCTTCTTGTAACGTCTCCTGCTTTTCTTCGGCAGGAGCAGCTTCATCTGTTTGCGCCTGAGCTGCTTCTGATGGTTCTTCGGGTTTGACTTCTTGTCGCACTTCTGGGGCTGCCTCTGTCGGAGCGTCTGCTGGAGGATCTGCTGCTGGTGCTGGCTCTACCACTTCAACCGCTTCTACCAGGACAGGCGCCTCTTGCATCTCGACATCTGCAATAACAACGGGTTCCCCGTTGGTTTGCTCAGGCTTCGATTCCGCGCCATTGGTCAAGGCCTCGGTTGGCGTGACTTTGGGGACTTTGACAGTTTTGGTTCGAATTCTCAAGGGTTCCCATTCTCCTGGGTTGAGGCCAGGGAACATGCGAGTGGGAAAGCGGAATTTTGGAGGGGTGAATGTTTCTGGAAGGCCCAGTTGCGCGGCAGTGATTTGGGACCCCGGCGAGATGATCTAAATGAATTATTGGTGGTTAATACAGGAGGACGTCGCAAGAGGGGTGGTTGGGTGCCCGCTGGGGGTATACTCACGAGGACATGCTCATCCTTGAAGGGGGGCATCGCCGCGACGACGCTGACTCAGGGTGAGTTGCGCGCACTCTATGTTGGGCAAACGTTTTGAGGTGTGTCTTCAAGTTTGGCTGCGAATCTGCAATCGATTCGCGCTTCTTTCGCTTCGACGCGCATCAAAATGCCAAGACAGGGGCAGAAGTCACATGATGTCACATGACTACACACTCAAAACGTTGGAATGTCATGCCATGACGCACAAATGTCTTATCCTTGCGAGCACCTATTTACGACCAGGGTTTCACGGGTGACACACCAGTACTTTAGATACGTTAGTTGTGTCTTTATTACTCCGTATGAGCACTAAGAAGGAAAGAAAGGTTCAAAAGGTTTTAAGACCGATGATCAATTCATGAATAGAAGCTTTTCATTTCGTGAGGATCTATGAAAAAAAACGGCACCGCTTATGATCAGTGCACCTCCTGTGCCAACACCCAGTTGTCATCACTAGTAGTAGTACAATTTGAATTTGGCCCTCCTTGCCAAAGCCTCGAGTTTCGGGCAACCGCTCCATAATCAACGCCAGACATAACCTTCAGTCCTGTGACTCCATCGTGCTTCGTGGCGACTTGACGCCGGATTCTCCGATGTTCCTTTTCCAACCTCAATATGGTCCACTTAATCGTCATCAGACTCGACCAAGTCCACCGACGATCAGAGTCCTCAGCGAAACCATCCTCGCTAACTACTTGCTGCAAAGCCCGGTCTGTCGCTGCCAGCAATAGGCGCGCCATGTGTGGGCTGCATGCAAGGAGTCTGCTCAGAAGTTTCATGCGGAAGACTGCCGGTCTGGTCGGTGTCGAAGGCATCGAAATCAAAGAATGAATTAGTGGGAAGTTGGTCAGGATGGAGGAGAAATCCTGTTCCGTCGAGGTCTTGGATAATCTCTGTGCCAAAATCTGGAAGAGATTGTAGATCGGCAAGAGAGTTGTCGTTGAGAAGGTTTGAAATATCGTCAAGGTCTGGAATACTTGAAGGAGGTAGCTGAGCCCAAGATGAGAAGTCTGGTTGGATGGGAACGATGGCAGGCTGATAGCCCATGTGTCCGGTTGACACTGCAGGTCACACAATACCACGGCAGGATATTGTGTCAAACCGGAGACAGGGGCGAAGCTGCCGAATGTCGCCATCGAAGCAGAATGATCGGCTTCGGCTTGTTCGTTGATGAGGTTCAGTTGAGGGGCGAGGACGGGTGATTCATGTTTGA
>Ga0105239_10004585_pt1 | contig 16468 bp, 14 predicted proteins | sample KBSC44metaG_FD_92761 | JGI IMG/M metagenome (GOLD analysis project Ga0105239, IMG submission 92761) | Corn rhizosphere microbial communities from Kellogg Biological Station, Michigan, USA - KBS C4-4 metaG | ecosystem: Host-associated > Plants > Roots > Rhizosphere > Soil | place: Michigan, USA...
CCGCCGCTTTGCGGGCGGGGTAGTAGCCGAAGAACACGCCCACCACGCCGGAGAAGCCGACGGCGAAACCGCCCAGGCCGCCACGACGCCCATCCCGATGCTCTCGACGAGGAACTGCGGCCGCTCCATTACCGAGCCGGCGGTCCGCGCGGATGGGCGTGGGCTGCCCGTCAAAGACCAGCTCGTCATAGGAATAGGTGTCATTCGTTTGTAAACGCCGCCGCATGACACGAAATTGACCAGCCCGTTTCCCGTCGCAAATCTCGAGGCGGCCAGCCCATTTCCTGAGAGAAATGTTTGTTCCATACGCACACGTCATACGCCCTTCCGTTTTGCCGCCGCCGCACCGGAAATTCATCTACACACTTCCTGCGTTCCGCTGCGAAATACAATCAATGGCGACGTTTCAGGGCGACCGATCATGGAACATTTGATCAAGGAAGTTGTCAGATTTACGGAGCATGCGGCGGACGGCGGAGACTTTACGAGCTCAGCAATTCGCGAGATATGGAACCTCATCGATGATTCGGGTCGCAATTTGAACGTTTATCGAGGAATCCTCACCCTCCTCCACTTCTCGAAATTCGCTGAATTTCCCGATACGACCGTCGAGCATCTCGCCACAGACGAGACGTTCTTGAAATGCCTTTCTCTTTCGAAGGGAGACGCTTCGCTTTCTCCTGAAGAAGTCGGGCGCATGTTCTCGAACATCCTCGAACTTCCTGGTGAGAACGCAAGGGATCGGGACATCTTGGCGGGATGTTTCTACGGCTCGTTGTGGTCGCTCATGAATGACCCTGCGAATCTCGACCAGGCCACCGAGTATGGGCTGGCGATACTGGGGGCGGCATTCACTTTGGATCATTTGAGCATTCGACAGAAGCTAAAGCTCCCTGAAAACAAGGCGAAAGTAATCACCCTGTCCGGCAGCGGCAAGAAAGAAATCAAGTTACTGAACATCAGCTCGATGGCCGCGATCGTCATAGCGGCGACCGGTAGGAAGATCGGTGAAAATATCGTCGTGGAGAAGACTGTCGCCAGAGCGACCTCCAGCACGACCGGGTCGAGTGACATCTTCGAGCTCGCCGGAGTGAATCTGAATCTGCCGGTCGAAGAGATGGCCGAGATTTCACTCGCCACGAAGATTGGGCTATTCGACATCAACGCGATCGTGCCCCAACTGAATCATGTCTATGACGGCCGCTTGCACAATGTCCAGGTATTTGCCGGGTTGGTCGGCGGGGCGGCGATCGTCAACCCGGTCGACGCCGACTTGATCAATTATGGCTTGACAAGAGGATCGACGAGATTGTGTTTGGCGATTTTGCGCGACCTGTACCCCGGCAAGAACATTCTCGTGCTGCAGGGGAAAGACGCGCACGGTACGCCGGTGATGGATCAAGTCTCGACGACAGGCGACACCGAGCTGGCCCAAATCATCGACGGTAAGGCAACGGTCAGGCAGATCGCGCCGAAAGACTTCGGGTTCGCCTTCAGGTCGTCCGAGAGCATTGAAACGACCGGGAATCAAAAGGACAATCTCGACCAGTTCATCAGGATCTTGCTCGGCCGCGGCGACAAGGAGCTGGAGCAGGCGGTGGCGATGGAGGCCGCCTTGAACCTCTTTGGCATAGAGGTGGTCGATGATTTGAGGGCGGGAGCTGAACTGGCGCTGGCAACGATTGATTCCGGTGCGGGGATCGACGTGCTCCGCGATTTGGTCGTCTATTCCGGAGGAGATCTCCAGAAGTTCAATGGCTTGGTGAACAGGAATGCGACCGTGTCCGATCGGATGGCCCGAGCGATCTAGAGATCTAGAATGAGCAGCGAGGAATGAACGACGGGCCGAAACCCGTCTCGGACGGGAAGCGAAAGCGAGAATTGCCGACGCGAAGGGCTTCGCAGCGAGCGAACTCGTCCTTCGAGCCGGCGCTCGTCGAGCGGTGCCACGAATACGTACGCTCCGTACACGCGGAGCGATTCGCGATGAAGTGCTCTTGGCGGCGTCTGATCGGCGGGTGCGGCAACGATCGCCACGACAGGCAGCATCCGCGCGAGAGGTGGGAGATCGACCCTCCCCGGGGAGGGTCGATCAACCCTCTGCATCTCGTACTCGCCGTCCGTGCCACACCTGCGATGGAATGAGCAGCATCATGAGTTTGCCCACCGATGGAACGTCTCGCTCGAAAATTTGTCTGGGAACATGGCGCATGGGAGGAGACGTGACCCCAAATCCAGACAATGATGATGAGCGGGACATCGAGGCCATTCGATATGCCATCAGCAGAGGCATCCGCCACATCGATACTTCCGAAAGTTACGCCGGAGGGAAATCCGAGTCACTGATCGGGCAAGCAATCAAGCCGTTCGCCAGGGATGAATGTTTCGTGGCCACGAAGGTCCGTGAATATCATCTCGACCACGATGCCGTGCTCGAGTCGTGCAGGCAATCTCTGCTGAGATTGGACACGTCTTACATCGACTTGTACTACGTTCACAAACAGAATCCGGCCATCCCCGTCGCGGAAACCGCTGGCGCTTTGAATGAGCTCGTCGATCTCGGCCTCGTGAGGCACATAGGGCTGAGCAATGTCGGCATCGCAACGATGGAAAGATATTCCGCGCTGCTGCGCAGTCCTCTATATGCGATTCAAAATCAATATAATCTCGTCTGTCGCGAATCGCAAAGGAAGGGCGTCATCGACCATTGCCGGCGAGAGGGGATTCGGTTCATCGCCTGGCGCCCCATCCTCCTTTCCTATCCTGGAGCGGCGGATCCTCATTATCGCGCGGGTACCTATGAGCTGCTGGACGCCATGGCCGCTAAATATCATAAGACGAACGCGCAGATCGTAGCCAGATGGTTGTTGCAACAGGACGGCGTCTCCATCGTGTTCAAGAGCTCCACCAAGCAGCATATCGATGAAATTTTGGATGCCGCCGCGTTCGAGCTCTCCGCCGAGGATTGGGAGGCGTTGGATGAGGAGTTCCCGGTCCAGAAGGACCTCGGCTGCACTGCTGATACCTACTTCGAGTTGTCATGACCCTTTCGTTCCCATCACTTGCGCCGGGAGAGTCGATGATGATGAAAAAAGAATATGCCGCCGTCCTGGAAATCGTGAAGTTTGGCGCCCCAAAGGCGGATTCGGCCGGGTTGCTGGCCGTACTCGAGGACGATACGTTGAACTGGATCGAAATCCTCGGCTACCTGTGCTACCACCGCGTTGCCGGTCTCGCTTACGAGATCATAAACGCGGTCAATGTGCGCAAGCTCGATTTCCCCGTCTTCTTTGCCATATACATGGTCCATCAGGCCCAAAGCATGAGAACGGAGCTTCAGAAAGAGTATGTGAAAAGCATCTCGGCAGCGCTGCGTGACGCCGGCCTGCCGCATGTCTTTCTGAAGGGGTCGGTTCTATCGAGCACCATTTACCCGGCAGGGACCCGGGCGTTCAATGACATCGATATCCTGGTGTCGCGCCGATCCATTGGAGCCGTGAGGGACGTTTTGTACGAGCTGCAGTTCGTGCAGGGTAGATATGACTACAAGAACGGCGCGGTCGACGAGCTCGACCGGGATGCCGCGACGCGTTCGATTCAAACCAGAGGAGAGATGGCGCCCTTCGTCAAGATCGTGCCGGCCAAGACTCTCAAAACCATCGACGTCGATGTCAACTTCTCCTTGGACTGGAGGCCGGACGGCTCCGATGAAGCCGTGGACCACTTCTTGAAAGAGAGAATCCTCGTCCCTGTCGAGGACGGCGCCTCGATCTATTCGCTGAAAGAAGAGCACTTATTCATCCAGCTATGCAGTCACTTCTACAAAGACGCGGCGTTGATGGACCTCGTCAAGAAACGAAAGGTGCTGGATTTATTCAAGTTCGTCGATGTGTATACCTTCATCCAGAGATATTTCGACAGCATCGACGTCGGGAAGGTGTTCGATGATTCTGTCCGGTACGGCTTCGACAAGCACGTATTCTTCACGCTCAACCACGTCATGACGGTATTCCCGGAAGTCGTGGGGGTGGAGAACGTCGCGTCGCTGTATCGCCGGTACGACTATTTCGATCCCGCCGTTCTGACGGAAATCTTTGACCAGTATGATTCCGAAACCAAAATGACGGCTACGGGGAGTCTGCTGGAGCGGCTATTTTCATACGACATCATCAAAACCTACGAATGATCGATGGGCAGCGAAAGGAACTTAGGATCGACCCGTTCGTGCTGCCGTGGCGCAGAAGGTCGCGGAATGGTGAATGAATGGCTCTTCGGGCGGCTCCGCGGCGCGAGCGAGGAGGGCCCGTGGGGGAGCTTCCTTCTTGGTGCATCCACGAACGAAATGCGGCACGACAGTTTCCTAGCGTCGCGGGGCCGGCCTGTTGACCGTTTCCCAAAGGAGCGTGGCTCTCATGAATGATCTAACCACGGAAGCGGCCGGCATTCTAGACGACGGTCTGCGGGCCATTGCGAATGATGAAACGCATACGTCTCATCGGCTGATGAGCGATAACCTGCTGACGAGCATCGTCTGCAACTACGGATTGTGTTCTGACAACCTGCAGAAGCTGAGCTCCGTGTTCAATGCGTCGCTGAAGGCCTCGCAGAATGGCAGCACGGTCATCGAGGCGTTCATTACCGCGCGCAGCGATGTCTTTGAAAAGATCGAAGCCTTGTTCCAGCGCCGGGAGTGGTCGACGAATGACCGAGTCGAGGAATTCAACGTGGCGACCCGCACCACCTCCAGTGCCAAATGCACGGGCGATGGCCGAATTTACATCATCAAATGTTACGACCATTTCTATTATCTCTACGACACGGACGCGAATCGCTGCTTGATGGTCACCACCGGCGACAAAAAAGCCATCACCATGGTGAACATCCTGCTGCTGGCGCCCTATTTGTTGCACGGCGATTTATACGCCGTTCATGGCGGGCTCGTCAGCGATGGGAGGAGCGGCGTGCTCATCAGCAGCTCTTCTTTGGGCGGAAAGACCACGCTCGCCTTGCTGTTCTTGGAAAACGGCTGGCAGATCGTCACGGAGGAAACGACCTACATCACCAAGCAGGGCCGGCCGCTCAACTATAACATCCGGAACTACTTCAATATCCGAGCCGGCACGTACCTGGAGTTCCAACACTTTTTCGCCAGGGCCGGCATCGTGAATGGCTCGTTTCTGGCCATGGCGAACACGCCGCGGAACGACTTGTTCGAACTGGGGAAGAAGGGGCAAATGTCGATCGATTTCGAGTCGCTGTCCCAAGCTGGAAGGAATGCGGCGCCGGAACGAATCACGCACGTGCTGGAAATCGCGCTCGACAAGAATCGGTCGGGCATGGTCGTCGAGAAGCGCGACTCTCTAAGGAATGTCGATAGGTTCTTGGAGGTGAGTCTTGCGCCTACCGTGATGCTCTTCCAACGACTGACGAACATGACCAGTTTGAACGCGAATGAAAGAGCGGCGGAAGTGGCGCGGATATTCGCCGACGTACAGAGTTATTCCGTGACGTCCGGTTTCGATTATAGGAGAAACTTCGCCGTTCTGTTGGAACAAATTAGCCGCCCATGAGGAGGGCCATAGGCTTGACAAGGGATGTGCAACCGCGCCAGACTAGTGCGCGAGATGCAATTTGAGTACCATGACGAGAAATCAAACGCGAAAAGACGAGGTGTCTGCCGTGCACTATGAAGTCGAGTTGCTCACGGGCATCAGGCCCACGGGCGACTTGACCGTCGCCAATTACCTGGGGGCGGTGGCGCCCATTGTCGAGCTTCAGGCGCAGGGCGTCTCCCCGGTCGTCTTCGTTGCTGATCTTCACGCGATCACGGATAACGAGCCGGCTACTGTAAGACAGTACCTCCACGGCGTTGTGGCCGACTACATCGCGCTCGGAATCGATCCGCGCCAGGCGAAGATTTATCTCCAATCGGAGATCGTGGGCGAGGTCACCACGTTCACCACGCTTCTGGCCAGGCTCGTTTCGGTGGCCGAGCTCCTGAGGGTGCCAACGCTCAAGGATAAGCTCAAGAACAACGCACGGCCGGAGACGGCGAACGCTCTCCTGCTGCTCTATCCGGTCATGATGGCCGCCGACATCTTGCTCAACAGGGCCCGGTTGGTGGCGGTTGGTGAGGACCAGGTCCCGCACATGGAGTTTACTCGCTTACTAGCGCGAAAGTTCAACGCGAGATACGGGGACACTTTCGCGATCCCTCAAGTGTTGCAGGTCGAGTCGCTGCGCATCCTCTCTCTGAAGGGAGAGGGGAAGATGAGCAAGAGCAATCCTGCCGGCGCGATCTTCTTGACGGACGATCTCAAGGCAGTCTCCAGCAAGATCAGGGCCGCGGAAACCGCCTTCGAAGGAGTGATGAACGACAAGCTGGATAGTCATGTCTTGATTGCGAAGGCGTTGGCGAAAGCCGAGTCGGAGCGCGACGAGGTGGACGCGATCATCGAGGAGCACAAGAGCGGCAAGCCGGTGATGGGTCAGTTCAAGCAGGCTCTGGCTCGCATCGTCCAGAATTTCATCGAGGAGTTTCAGGCCAAGAGGGCGGAGATCGTGCGGGACCCGTCGTACATTCCGTCCGTGCTGGAAGAGGGAGCCAAGGTGGCGCGGAAAAACGCCGTCGAGACTCTGGATGAAGTCAGAAAGGTGTTGGGCTTTTAGCTGGCAGGCTGGGGGGTGACGCGACGAGAGCGGCGCGGCCTCTTGCCGTTTCCGAGGGTTTATGAAGGACGAGAATGGCAGCACCCACGACCCCTCGATGGTCCAGGTGATCTCTACGGAGGAGCTGAAAGAGATCGCGACGCAGCAGAACAAATCGATCGAGGAAGTCGCAAATGATTATAAGCATGCGCTGAAAGAGCTGGCGTATTCGAACGATCGGCTTGCCAAAATCATCAGTGATTTCCGATACACCCGGTTCCCCAACGACTTGCGGCTGCATGACTACGGTCACGACGATGAATTGAACGCGAAGTACTTGTGTTATGTCAATCTGGACACGTTCAACGACATCCCCGCGAATGAATTGGCCATAGTGACCGGGTTCGGTCCGACCAACTCTCCGACCGCCGGCACGCTCTCTTCCATTCTGAGGGTGCTCGAGTTGCAGAAGCGCACGGGCATCTACACCCATATCATCATCTCCGAGCTGAGCGCGTTGAATTCGCGCCAGAAGCCATTGAATGATCTGATACGCAACGCCCATCAGTTCATCTCATTCATCAAGAAGCTGGGCTTCGACGAGACGCAAGGTGAGATCAGAACGCACAACCATCACGATCATGCCCGGGTGTTTTCGCTCGTTTCGAGTGTTTTCAGCACCGCCGACTTGCTCGAGAACCTCGAGGTAACCAATGAGACGTACAAGCGGCTGCAATTGCTCGGAAATGACTTCTCGAAAATGGTGAGCCGGACATTCACGATCACGGACATCGTCTTGCCCCTCGTGCGCGACGGAAAACGGGGCGTGATCGTGCCGGTGGGGCTGGAAGAGCATCATCACCCGCACCTGGCGAGGATTGCCCTCGACAGGTTGAAGCGCAAGAGTGGAGGGGTGAGCAGCCTCGTTCGTCAGGATGCGGAGATCGGCGCACTCTACAACAGGCTGATCAGCGGTCTTTTCCCCTACGTGAAAATGTCGAAAAGCATTCCGGACTCGTCCATCAATCTCGGCGACAGCGCGGAGGAGTTGCACAGAAAGATCATCGACTGCGGGAAAAGAAGCGAAGAAGTGATCTTGCAGATGATGGTTCTCGCTTCCGATTGGAGTCCGGGCAAATTGAAGGAAGCGAAAGCCGCTTTTGAAAATTTGGACTCGGACTATGACAGTTGGAAGCAAATGAAGTATGAATACTTGGAGTTTTTCAGCCGGCTCAAGACTCTCTGGGAGGAATCGGCGTATCGGCAAGAAGTCGACACGCGTCGTGAATTATTCAAGTAGTAAAGTAGGGATGTCGGGGACACGTAGCCCCCTCGAGCCGAACCTCTCGAAGGACGCCGGCTCGCGGGTAGCCTGCGTGATGAGCTCGACCCGAGGCGCGAAGAGGGCTGAGCTCGAGAGTGGAGCCGACCGGTGGGCGGATCGAAAATATTCAGTCGAGCGCGGAACGGGGCCGGCAGTATCTGGCGTCTAGTGCTTGCCTAGACACTCGGCGGCGCCGTCGTCACCCAGGAGATTCTTGCGCAGGGTGCCGTACTCTTCCAGGGGGCAAGTAAGTATCTGAATGGTGGCGTACGCCACCTGCTCGTTCTCGGGCAGACTGCCGAAGGATAGATCCCTGCCCTTCCGACATCCGCGATAACTCCAAGCGGCGAACGCGACGGACCGATATACGCATAGCGGGTAACTGCCATGAATATGATCTCCTCGAACGCGTTAGCCTCTCGATCAAAGGGGTGGCATGCCTGACGATCCGATCATCCACGCCGAGGAGCTGGTGAAGCGGTACGGCGATTTCGAGGCGGTCGCCGGCATTTCCTTCACGGTCCGCTCAGGCGAGATCTTCGCCTTTCTAGGTCCGAACGGCGCCGGGAAGACCACGACGATCAAGATGCTCACCACGCTGGTGAAACCGACGAGCGGAAGCATCACCATCGACGGGCTGAATCCGGCGAGCGACCCGACCGGCGTCCGCCGGCGGTTCGGGATCGTCTTTCAGGACCCGAGCCTCGACGACGAGCTCACGGCGCTCGAGAACCTCGAGCTGCACGCTTCGCTCTATGCGATTCCACGCGCGCAACGGCACGATCGGATCGAGCATCTGTTGAGGCTGTTCGAGCTGTGGGAGCGGCGTGACTCGCGGGTCAAGGAATTCTCGGGAGGCATGAAGCGCCGCCTCGAGATCGCCCGCGGGTTACTGCACACGCCGAAGATTCTGTTTCTCGACGAACCGACGCTCGGACTCGATCCGCAGACGAGAAATCAGTTGTGGTCGGTCGTCGGAAGGCTCAACGAGGAGGAAGGCGTCACCGTTTTTCTGACGACGCACTACATGGATGAAGCGGAGCGCGTGACCCAACGAATCGCCATCATCGATCACGGCCGCATCGTCGCCGAAGGGTCGGCCGCGGCGCTGAAGCAGCAGACGTCGACGGCGACGCTCGAAGACGCATTTTTGGCGCTCACTGGTACGACGATTCGTGAAGAGGAGGCGGGGAGCGTAGAGAGGATGAGAAGGATGGCGCGCATGTGGGGCCGGCGATGAACTTCGATGTCGTCCGCATGCTGTGGATCCGGCAGCTCAAGCGGTACATGCGCACGCGTTCGCGCATCATCGGCTCCCTCGGTCAGCCGCTGCTGTTCCTCGTGGCGCTCGGATTCGGGTTCGGGCCGGTCTTTCAGCGTGCGGGTCAGGGGAATTACATTCAGTTTCTCGCTCCGGGCGTCATCTGTATGACGATTCTCTTCACGGCCATCTTCAGCGGTATGGAGCTGATCTGGGATCGGCAGTTCGGATTTCTGAAAGAAACGCTCGTCGCGCCGGTGTCGCGGCTGACGATCATGGCCGGCCGTACGATAGGCGGCGCGACGGTGGCGCTCATTCAGGGGCTGATCGTGAGCGTGGCGTGCTTTCTGGCCGGGTTTCGTCCCGAATTCGCCGCCATGCCTGTCGCGCTCCTCATCATGGTGCTCGTCGCGCTGATGTTCACCGCCCTCGGAAGCGCCATCGCCTCGGTCATGGAAGACTTCCAGGGTTTTCAGTTGGTCACGAATTTCGTGGTGATGCCGACGTTCTTTCTCTCCGGCGCGCTCTTTCCGCTGACGAATGCGCCCCGCGCCCTGCGAGTGATCGCATCGATCGATCCGCTCTCGTATGGTGTCGATGGCCTGAGAAGTACGCTCACGGGGCTCTCACACTTCGGCGTGGCCACCGACGTCGCGGTCTTGTCGGTTCTGACCGCCGCGTTTTTGCTCAGCGGCAGCTACTTGTTCTCGCGAATTCAACTGTGAGTTGTCGTGGCTTTTGGTAGCGGCGGCGGCGAGTGGGAGCCGGAGAATTTGAATCGCTGACCGCCCGAACCCATCTTTCGCCGTGGAGGGCGGCGGCGCCCCACTCGATCACTGATCACTCGTACCGCAATGCCTGAATCGGATTCAGCGCCGCCGCTTTGCGCGCCGGGTAGTACCCGAAGAACACGCCCACCGCGCCGGAGAAGCCGACGGCGATGAGCATGATGATCGGCGAGATCACCGTCTCCCAGCCCGTGAAGTGGCCGACGAGTTTGGCGCCGGCGAAGCCGATGGCGAGGCCGGCCAGGCCGCCGGCGACGCCCATCACGATGCTCTCGACGAGGAACTGCGTCAGGACGTCGGAGCCGCGCGCGCCGATGGCCATGCGGATGCCGATCTCGCGCGTCCGCTCCGTCACCGACACGAGCATGATGTTCATGATGCCGATGCCGCCGACGAGCAGCGAGATCGACGCGATGGCCGCGAGGAGCAGCGTCATCACCTTCGTCGAGCTCTCGGCCGCCGCGGCCAGATCGGCCTGATTGCGCACGGTGAAGTCCTCGCTCGTGTGCGTCTCCATCAGCAGCGTATGGATCTCGTCCTGCGCCGCGGGGATGTCCTGCTCGTTCGCCGTGCTGGCGAGGATCTGCGGGATGAACGTGCGGCCGGACAGCGTCTGCGACGCCGTCGTGTACGGGATCAGCACCACGTCATCCGAGTCGTTGCCGCTCGCGCCTTGCCCCTTCACCGACAGCACGCCGACGACCTTGAAGATCGCGCTCCGGATCTGGATCTCGCTTCCGACCGGATCCTGATCGGGGAAGAGATTCTGCGCGACGGTGTTGCCGAGCACCGCGACTTTGCGGTTCGCGCGCACGTCGTCCGCGCCGAAGAAATCGCCCGACATCGTCTGCCAGTCGCGGATCGTCGCGTAGTCGGTGTCGACGCCGTTGATCGTCGTCCGCCAGTTGCCCGCCGCGCCGATCACCGGCGTGCGGCTGACGATGACCGGCGACACGGCCGCGACGTACTGCGACTCCGCGCGGATCTTGTCGACGTCCTTCAGGCTCAGATTCGGGAACGCCTGCGCGCCCTGGCTCACACCGCCCTGCTGCGCGGCGCCCGGCGTGATCACGATCATGTTCGTGCCGAGGTTGTTGATCTGCTGGTGGATTCGGGTGCGCGCGCCGTAGCCGACGGCGACCATCACGATCACGGCGGCCACGCCGATGATGATGCCGAGCATCGTCAGCGCCGCGCGCATCTTGTTCTTCTGGATCGCCTGCGTGGCGAGCTTGATGAGCGTCTTGGTTTTCATGCGACCTCCTGGTCCGCCACGAGGAGATCGCTCGCGGCGGAGCGGCGGTTCTTCACCGCCTCGTCGCGGCGGATGCGGCCGTCGCGCACTTCGATGATTCGCTTCGCGTAAACGGCGATGTCCGGCTCGTGCGTGACGAGCACGATGGTGATGCCCTGCTCGTTCAGCTCCTGGAACAGCGCCATGACCTCGATCGACGTGCGGGTGTCGAGGTTTCCGGTCGGCTCGTCCGCGAGGATGAGCGCCGGCTCCGTCACCAGCGCGCGAGCGATGGCCACGCGCTGCTGCTGGCCGCCCGACAACTCGCTCGGCTGGTGGTCGAGCCGCTTGCCGAGGCCGACGCGCTCGAGCGCGGCGGCGGCGAGCTTCTTCGTGTCGCGCTTCTTGCCGCTCCTGTCGTACAGCATCGGCAACTCGACGTTCTCGATCGCGCTGGTGCGCGGAAGAAGATTGAAGCCCTGGAAGACGAAGCCGATCTTCTGATTGCGGATCGCGGCGAGCGAGTTCTTGTCGAGGCCGTCGACGCGCACGCCGTCGAGCAGATACGCGCCCGAGGTCGGCGTGTCGAGGCAGCCGAGGATGTTCATCAGCGTCGACTTGCCGGAGCCGGAGGTCCCCATGATGGCGAGGAACTCTCCGGCCGGAACGGCGAGGTCGATGCTGCGGAGCGCGTGTACTTCGTTCGTGCCGCTCGTGTAGGTCTTGACGAGTTGAGTGACTTCGATGACGTTCGCGTTCATTAGAAGCCTCCTCCGCGCGGTGCACGCGCGCCGCCCTGCTGCTGGTTGGACTGCTGGAACGGCGAGGCGCTGGTCGTCTGCGCGCTCTGCGTCGCGCTGATCGTGCCGGCGACGACCTTCATCCCTTCCTTGATCGCGTTGCCGCGAACCTCGGTCGTGGTGCCGTCGGTGATGCCGGTCTGCACCTGAACCGGCTGCAGCTTGCCGTTCGCGTCGAGCGTGTAGAGCGTGCCTCCGCGGCGCGAGCCATAACCGCCGCGCTGGCGTTGGCCGGACTGCGCCGCTCCGTTCGCGCTCGTCGTCGTTTTCGCAGGCGTGGCAGCGGCAGAAGTTCCCGCCGGCCGGAATCGCAGCGCCGCATTCGGCACGGTCAAGACATCCTCGGCCGACTTCGTCAGGAAGTTGACGCGAGCGGTCATCCCCGGCAGCAGCTTGCCGCGCGAGTTGTCGGTGGCGACGACGACGGTGTAGTTGACGACGTTGTCCTGGGTGGTCGACTGCAGGCGCACCTGCCTGACCGTTCCTTCGAACGTCTGGCCGGTGAGCGCCTGAACGGTGAACTCCGCGGTCTGTCCTTGTTTGATCTGCGCGATGTCGCTCTCGCTGACCTGCGCCAGGATCTCCATCTGCGACAGGTCGTTCGCGATGAGGAAGAGCTGCGGCGCCGACAGGCTCGCGGCGACGGTCTGCCCCTGCTGCACGTTGCGCTCGACGACGACGCCGTCGATCGGCGCATAGATGTTCGTGTAGGCGAGGTTCTGCCGCGCGCGGTCGAGCGCGATGCGCGCCGACTTCACTCCCGCGCTCGCCACCTCGGCGCTCGACTGCGTCTGCTCGTACGCGCTGCGCGCGACGAGGCCGGCGTCGAGGAGCTCGCGGTTGCGCGAGTAGTCGCGCGAGGCCATCTGCGCCTGCGCCTGCGCCTTCTCGAGATTCGCCTGCGCGTCGACGACGGCCTGCGTGGCCAGCGTCGGATCGATGCGCGCCAGGAGCTGTCCCTTTTTGACGTGGTCGTTGTAGTCGACGAGGAGGTCCAGGATCTGTCCCGAGACCTGCGTGCCGACGCTGACGGTCGTGACCGCGTTCAGCGTTCCGGTCGCGGAGACGGTGGCCTTGATGTCGCCGCGCGAGATCGTCGCAAAGCGGTAGGCCGTGGTTTCCTTCGCGAATCCCTTCTGGTAGACCAGCATGCCGATGACGGCGAGGATCGCGATGATGGCGGCGGTGATCAGTGATTTCTTGCGGTTCATGATTGTCCCTCCGGATGTCATTCCGAGCGTGAGCGAGGAACCTGGGCGGGTGGGCGCCCCCGCTCCCCCAGGTCCCTCGCTGACGCTCGGGATGACGTTCGTTCGCATGCATCCCGTAACGGGTCACCCGGAGGCGATGTTTCGGGTTTTCAATGACTTGCACGCAGGCGTCATGAACGGCACTTCCGCGTCATGAAATGAAAAAGGAGGCGTTTCCGCCTCCTTTTTCGGGGTACTGCCGGGGTTGGTGGATTACCGCTCGTTCTGACGGTTGCGGTGACGCGCTTCGCGCTCAGCCTGGAGCTGCTGGAGCTGGGCGTTCTGCTCGGCGGTCAGGACGGCGGTGATCTTCGCCTTTTCGGCGCTGCGGAGCTGCTTCATCTGCGCGTGGGCCGCTTCGACGGCCGGCTTGAGCGAGTCGAGCTTGGCCGTGTCGTTCGCCTTCTTGGCGGCGAAGAACGCCTCCATGGTGGCGCGGTTCTGCTCGAAGACCGCCTTGTTCTGCTCGCGGGACTCCTGCTTGATGGCCTTGATCTGGGCCTTCTGCGCGTCGCTGAGATTGAGCTTCGCGGCGAGACGCTCGCTCATGAAGCCGCCACGCTTGCCGTGGCCGTGATGGAAGCCCTCGCCGCCGTCGTGCGGCGCCGCGAAGGCGATGGTGGCGCCGAGGAGCGTCACGCCGATCGTTGCCGTTGCGATTTTCTTGAGGTTCATGTGTGTCAGGTCTCCTGTTCGTTTCCGGCTTCGCCGTTGTCGTCGGTCGGTCAGTGTGGCGTTGCCGGTCGGTGAGATAGACAGCGGAGGGGCGGCCGATGTTTCGCCTTCCGCACGAACTGCACGCCGGTGTCACGAGTTGCACGAAAAGCGGGCGGCGGGGAGTTACCTTTGCAGAGTGGAAAACGTGCATCGCCCTCTGAAGCGCCGCGAGATCGCGATCATCTTCGCCTTCTGGACGCTCCTGGCCGTCCTGTCGTCGGTGAACTGGCTGCTCGATCCGCGGGGGCCGGGCTTCCGTCCAATCGATCCCAGCGGGCCGTTGATCGTCGCCTTTCTGGAATCGTGGACGTGGGCGGCGCTGACGCCGCTGATCTTTCGCCTCTCCAGCCGCTTCTCGGCGGCGCGCGCGCCGCTCCTCATCGTCATGGGGATCGTCATCGCCGTCGGCGTCTACCTCGTCGTCGGCTTCGCCCGGCAGGTCGTCTTCGCGCCGATGCACCATCGTCCGTACCGCGGCGTCAGCGAGCTGGCGCGGCTGCGCTTCCTCCCGCAGCTCCTCTCGTATTTCGCGATCCTCGCGGTCGGCTTCGCGCGCGAGTACTTTCTGCGCGATCAGGAGCGGCAGGCGCACTCGGCGCAGTTGCAGACCCAGCTGGCGGAAGCGCGGCTGGACGCGCTGCGGATGCAGATCAATCCGCACTTTCTCTTCAATACGCTCAACGCCGTCTCGGCGCTCGTCGAGCGCGATCCGTCGGGCGTGCGAAAGATGATCGCGCGCCTGAGCGAGCTGTTGCGCACGACGACGGACCAGCGCGCGGCGGACGAGGTCCCGCTGCGGCAGGAGCTGCAGCTCCTCGACCGCTACATCGAGATCATGGAGATCCGTTTTCAGGGGCGGCTGCGCGTGGAGCGTGAAGTCGACGCCGCGACGCTGGACGCTCTCGTGCCGAACCTCATCCTGCAGCCGATCGTCGAGAACGCGCTCGAGCACGGCGCCAGCCGGGCGATGGGCGAGGGGCTCGTGCGCATCGACGCGAAGCGCGAAGGCGGCCGGCTCGTCATCACCGTGCGCGACAACGGGCCGGGTGTCGGCGGGAACCGCGAAGGGATCGGCCTGGCGAACACGCGCGCGCGTCTATCTCAGCTCTACGGCGACGCCGGCGGCGTCACGCTGACGACCGCGACCGGCGGCGGCGCGCTCGCCGAGATCATCGTGCCGTTTCACACGACCAAGCCATGAACGACCAGAGCGTCCGCGTCGTGATCGTCGATGACGAGCCGCTCGCTCGCCAGCACGTGGCGGACCGGTTGGCGCACGAGGCCGGCGTCGAGATCGCCGGCGAGGCCGACAACGGCGTCGACGCGGTCGCGATCATCCGCCGCCTGCGTCCCGACATCGTCTTCCTCGACGTGCAGATGCCGGGGCTCGACGGCCTCGACGTCGTCGACACGATCGGTGCCGATGAGATGCCGCTGACGATCTTCACGACGGCGTTCGATCAGTACGCGATCCAGGCCTTCGATCGCGCCGCCGTCGACTATCTCCTCAAGCCGTTCGACGACGACCGCTTCGCGCAGGCGTTTCGCCGCGCGAGGAAGATGATCGAGCTGCAGGAGGTCGACCGCATGGCCACCCGCCTCCGCTCGCTCCTCGGCGGCGAGGATGCGCCGCCGGTGGAACGTGCGGCGCCCGCGCACTACATCGACCGCATTGCGGTCGAGAGCCGAGGCCAGGTTCGCGTGCTGCCGGTCGACAAGATCGACTACATCACCGCAAGCGGCCCCTACGCGGAGCTGCATGTCTCCGATCGAGCATACGCTGTCCGCGAAAGGATGCAGTCGCTCGAGGAAAAACTCGACCCGAACGTCTTCCTGCGCGTCCATCGGAGCGTGATCGTGAGGCTCGATCGCGTCGATGCGATGCTGCGCAGTCCGGGCGGAGACTACGCCGTCCGGCTGAAGGACGGGACGAAGCTAAGTGTCAGTCGTTCCAGGCGTGAAGAGCTCGAACGGAGGCTCGGAGTGAGCGAGTCCTGAGCGATGAGCAATGAGTCATGAGTGACCCTCGCAGCTCATCATTCATGACTCCTCACTCATGACTTTTCGAGTTTTGGCGCACCGGTTGCGATGAGTGGCTCCCGTCGTCGGTCAACGACAGGAGAAAATCATGAAGAGCAACACCGGCAGTTTCGCAGTGAAGTTCGCGGGCGTGTCGTCTCTCGCCCTCCTTCTCAGCACGTCCGCTTTCGCGGACTCTCGGGCGCAGGATCAGTCGTTCCGAAGCGGCGGCCGCGACGACCGTTCGCGCGCGGAATCGAGCCGCGACAGCCGCGGCAACGGCCACCGCGAGAACGAGCGCATCACGCTGCAGGGCCGCGTCGCGTCGTTCAGTCATGAAGGCGGCGGCTATCGCGTCCGTCTCGACCGCGGCAACGAGTCGTTCTGGGTTCCCGAGTCGTACATGCGCAATCGCAACAACGATCTC
>Ga0105239_10004586_pt1 | contig 16463 bp, 12 predicted proteins | sample KBSC44metaG_FD_92761 | JGI IMG/M metagenome (GOLD analysis project Ga0105239, IMG submission 92761) | Corn rhizosphere microbial communities from Kellogg Biological Station, Michigan, USA - KBS C4-4 metaG | ecosystem: Host-associated > Plants > Roots > Rhizosphere > Soil | place: Michigan, USA...
CCTCAACAGCAACAGTATGGCCAATCTCAATATCCCAATGGACCACCCTACCCTCAACAGCAACAGTATGGCCAATCTCAATATCCCAATGGACCACCCTATCCTCAACAGCAACCGTACGGCCAATCTCAATCTTCCAATGGACCGCCGCAGGTACCACCTCCATGGATTGCGGAATGGGACGCTCGAGACAATCGCTGGCTTTACGTCAACCGGGAGACTGGGGAGCGTACCTTCGAGTATCCTCAAGCCCGGGGAAATAGCGACCGAGGTAATTCCTCCCAAGAAGAGCCGAGGAAGGCGTCTCATACTGGTCGCAATGTAGCCCTTGGTGCCGTCGCAGGCTTGGCAGGCGGTGCGTTACTCATGCATGAAGGAAAGAAAGTCGGTTAGTGCGGTCTTCAAAGTTTGCAACACTGTGAGGTGAGGTGTTACTAATTGGCTTCCAGAGGAGAAATGGGATGAAGACAAATACCGTATCGACAACGATATCTCAGATGGTGTTCAAGATGTGGAGGATTTCCCTGATGACGCAGCCCGCTGGACTGGAAAGAAGGTTGGAGAGATCGAGGACATTCCCGAAGACATCGAGAACAAGTGGGACAATGCCGTCGAAGACGTCGAAGACGTGCCTGATGATGTTGCAGGCTGGGTTGGACGACGAGTGGGTGGTGCTGAGCGATTCGGTGACAATATTGCCGATTCCTATCACGAAGGTCGCGATGATGCCAGGTACGGAGATGACTACTAGCACGCCACCGAGTCTCCAGAGAACCACTCGAATTCCGGGGGAGTTCCTTGCTAGGACTTGAAAGAGAAATTCTGACGACATGATAACTGAGATATGACAATGCTTCACCGCACTTCGCGCATCTAGCTAGCATCAGGATGGTATGCTCGTTTGCAATTCCTACTAAGTAGCAACAAGTGAGCAACGGTCTTGTCACTCCGCACGTCTGTTTTGTCTCCTTCTTTGTAACATATCACTGCCACCTACCTCTAGCAACGGTAATATGTAGCGTGGCCAGTAGGTTGCTGCTTCTATGACAGTCGTGGTCTAGGAGAGTCAGTATGGGAAGCCTCACGAGTACTGATCAGCCATCCCAAAAGCCGGTTGAGGTGACCTCAGTCCTATTGGCATTCGCTGGTTCCCGTGTACAGTGTAGGAACGGAATTGCGGTGGAAAGCCCACTTGGCTTGACTGCTAGACTTGATAGTGCGTGATCGACGAGACGCGCAAACTTCCGTCGTTGATGAACGTATAAAGGAGGAAGAGATGCCGCAATGATTGGAGCGATTGGTTTATGAGAGTGAGAGAGGAGGAGGGGGGAGAGGCGCGCATCCATTGAAGTTGGGAGGTCGACCAGCTTCTACAACAGGTCCCAATTGTCAGTTCCCCAGTATCAGAAGAAGCTTACCGGCACGTAGACTTCCTGTCAACAGCATTGGTGGGTCAGAATCCTGGGGCAGAATCCCAGTGAGGGAGCGAGTTTCTGAGCAGATCAAAGTCTTGTACGGCTTCTCCCTTCGAAAGCATCCGACACTTCATGCGTCTCGTTACTCGCATGTGTGGCCATTTGTGTCGCCTGGCAAGATTCCAGAGGATACTAAAAGTGAAATCGACTCATGTTGTTCCTGAGATCATAACTTTGGGCAACACCTGGGAAACCGAGGTCATGAAGGCCTCATCCAGAACAGATCAAGAACCCGGCATAATTCACCAAACAGCGTTTCCGGAATGCGGTAGTTAGCGAACAGCGAAGCCCCATCCATGTGTTAAAATGACATGCAGGCCTATAATAGAAGAGCCTTAGTATCGTGTTCACTATTGTTTGCTGGCGAGTAGATAGTAGGAAGAGTTTACAAAGCACAGAAGCTTGGGGACTGGGCTTGGCAGGCGGGGAAGTCTACGAACGCAGCAGTTTTGGGGCAAGGATAAATAGTCAATAGTTAGTGGTGCATCACCAAGGGGGGGTTTTCATCAAGCCATGACCTTGAGCCAACGAAAATATCGCGAAACATCAGGCCGAAGCGGTATTGAATAGTTTCTGGTGAAATGCATCCAAATTGGCGAAAGCCTGCACTATGGTATCTAACTAGCTAGCCCCTTGCAAAAGAAGACCCCGATTATTGCCATCCAAAACACAACTTCGATCCTTCACATGATCGCAGCCCTGGGTATCAATTGTAACTTGTGAGGCTCATGCTGGATATGACATGCCCTCAGGCTTGGCATAGCCTGCACCGTTGGTCTTCTCGGCCAACTCCCTCTCGCGCAGCTCAGCTTCCTTGTCCTGTTGGATGAGGGAGCAGCAGCCACAGCAGCACGACGTGAAGAGATCGCTGACAAAGTCGCCCTGGAGGTTGTATTTCCGGCGGATGTCTGCACGCTGGAAGATCATGGGGATCCAGTGTAGGGCAAAGCAGCTGGAGCCGGCGAACATCAAGCACTGTGGTTCATGGATGTTAGCTGATTGCTCTAGCTTTCAGGTCGGATACCATTTCCTGGGGGCATGGGAAGTCTTACCGAGGTGTTGAGGCAGTTGTATCCTTCCATATTGCCATTCTTTCTGGTTCGGTGATGGGTCTTTCCGAAAGTGATGCAAGGCACACAGCATGTGATCAAGCAGGTGTCGATGGGCATGAAGCAGCCGAAGAATGACTCGGCCCATGGGCGAGCGTCTGGTGCGGCAGCGCCCGTGACGACGGTAGAATCGGCCAAAGCATCGTTGAAGCGTTTGACCCAGTCGTTTACATCATCTTGGTCGATGACTGGTTTTTGTGCAGGGGCGTTTTGTGCCATGGTTTGTGCAAGGGTGATGAATTGTCAAAAGGAGTGACTGGGGTGAGGACGGAGTAAAAAGAGTGACTATTGTGATGGGCAAGAATCCAATGGAATGTGGGAAACGCTGGGACCAGCTCTGAATTCCTGAGGGAAATCATTCTGTGATATATGTACACATTTTGGCCGAACTAAACCCCCTCTCCTCCACATGTGTGCCTCGTACTGTGAGTTTGCAACCGGTGTAGCAAGCAGCCCACATCGAAATTTGAGACCAAAGCAGCCTCGTCAAAGGTTCTCGAGCCCCTTTGATTAGCGGGGAAAGTTTGAGTCACCGACTCATGCAAAGGTCGAATGATTCTACTGGCAGATCAGGAGCATGAAAATACGAACTCGAGGGGACGGGCGTTCCAAACAACAAATGAAGAGAGCCGTAATGCGCCATAACCGTTTAGCAATCACATTCTGTGCTAAACGGCCCTTAGCCTTTGCAGCCTCGCCCGTCAACGCCCTACAATGGAGTCTCGTCTCCTGAGCTTGCCCTCGCCGAGCCGGCTGTTAAGCGAGGCTGGTGCCCTGACGGAGCCAAATATGGGGGCGGGAAGTGTAAATTTATTAGGGGGTCCAAACAACGCGAATTGGCCGCTCGGGTATTATGGACCGGGTAGCTCGACCTCCTCGTGCATTGCAAGCGACTGCGGGCGTCAGTACGAGATACGTCGATGGAAGATCTTCTTATCTCAGTCGAACGGACAACTACCGAGGGGGCTCAAACATCGTGATAAATACTCACACCAGGCATTCGTGTGTCCCTTGAAAATAAACTTGTCACGGCCAGGAACCAGTGTGCTTCACGGCTTGGCTTAATCTTCGCGTTTGATTGTAGCAGCGGATGTGGCTTGCCTTTCCTCTTAGCCATGTTCAATTCTCTTCAAGGTTTTGACCAAATCCGAGAACACGAAAGACAAAACATTTCCCCTTTTTCTTTAGCCTTTTTTTTTGACATTGATCGAGACTTGAACCCTGTATTCACCAAGCCCTATCCGTACTTCCTCTGTACCAAATTCTCCGGCCATTGGTCGGAGTATGAGTGGGTGACAGGCTCAGCACCTGGCCTCCATCAGCTTGAACACCAGAAATTACTTCTACTATGTATATCTCGAGTCTCGTCTGGCAGTCTTCCGTGTGCAGGATGGAAAGCCGAGGCCCAACGGACCAAGTCATTGGATAGCTTCATGAGGGGCTAGGCGCGCCCTTTCAAACGACATGCTCAATGTCGCAGAAAAGGTGCCCCCTTCATCTCATATATTCCGTTCGTTGGGGCGTATTTGTGTCCGTCAATCCACCTTGGATACGAAGTTGCGAGAGAATTCATTATCTCCTTTTGGCTTGATTCTATTACTGAATACTAAGTAGTGGGGTGTTTCAATACTGGTTTGAGAGTCAGACTGTCTTGTACCGCGGCTTTCTCACAATGTCAGTGACATTGAATCCTCAGTCCCAGCCCCAGCATCTTTTCAGTCTCGTGGAGATGTGGTCGATCATCAACCCCATTCATTGCTAGTTTTCATTTGAACTCTTGTTCACACTGATCTCTGGATTGCAGGCAGCATATGCCACCCGTTCAACCAGAGCTCAAACTTCATAGCCCTTGGTATAATCAATGTCCGCAAAGCCCCAAGGGTAGTCCATGAAATGCGCAACCTTCTTCGCTGACTCCAGGTCCACAACCTTCGAGACATACCAGAGAACACAGTCTAGGCCGCAACTTATCCCCCCTGAGGTAGCAATGTTGACCCCACTTCCACTCAATCCTGCATATATGAATCGTTTTCTCTGCACATCAATGTTCTGTGCTTCTTGATGCGATTCGACGTATTTGCCGCCCAGGGCCTTCAACTTCGGAATTGCAGCCCAATGTGTCGTAGCAGGCTTGCCGTTGAGGAAGCCATTGATACCTAGGAATTCTGAACCCGTGCAGATGGAAATGAGCCACCGAGGTTTCGTCTCGGTTTCAAGATCTCCAAATCTTCGGATAAGGGTTAGCAGTCCGTCACCACCGTCGTCCGAGTTCAGAACGGCGTCGATGCCCCATCTTCGAGCGCCGGGGATGATCAAGGCATCGAGATCTGACAGCTTGACGGGAATGGGGTTTCCAGAACTTGGGTCGAGGATATCCTGGAAAGAGAAGTCTCGCTGAATTTGAACCCTTTCACACGCCTTGGTCAGCTCTGTTGAAGATGCTACCCAAACTTCGAACGTGTCATCAGGTATGCCAGAATTTTTCAGCACTTCCAGTGGCCCATTGAGATCAAGGGTGTTGAAGCCCGGGAAAATGGGAAGTAAGACTTTCAGTGTCATGTTGATGTTTTCTGGGTTGTTTAGCAAGAATTGATGTTGTGGCTCCTCCATTAGTATATGTACCCAACACTCCTGATTAATCCTTGGTGTCCAGACTATCCTCGCCTAAACGAACAACGGAGACATGACCGAATCTTGATTTGTAAGATCTCCTGGTGGTGTTGCGTTCAGCCAGACAGAATGTTTATATAGTCCTGCATTGGGCCTCCCTCCCGCCTTGGCAAGGGATGCGAGGATCGAGGGCGTGTCTGGCGTGTATGGTGTCCCCGTGATAGGTTTGAGATGGCGCCTTGCAATAGGGGACTGCCTTTGCCTGAAAGAGCCATCAAAGCCTCCAGAGAAGAAAGATGTCAAGAGCATTAATGCAAATCCATGTTCGCTTCTCAAACAGGATCATAACCTAGAAATTTCGGCTTTCCCATACTGAGTTATGTGCCGCAGTGCCCAAACATGGCCTGTGATAGATTGCAAACAAGTAGACTCTCGATGGGCGATGACGGTCTGCACGAGGTGGTAAAGCTCGCAAGGTGAGCCAGAATCAAAATTTGCTCACAAGTCACGCCAAAGTTCAGGGAATTTACATGCTTACCATACCCCAACATCCCCCACAATCCTGTCAATGGCGTGGCATGTCCATCATTTATTAGGCAAGATGGGGTAGCTGGGCGGAGAGGTAACGTGGGGGCCGGATTTGCACCAACTGCAATGCAAGCCTGATTGAGGGTGCGACTCGCACATTCTGAATTCAGTCAAGCCTTTGCTAGTGTTGTTTTGAGCTGGACTAGACCGATGAATAAGCGATCTTCCCTCCAAAGTTGACTTGTCTAACAGAATCCTTTCCTTTCCTTCCTTTTATATGGAGGTCTCGAGCTCAAAGGAAGGCTGCGTACTTCTGCCTTTTCTAGAGCGTATTTAAGGCATCTATGAGACAGCTCAAGTGACGATTCCAACATGATTTGATACAAAGCCAACAAGGAAGTGGATGCCTCCTTAATTACTGCAAGGCTGAAGACCTGGTGGAGTTCAGTGACTAGTTAGGACCTCTCTTGCCCCGCAAGATCGATCCTACGAGGAGGATCCGCATTGGCGATGGATACACCGCCACCAGACTCACCATCTTCTGGTGGACAATGGGCCAGCGGACGCAAACTCACCAAGTCTCAGCGTGAGCGGAAGAGAGCCAATGACCGCAAACGAGTCAGCAAACAACGAGAACAAAATGCTGAGCGAATTGCCATTCTCGAGACGAAGTTGGCTGAGGTGACTGCAGAACTTGAGGCTCTGAAACAGAGCAGAGACATTGAGTCCAGCAGCGCTCTCAGCACGAATCCGCAGTGTGCGCTTCCGCTCAGCGACGTATCCGGAATGCTAAACGACGTGCCTTGGGCGGGTACCACACTCGATATTCCCCCTATTGCATCAACCCTGGCCCCCCTGCCTGTATATTCCATGGGAGCAAGTGCCTCCTTTCAGTCATATATTGAAAATGACATCACTTTGCTGCCCAATTCAACTCACTCGCTCCTCTCCAACGAGTCTCCACCATTGCAACAATCAAACAGTAACGAGATCTCGCTGGTAGATCCCTACCTCGAAGGACCTAAAACCTCGGATCGAAGCCAAAAGTCAGACTGCCAGCGAATCTTGAGCGGTTCTATTCAAACGGCGCGATCGCTGACTGCAGCAGATGTGTGCATTGATACGGCTCGGAACGATGATGCCCTCATCCGAGGCATCATGCATGGCTGGGATCACGTTAAGGCTCGTTCTGAATTCTTTTGCCCGCTATGGGCGGCGTTGGAAGAGCTCGATGACAGAATCTTCGCCCATGCCGGAGCTCTGACTCGCTTCCCGTGTCTAAGAATGATCCACTCCCTGCTACTAGTAAGTATCTCATAGGAACTCTTTAAAGGAGCACTCTGGTTAACATCTGGCAATAAAGTGCTTGGTGAAAGCAAACTCAGTCAGTAACTTACCATCCTGGTATCGTCCGAGGTATGAGCTCCCTGAAGGAAACATACAAGATCAAGTTTCTGACACAACGACAGAAAAGCACAATACCAAGTCATCCACCCACTCTGCGCAGATCTGCTGCCATGGTAAGCCCAGAATGTCCTGCCTTAATCCATCTCACAGGACACTGAATACCTAACTGCTTACCTGACAGGCCCAAGCTGCGCGTGCGTGCCGTGCTCTCAAACACACTAACACAGACAAACAAATTCTGGACAGAGCTGGTCTACTCCTTTCGGTTCGGATTCCCGCGCGAAAATACGATCCACGAGGCCATTAATCTAGACAAGGCAACAGACCGCTGGGGCTTCACGGGTCTCTTCCTAAACCACATGCTGGAGATCCGGGCCTGGAACGTGGAACAGGATTTCTTCCACAATTGGCCTGAGACCTATGAAGACATTGTGCCGGCCCTTGAAATCGGGCAGTCGCTAAGTTTGGCGCCCAGAGCCACATCGCTTCACGAGCTCTTGTGGAGGGCCGGAGATAGGTTTCGGGATCACTATCAGAATCTTTTGCCCTTACCGGTACGCGAGGGAGATAGTCAAGGGTTGAATGCAAGTGACGAGGAGGACAACAGCTCCGAGGGTTTGTTTTGGAGGATGCCGGTGTCAGTTTCGCCGGCCGCTATTACTCAATCGGGATTCATGCCAGCAGTGTGCATTGATAGCTGATATATGCAACCGAGAATGTGAAACCCGCATGTCATTACCCAAGGAATTCTATCTATATTTCTGTAAAGGATATCGAAGTTGTGTAGGGTATGCCACTATCACTTCATCATCTTGGGCAAAGTCAGCCTTCGGCTCCTTCGGCATTAAGGAGTTGACTGCCTGTGGTCTTTTTGAAGAGGTATGCAACGCCGCCTCCTCCAATAATTTTCTGATCGATGCTCAGCGTTTTCTCCAGGCAAACATCTTCGACCATCGACAGAAGTCGGCTTGACACGTCGGAAGGAGTGTCTTCACTCCAAAGGACAGAAGTATCGAGGTGAGAGTATTTCATCAATTCTTGCCGTTCGGCCTCAAGCTCGGTCTTGACAAGAACATCAGTGCCACTCGGCTTCTTACCGCTAGATTTCTCAACGGCAGGCAAATCAGCAATCTCCGGGAGCTCGTCGTCGAAAGACTCCATGAGATCTTGTATTCGTTTTTCGTGTTTGGCAGAATCTTCACTTCCAGAGTCATCAGCTCCTGCATTGCAATCTGCACCAGTCCCTTCACAGTCGCAAGCAATTAGCTCATGCGTTCGAAGTCCCTCAGTCTCGTCTAGTCGGAACAAATCTCTCAATTCTTCTTGGCTAAAGGTCGAGGTACTACTCTTCCCTTTCCGTCCACTGTCATTCGCACCAGACGAGACTGCCGTACCAGCTTGCATTATGCTATCTGCCAATGCTCGTTTCACGGCTTGCCTCTGCCAAATCCTCTCTTCAAGCCCACCCTTGATGAGAAAACGGTAGATTTTGCAGTGCTTCTGCTGACCTTGTCGATGGATGCGTGCAATTGCTTGATCATCGGTCGCGGGGTTCCAGTCGACATCGAATAATACCAGTCGACTTGCCCCAATCAGGTTGAGGCCGACTCCGCCGGCTTTGGCGCTCAACAGGAATGCGAAGGATTGTGTAGAATTGGAGCGATTGAATTGATCCACTAGGCCCTGTCTTTTCTTCGCAGCGACCGAACCATCAAGGCGCAGATAAGTTAGGCCAGTGCTACTTAGCAACTGTTCAATCAAGTTTAGTGTGGAGGTGTAGTTAGACACTATGACGACCTTTTCATCGGTTTCACGATGGATTTCTTGCAAGAGATTATCCAAGAGTCGAATCTTCGAGGAGACCGAATTATGGTACAGTTTTGATAAACCTGCAGGTAACATCTCATTCAAAGTCGTCAATGATGCGGATGGGGTGGCATCATCATTTCCGTATTTTGGATCCATAAGCGCTGGACTGTTGCATAGTTTCTTCAGGATCGTGATCAGCTGAAAGGCAGTTTCGTTACTGCGCAAAGCAGTGTCAAACATGGGTGACTGTAGGACAGTCTTGTAGATCTTTGCCTGTGCCGGGGTGGGTTTACAGAAAAGGACGAACTCTGTCTTCGGAGGTAGAAAGTCGGCTAAAATATCAGCAGTCCTCCGGAGAATGAACTGAGAAGTCGTGCGGGCAAGCTCGTTGCTAGCATCTTGACCTTGCTCAATATCTTCCTCCGTAGCGTTTGGCTGTCGGCTCTTCATGATCGGGTTCTCAAAATCCTTGGCGAACCCTTTCTGAGAGCCTAAACATCCATCGTTCACAAAGTTCACCATGGCGTAAAATTCACTCAAATCGTTTTGAATTGGGGTACCAGATAAGATGATGCGCCTCTGGGTGTTCAAGGATTCAATCGCCTGACTGCTTTTGTTTTTCATAGTTTTAAGCCGATGTCCTTCATCGCAGATCACAATATCGATGGGAGGGCCTGAAGCGAGGTCATCCGCCACGGTTCGTAGTCTCTCATACCCGATTATCATAACCTGGTAAACCCTGCCGTCAAAATTGTTCAAGCTCGTGTTCTGATCTTCGAATTCCAACACTCCCAATCGATCAAGTCCAAGCCATTTCCTAAACTCTCTTTTCCAGTTGCGGATCAAGGACACTGGACAGACGATCAAAGCTTTCTTCACAACCGGCGACTTTTTATGAATTGGATTCTGCCGAAGCAAAGTCCACAGCAGGGCAATTGTAGTCAATGTTTTCCCCAGCCCCATATCGTCGGCAAGAATGCAACCTTTCCCGTTAAAGTCGCGAAGACCCATCACGCATTCGTAAAGAAATTTGACCCCTTCTCTTTGATGAGGCCGCAATAGCTTGTCAATAACTGGATCTAGGACGACATCCACCAGCTGCCGACCAGGTGGGACACGCTGAGGACGTTTGAAGACAAGGGCTCCTGCGGCTTTGGGATCATGACGAGGAATCGGCTTCTCTTTCGAGTCTTGAGGCAAGGCCGTTGTTCCTTTAAGTGGCTGCTTGAATGCTGAAGCTCGAGGAACAATAGATCCGGAAGATGATTTTTTCGTTTTGGGCTTTTCCGCCTTTTCCCTCCTGATCTCAGCCTTCATCTGTTCTCGTAGACTTAGTTTGGCAGGTTGCTGATAGAGGAATTCAACTTCAGTTGACTCTGGTGCGCTTTCGGGTGTCTGTTTCCTAGCAGAGCTTCCAATTTTGACGGCTGCGAGGTATTGGTCTCTCGAAATGCACGCGTCAACTTCGACCTCTTTACCACCCACGGACAAAGTTGAACCGGGAAGCAGAGGGTGTGCAAAGGCAGAACGACCAATATTCCTTCCAGAGTTGTTATACAAGGAAGCATAGCCACCACTGACCACAAGCACCCCATCGTCCGTCCATGTTTTGTTCTTTTTGTTGGTGGGCAGCCGCCAGAGGACAGAGTAGTAACTCTCGAAGCCTTTCCCCTCCCTTGGCTGGGCAGTCTCATCAGGAGTTGGAGGATTATAAATGGATTTTAAGGGCCGCCTGCTCTCGCCTTTGTCCTCCGCCGCGGCATTGGTGAGCGATTGGCGTTGCTTTGCGAGAGTTGGTGCATCTGGAGGATTGAGTTTTCTCCTTTTTGGAGTAGGCTGGCTAGCGAAATCGTGATTTTCGACCAATTTCCGGATTGTCAGTGGCTTGAAGGGTTTGGAAAACATCGCCAGCGTATCGTGAGGTTGAGGACAGTAAGTTAGCCAGCCAGCTGAGTGCACGAAGTGAGAGCAAGTTGTATGCGCCGATGCGTAACGCGTCATGGTTGGACGCGTCGAGGGGTGGGACGCGTGGTCACGCGAGGACAGTAGCACGATCTTCGGGGTTACTAAGTGCGCCTGCCGACTTTCGAAGCATATCACTGCAAGTTGCGTCTACGGTGGGTGTCATCTTCGATAGTACCTCTATATAGTATCACAAATTCACAATAGTATCTCGCGCCTAGTAAATACAGCTCTTTCCACCTCAACAACCAAATCACACACGTTTCTCACTTTCTCTTACAGTAAGGTATAAACTCAGCTTTTCCATCAACTTTGCCATCTGGTAATTTTAATATCGCCAGTCCATACTATCCAAAGTCGAATCTCCGTATCTGCCTGGAGGCAACAATGGGTGTGTCATTATTGGATGCCTTTTGTATTCGATATCGCAGCTTGTTCTGAATATGCCAGGGCATTCAATCCACCCCTCACCCAAGTTCAAGCTCTCCGAGTTAAGGTGCTCCCGGAAATTAGTCCCTTTCACGAAACCTCAACAGGGTTTCATTGTTTCTGCTTTTTGTCCTGCTCAGGCAATGGTGCAAGTATGTCTCGGGACTCGTGCTCTGCTCCTTCGTCCTCCACATCACTGGTTTCATCTACCAGGTTTTCAGTCATGAGATAGTTGAAGAGAACTCTCAAAATCAAGAAAAGCCAGAACAAGTTTAGTATTTGCAGAAACCCAAGTAGCGAGAAGGTGATGATCTGGCTGATCCAGCATTTATACTGTTGAGTCTCCCAGTTGAGTTCGTACGGGCCGACGGTTGCGAACTCTGTCAGTACAGCCCACAGAATCCGCAGGTTGAGGTAATGACGAGTGTAGATCCAGACGAGAATGAACAGAACATAATATCCGTCTGTTAAGGCTGAATTTAGGTAATTCAGAACCCTCGCTGTCTGAAGCAGTCATCGTTAGCCCAAACACGATTGGAAGGAGGTCAGGACTTACTGCGAGCCCAAAATCGGAGATATCATGAGTGATATACACTGCAAGCCCTATGTAGGTGAAATGAAACCGATAGCTTAGCCAGATCAAAGCCAGCGTGATGACATGGTGCGCAGCAAATTCATGATAGTCCGTCCTCGGTCTCTCTAGCTGGAGGACAAGAACAAGAGCTTGTTGTGACCAATAACTCGCTTGGATAAGATAGTACGCCTTGAACAGGCCCTCATGTTCAAGATGCGGGAAACCCTCAAACATTGCCGTGGTGTTGAAATACCACACAGGTGATCGTGACATTACGTATAGCCCGAACGGAATTTGGATGCTGAAATACATGACCGTATACATTTGCTCCATAAACCTTGCCATTTTGCGGCGGCTTCTGATACCAAGGTATATGCCTAGAGGGTTCAAGATCCACTGCATACAGAATTCCCTCATGAATGAAAGGACAATTGTGTAGAAGGCGACAAATGCGAAATCTCTTGCACCCTTTCCATACATAGTCGTGCCTTTCGGATCAGTCTTCGAAAGTGGATAGGAGAGAAACATGGCTGCGTGGAAAGGGTTGGATGGACTCGGTTCGAGGGAATACCCGAAAACAACCATGAGGACAAGCGTCAGTGGTATCAGCCATGTATGTTGACTCGCGTAACTGTAATATCGCTGCCAAACAGATTGATCTCTTCGCCGCTTAGACTGGTGTCAAAATGTTAGAGTGTACAACTCAGATCGAAGGATGGTTAATACAATTTTTGAATGAATTCCAGAGACTTTGGGAGAGCCTGCAGGCATTGACCTCATTGCGACTGTCGCAAAAGCTGGGCCCGTATCCCCTGGGGGTTCGCCTCCAAGCCTAGAGGATCGTCTTGGTCGGGACATAGTGGACGGATATTTCCAAGGTTCGATGTGCAAGAAAGTCTCTTGAGATAGTGGTAAAATACAAATAGAGAAGCTTCGTCAAAATTCAAGTTCTGTAGGACACGAGGAGCATTGACAGAGGTTGAGACTGATGGGTGACCGCGGTGGTCCGGTCCAAATTCGGTGTGCTAATTGCTGTGAGATGTACTCGAAAGCAGGATATATACAATAATGCATAGTCCTTCCATTAGTACTGGGAGTAGGATTGTGGAGCGAAGGGCAGGCTGTTGTAGGAATCGTAGTTGAGCCAGTGAGGACGTCAGCCTTGATACTAGTCGAGGCTGCGATGCGAGGGGGAAGTGGGTCATTTTGATTGTGGCGCGCCGAACCCTAGAGATCCGAGCTAGTACGCCATCACCAACACGAAATACGGTCGTATTCCGTTACCACTTCAAGCTGGCGACTGTTTAGGTGTACAACCCCTCCTATTGTAGTAGCTTGTTTTACAGTGGACAGGTTCTCAATCTGCGCCGTGCATGATCACCATTTGAATTCCTCCAAGCGAGTACGGTTGCCAATGGTGGTAAAACCTATTGGTGCAAGAAAGCCAGACCCCTAAAGCCAGCTATCAGATCTAATTGCGGAGCCGAGGAGACTCAGAAAGTTTTGGTTATGTATGAGCATAAGTCATCAAGACTATGTATCTTGTACTGCTTGTCCATGAATTGGTCCCACCCTATTTTAGCAACCCTGTCCGTAGGATTTAATAGTACTCCATACTACAAATTGGTGACCCGTGCCTCGAAAGCAAAATCCAACCCGTGCGGCTCCTAAGGAACTAGACGAGTTTCCCGCCCATTCAAAATATGAAAACAGTAAGTGGTCCCGTGCAAAACATGGTCATCACACTCATTGCTGGTAGAAGTAGACCCTCACCAAAGATCCAGGACAGGAGGAAGAAAAACACATATGCGAAAGGAAGAAGGAGCGCCTGGAGGTGTCGTGACCCTTGTTGATTCGACTTCTCATACTCCTGGACAGCAAAGGCTCGGTCCAGTGACTCCTCCCACCCGATGGGACTGGTCAGAGTTGGTGCTGTGGGAGTCATGATCAGGTCTGAGTCCGTGTGTTTTAGCTGCCGAGTGTCTCGTTGTTCGGGCTCGGATTGCATATTCCTCGCCACAAGCTGTTTCTGGAGTGTCTGTACCAGAGTCCTAAGCTCTTGTATCTCATCCATGGCAAGATCCATTCTTCGCTGAAGAACGAGCATAGGAGATTTGGCTGTCCATGGAGCTTCGGGTGGTGGTGTACAGGGGGAGAGAGTTGCACGGCGGACCGGTGACTCCGGAAAGTCGTGCTTAAGATTTAGTGGGGAGAGCGGGTGGTGTTTCCTTGAGATAGGTGATCTTGTGGCGCTATAAGAGGGCTTCATTCTCCAACCAGAGAATTGGCTATTCTTGCCCGAAACACTGCTCATCAGCTCGAGAGATTCTGTAGGGGATAGTGCCAATGTCCTAATCTTCCGGGCACCAAAAGGGGTCCCACAGTGTGCAATGCTGCTATTTAAAGGAGTTTCAGATTCGCCTTCGCACCTCCATTTGATAGAACCGAATGTAGAACGAAGAATCTTCATCAGAATCTCTTCGCCCCCAGCTGCAGTATCAATTGAAAGTGTTAGAGAGGGCATTGGGGATATTGGGGGTGTGAAAGTGCCTATCAAGACTTGTTTCAAAAGGACTTTGATGACTGGAAGAAGGTAGCTTGATCCCCATTCTTCAATAGCTTCGATCCAGCCTTGAAATTCATTGAAGCTGTTGGGATCCTCTAGGTTGAAACGAGACATCTCTGACATAATGTAGCGACCATCCGTGTCGGCAGAGTGATAGTTTATCAATGCCGTGGAGTTGTCGATAGCACATGAGAAAGCGATAGGTTTGTCCAAGGCAGGTCGAGAGCCACAACACTTTTTAAATAAAAGTTGCAAAGCGCGAACGCAGTGAGCTCCGGCAATAGCGCATTGATTTCTGGCAGCTTGGATATTGTCGTCCGACACAATCCTCATGCGCTCGAAGACGAGGAATGGGCAATATGCTGTAGTTCCAGGGGTTACACAGCCAGCGGAAAAGTCCACGATAGTGCCTGTCGTCGAACAGCAATGCGGGAGGATAGCAAGTTCGCGGTCACTAAATATGGAGGTGGAGAAGCCGGTGAGTAGACTTGGACGTGGTGCAGGTAGTTCGAACAAGCTTTCTCTAGCTTTGACTGCACGAGGCGGAAGAGCCTCTCGGCTCAGCTTGGGCGTCAAACATCTCAGCAATGCCGGGTGAACGTTGATGGGTGGAAGTACGTTGGGAGGGAACAACAGGGTAGGTCCAAAGGCTTTGCCATTTTCGATTTGGCTGCGCCATTGTCTTTGCTGGGGAGAGAAACGATCTAGATCCTGCAGCGATACCTTCAGCCGGTCGGCAAACGGTCTTGATAGCTCTGATAGCTCGAGTATATCATTGAGGGTTATTCGAAAAGCGCCAAGGACGACTGTACGGAAGTCGGACCATCTAAGGTGACTGCCGTCAATCGCTCTCATTAGCGAGATGGTGGTATCAATCGAAGGACTTGGGGCAGCCATTATTAGCTCCCAGTAATACTGGTTGCACAAGTTCGATGCGGTGACCAAATGTTGGGCTGGTCGTGACCACAATCTGTGACACTGTCGTTGGGGCCTGAGTGGTGTCAACGAAATGAACGACTCTCCAGGAATCCGAATGAGAAAGAAATTGAGGAAACACGGGGTCCCATCGCACATAATATGTCCAGGACACGTGCAGGTTCTCAACCGTGACTGAGCACAATGGGCGGTTATGCAGGGAGAAAAGTTCGAGGCGTCTGTCTCAAGTTTCAAACGTTGCAGGACAGATAGCCGGGGGGCGAAGATATGCCATTGTAAGATTGAGTGACTGAATGGACAATGCCTAGGGCAGACAGCGTTGTCGATACCATGTCAAAACATGGGCAAGGCCTGGGAAGCAAAAAAGCCAAGGGGTGCAAAGCAAGCCACGAAGCGAAAGTGAGCGCGTAGAGGAGTCGATCATGCACGACGGGCCATCTTTAGAATTCCAATGGAGGGATTGAATTAGTCTGATCACGATTGGCATGGACGCGATCCCTGTGAAAAGGTCATTGGTGACACGTGCATATCGTCCTGGCGGTTACTCGAGTCCGGGCGCTTAGGCAATCAACCAACTGCTGTCGGAGTGAGCACGACATTGATAGTAGGGTGAGGATCAACACAGTCAAAATTAGACCCGGCAATATCAGGGACCTTAGGTACGTATATTTTCCTGATCAAGAAAGAGGTCGTTGTTGATGCTGATGAATAATGATGCATGCATGCCTTGAAGCTCCCAGGTCTGATCACGTGACATTGCCAGTAGAAGAATTCACGTCTAAGCAGGGAAAGTTTGCCGGACCAAATCTCCAAGCCTCGAGGATGAACTCCAGCGCATCCACGTTGACCTACTGTTGGAGGATACGATTGGTGCAAAGAAGGCAACTTAAGCGAGTCAGTGAGGATATGGATGAGATCTCTGTCTTCTTCCACTTTATGGTTTCTGTTCTAGTTTATATAGAGAAATACTAGGTAAATGATCTCTAGGAGCCCCTTTTCCATGATTTCAAAGCATTCCAAATGCTAAAGCATTGGTGCCGTGATCGTTCGACATAGGA
>Ga0105239_10004588_pt1 | contig 16460 bp, 18 predicted proteins | sample KBSC44metaG_FD_92761 | JGI IMG/M metagenome (GOLD analysis project Ga0105239, IMG submission 92761) | Corn rhizosphere microbial communities from Kellogg Biological Station, Michigan, USA - KBS C4-4 metaG | ecosystem: Host-associated > Plants > Roots > Rhizosphere > Soil | place: Michigan, USA...
GTATAAAAACAGCGATATCACGGCGATCATCACCCTGTACCACACTAATGGTACTGCCGAAATAGTAATAAGATTGCCCAAAATACCGGTAAATCCCCAGATAAAAACAGTGAAATGGAGTATAATTAAGTTCTTGTTAAGGCTTCCTTTGCTACTGTTTGTAACCACTATTTTGGTGCTTTTAGAAGTAAATAATAGCCGAGCAGACCAAATGTGGTATTAGGAATCATAACGGTAAAAATAGGAGGCACACCGCCTTTTATGGAGAATACGATAGAAAATCGCTCAACAATAATGTAAGCGAAGCAGAGTAAAATACCAATCCCAAGGGGCAAGCCAACACCTCCCCGTACCTTGCGTGACGACAAAGCCACGCCCACAATAGTTAAAACATAGGCCGATAAAGGGTATATAAAACGATGGTATTTTTCGTAATAAAGGTTGTTTAACACCTCTGGCCGGCGCAGTTTTTCCTTATCTATATTCTTGTTCAGGTCGCTTAATGACATGGCCGCGTATACATTATCATACACGATAAAGTCGCTCGGGTGCATGTCAAGCGTGGTATCTTTTGGCGTTGTGCTGTTGATATACTGCTCTTTTAGGCCGTTTATATACTTAACGGTGTAGTTTTTTAATGACCAAACTCTTTTAACCGAATCGTAGGTTACCTGGTTGGCAATCAGTTTTTCGCGAAGGGTATCACCATTGAATTTCTCCATAATAAACTGGTAACCAGTATGTACGGTTGGGTCATAGTTTTGCAGGTATACAAAGGTGTGTTTGTCTATCTGCATATGTACCTCAATCTTGGTTGGGTCATTATCGGTTATACCGTTGGCGTTCTCAAAGTCGTTTTTTAGGTGATTGGTGAAAGGAATCAGGTATACGTTGGCAAAAAAAGATACCACAAATATGATACTTGAAGCTATAAAATAAGGTCTTAAAAAGCGGTTAAAACTGGCCTTGCCGCTCAAAATGGGTACAATTTCTGTTTGGTTAGCCATCTTGGCCGTAAAGAATATCACCGCCAAAAAGTTAATCAAGGGCGACAGCATATTCAGGTAAAAGGGGATAAACCCGGCATAGTACTGAAACACGATATCATGGAGTGAGGCGTGTTTACTGGTGAAATTATCTAACTTCTCAGACACATCAAACACTACCGATACCGCCGCAAAAATACCCATGGTAAACACAAAAGTGCCTAGGTATTTGCCCATAATAAACCTGTCAATAACCTTCAGATACCGGTGTATAAAAGCCTTCATCCTTCAGTTTAGTTGTTTATGATTAGCCAGATTGATACCATAAAATTATGTTTATTGTCCCTCATCTTTACCATGTCCTTCTGTTATAATCGTTGACCAAGCTGTTTAACCATGATGTTTTTCCAGTTATAAAACTCGCCGGATATGATCTTTTTACGTGCCTCCTTAACCAACCACAAATAAAAGTGGAGGTTATGCAAGGTAGCAATTTGCGCTCCAAGCATCTCACCGGAATGTATTAAATGGCGTAAATATGCTTTTGTATAATTCTTATCGGCAAACAGCTCACTATCACTTTCAATGGCAGAAAAATCATTTTTCCACTTCTCATTTTTGATATTGATGATGCCATTCTTAGTAAAAAGCATACCATTACGGGCGTTACGGGTTGGCATAACGCAGTCAAACATATCAATTCCTAAGGCTATATTTTCCAATATATTAATAGGTGTGCCTACACCCATTAAGTAACGTGGTTTTTGTTCGGGTAATATATTGCAGACAATTTCTGTCATGGCGTACATTTCTTCAGCGGGTTCACCAACTGAAAGTCCGCCTATGGCATTGCCTTCACGCTCATAAGAAGCGATAGCTTCTGCCGATTTTATGCGCAGATCTTTATAAACAGATCCCTGTACTATAGGGAAAAGGGTTTGGTTGTAACCATATTTGGGCTCGGTACTGTCAAAACGGTCGCAACAACGTTTCAGCCAGCGGTGAGTCATGTCAATAGATCGCCTGGCGTAATTATAATCACATGGGTAGGGAGTACATTCGTCAAAGGCCATGATGATATCGGCGCCTATAATGCGCTGGATATCCATTACATTCTCTGGTGTGAACAGGTGTTTTGAGCCATCAATATGTGAGCGGAAAGTAACACCTTCCTCCTTGATTTTACGAACTTCAGTCAGTGAATATACCTGATAACCGCCGCTATCAGTTAGAATAGGCCCATCCCAGCCATTAAATTTATGCAATCCTCCGGCTTGTTCAAGCGTATGAAGGCCGGGTCTGAGGTATAAATGGTAGGTATTTCCTAAAATAATTTGCGCTTCTATATCATTTTTAAGCTCGTGCTGATGTACCGCTTTTACGGTGCCGGCAGTACCAACGGGCATAAATATAGGGGTTTGTATAGTGCCGTGATCGGTGGTAATTTCACCTGCGCGGGCTTTCGAAAGCGGGTCTTGTGCTGTTAAATTAAATTTCATTTTGAGGTTGCAAAATTAACAAATAAAGCCGGTTTGCTTAAATGGTTGACAATGAAATATTCAACAGCGCAAAACAAACAGGTCTTGGTCTAAATCGTTTATGCTGCAGGTGTCTGCCTGAATGCTATAATTTGAAGAAATTTGTGTTTTTCTCCTTTTATATATGATAGATATATAGAGTGTGGAAAAAAAGATGTCAGTGTGTGTAATAATCACGAAATAAACCCATGCCGGCCACTTTTATTCCGGTGATTTTTAACAAATTTGCCTGATATTAAAACTGATTGGAAACTTATATACACAACGCACTTTTTATTCTTTTTCAGCTGTGTTTTATCGTTCAGCTGTATTACCTGATAAGTAACCATAGCCGCCTTTCACGATATAAGCCAGCGGAGCAGTTACCCGAGGTATTGATACCTGTTTCGGTAATTATCAGCGCACGCAATGAAGCTAAAAATTTGCAGGAAAACCTGCCTTTTATATTGCAGCAAAACTACCCTGATTTTGAGGTGGTGGTGATCAATGATTGCTCTTACGATTCATCAAACGATGTTTTGGACGATATGCAACGGGAGTATCCGCATCTAAAAGTGGTTACCATAACCGAGCATGACCGCTTTAAAACCGGGAAAAAATTTGCTCTTACCCTCGGAATAAAAGCTGCCAAAAATGAGTATATGCTTTTTACAGATGCCGATTGCAAGCCAGCCTCAGTAAACTGGATAACGCGTATGGCCGTTAATTTTAGTACCAAAGCCCAAATCATTTTAGGTTATTCGCCCTATTATAAAACCCGTAATTTTTTGAATCCGTTTGTGCGTTTTGAAACTATTAAAACAGCTATAAACTATTTGTCGGGTGCACTTAATGGTGATCCGTATATGGGCATTGGTCGTAATTTAGGTTATACCAAGACCTTGTTTTTTAGTCAGAAAGGCTTTGCATCACATATGCACGTCATCTCTGGTGATGATGATCTGTTTGTAAATCAACACGCCACTGCCGATAATACTATCATTGAGATACACCCTGAAACCTTTACTTATACCAGCGCGAAAACAACTTTAACATCATGGTACAGGCAAAAGAAACGCCACATGGGAGTTGGTAAACTGTATAAAAATAAGCACAGGCGAATGCTCAGCTTTGATGCGATGAGTGGTTTTCTGTTTTATGTTTTGCTTATAATAGCCCTTGTTTTTAAATATGAGGCTTTGCTGGCACTTGGTTTGTTTACTTTCAGGCTGATATTACAGTTTGTTATATACAGTAAGATATTTAAAAAGCTCGACGGTAAAGATCTGATATGGTATTTGCCATTTTTTGATATTATATATTATATGTATTTAAATGTTTTTGGCCTGATCGGGACATTTTTAAAAACAACCCAATGGAAATAAACGCCAACTTTACCGATAATGCGAAGAATGATTTTCACCTGGTGGTTAGGGCCCGCGACGGTGACCAAAAGGCCTATGCCGATTTGATGCACCGGTACAAGGATTCTATTTATTTTATGGTTTTAAAAATGGTTAACAACAAGGAAGATGCGATGGATCTTACCGTTGAAACCTTTGCTAAAGCTTTTGAAAAGCTGGACAAATATCAGCCTGATTATGCTTTTAGTACCTGGTTGTTTAGAGTAGCTACCAATAATTGTATCGATTTTATTCGTAAAAAGAAGCTGAACACCCAATCTATCCACGGGATGACCGATGATGATGGGGATGAAAAACCCTTACAAATAAAGGCTGATGTTTTAAATCCTGAAGAAACATCTATCAAAAAACAACAAACACAGGAGCTTAAATTATTGATCGAAAGCCTGCCTCACCGTTACAGAAACCTGATCACGCTGCGCTATTTTGATGAATTATCATATGAAGAAATAGCTCAGCAGCTCGATTTGCCGCTAGGTACGGTTAAAGCGCAATTGTTTAGGGCCAGGTACTTACTGGGTAATATCATTAATCGTTTTAACAGGGATGACATCTGATATCGTATTTAAATATTTTCCGGATCTGACTGCGAAACAACGTTCACAAATTGAGCAGCTTCCTGAGTTGTATAACTTATGGAACAGCCAGATCAATGTGATATCACGCAAAGACATCGACCTTTTGTATGAGCGCCATGTGCTGCACTCACTGGGAATTGCGCAAATAATGTCCTTTTTACCAGATGAAAGCGTATTGGATGTGGGTACAGGCGGAGGTTTTCCGGGCATTCCACTGGCCATTTTATTTCCCCAAACCCGGTTCCATTTGGTTGATTCTATCGGTAAAAAAATAAAAGTGGTGCAGGAAGTGGCTAAAGCACTGGGCTTAACCAATGTAAAAGCATCTCACTTACGTGCTGAGCAATTGGGTGAAAAATTTGATTTTGTAGTATCACGAGCTGTTACCCAGCTTAAAGATTTCTATCCCTGGGTGCGCGGTAAATTCAATAAAGACTCAAAAAATACATTACTCAATGGGATTTTATATCTTAAAGGTGGTGACCTGGAACAGGAAATTAAAGAATCGGGACTGAAAGTACAGCAGTATCATCTTAAAGACTATTTTACGGAAGAGTTTTTTGAGACCAAGCAGGTGGTCTACGTGAAGGGATAGGCATATAATGCCTTTACATGGAAAAATGCCGAAGCGGTTTTAGCCGTTCAGCAATTTTAAAAGCAACCTCTTTTACTATTTGACGGGTTGAAAAAGGCACTTTATTTATGATTCAATGTGTCAGGTTTTGTCTTTGTCATCCCTGGTTTAGCCTGCTTTATCGGCCTATCCTGCGTTGCCGGCTTATCCCTTACAACTATAGCTATTTTTGCATGAGCTTTTGAAGCAACCGGGGATTCATCTATTTGTATTTCTTCTACCGGTTTTGATGGTGCTGGCGGATCTTTTACAACCTTTGGTGGTGCAAATTTTATAACAGCTGCTTTAGGTTTTTTTACCGGTGGCACAGGTGGCGGTGGTGGCGGACGTTTTGTTACCTGTACCTTTGGTGGTGGGAATTTCACAACAGTTACTTGTGGTTTTTTTGCAGGAGGGACGGGTGGCGGTGGCGGCGGTACCTTCAACTGTTTTGCCTTAATAATGGTGTCTGCATGTTGTGGTGCCAGATCAATCAGTGCATAAGTTTTACTGAAACCCAACGTGGAGGCACAAAGAGTCGCGGCACAAATGGGTACAGCTACAAGGTATTTTAGCCTGGCTAAATTCCCTGATCGTTTTTGATTTAACATAATTATCCTCTTTTTTAATAAGTTATAATTGAAAAATGAAGGTGCAATTGATGAGCCGCTAAGCCCGTACGCATTGTTTACCAAAAACGAAGAATAGGCGAGCGTGTCGCTTTCAAGAGCGGCGGTTTGCTCATCGGCGATGTATTCATGCACAGTTTTAAGGCTGTTTTGCAACAGGTAAACGAAAGGATTAAACCAGTTAATGATCTTGATAAACTCCAGGAATAACACATCTAGTGTATGTTTTTGGCGAATGTGTACCATTTCGTGCCGGATAATGATACTGGTGCCCTCTGTTTTTGACCCGATAAACAGGTAATTGAAAAAGGAAAACGCGGTATTGGAGTTTTCAAGCTGTACAATTTTGTATCTATTGTCAGTTATTTTATTGGCGGTTTGGATCATTTGCACCAGCTTGAACAGCTTAAGTAACAATAGGCCAAGCAATATCGTAACGCCTGACAAATAAGCATAAAAAAGGATATCCTGTATACTGGTATCTCGGTTTACGGCCGGTGTAAGATATACTATGCTTATTGTGTCATGTATGGTTGGTTTTAGTATGCCTACCTGTACTAATGGCAACAGAAATGATAGGAGACAACTTAGTAAAAGATAAACCCTGTTTAGCGTATAATAGGTTTCTTTATTTAAGAATATGCAGTACCCGGCATAAAATACAGCAAGGTAGATATTCGCTTCGAGCAGGTAATGCAACCAATTCATGATTTTTGATTTTTAAGTTGATCAATCAATGAGGTTAATTCGTCAAGCTCTTTTACACCCAGTTTTTTTTCGTCAACAATAAACGATACCAGGCTTTGGTATGAATTGCTGAAATAATTCTTCATCATCTTGTCAAACGTGAATTTTTTGTACTGGTCATCAGTAACAAGCGGGTAATAAACATGCGAGTTGCCATATGCTTTATGGTCAATAAAACCCTTACCCTCCAATACCCTTACCACAGTTGATACCGTATTATAAGCCGGCTTTGGATCGGGCATTTGCTCAATGATATCCTTCACAATAGCCTCTTTAAGCTGCCAAAGTATCTGCATCACTTGCTCTTCGGCTTTGGTTAATTCTTTTAAGTTCATGGTAAACTATTTTTATAGTTGGGTTAAATAAAGGTATAAACTATTTATGTAGTTTGCAAACTATTTTTATAGTTTTTTATTTATGCTAATATTTTTAGGAATTTTTATATTTTAGATGTGAATAGAATGGCAGATTTAACTGCTGATCTGTCTATCTGAAATTTGCACATTCATTAATATGTCATTACTACACAGAGTAGCTTTATCGTTTGTAAAAAATTTGGGTCCGGTATCGGCTAAATCATTGATCGCTTATTTAGGGAGTGAAGAAGAGGTATTCAGATCTTCCACAGTAAAAATGACCAGGATACCCGGCATCGGCGATAAAAAAGTAGCCCAATGGGACTTTGATGACGCCCTTAAAAAAGCCGAAAAGGAGCTATTATATATTGAAAAGCATGGTATAGAACCCATATTTTACACAGACAGCAAGTATCCGAAGAGACTAAAGAACTGTGGTGATTCACCCATATTACTGTATGCAAAAGGTAATATGGATCTAAATCCACAACATGTGATCAGTATTGTTGGTACACGTAATGCTACCGACTATGGCCGGTTATTATGTAAACAACTTATTGAAGAATTACAACAGTATAATGTTTTAATAGTAAGTGGCTTAGCTTTGGGTATTGATGTGGCTGCTCATAAAGAATGCCTGAGAAATAATATGCCCACAGTTGGCGTATTAGGTCATGGGCTCGACAGGCTTTATCCCAGCCAGAACCGGGCTACGGCCGATAAAATGCTGGAGAATGGTGGTTTGCTGAGCGAATATCCATCCGGCACTATACCCGACAGGGAGAATTTCCCTCAGCGTAACCGCATTGTAGCCGGTATTGCCGATGCTACTGTAGTGGTTGAGGCCGGCATAAAAGGAGGGGCGCTGATAACCGCCGAAATTGCTAACTCCTATAACCGTGATGTATTTGCTTTCCCTGGTCGCCTGGATGATAAATATTCTGAAGGGTGTAACTTCCTCATACGTAATAATAAAGCGGCTTTACTAACCTGTGTAGCCGACCTGGCTTTCAGCTTGGGTTGGGAAAAGGGAGACAATGTTAAACCAATGGATCAGTTTGTTTTACCCATTGATCTTTCGAAAGATGAACGTTTGATACTCGACATTTTACAACAGCACCAATCTCCTTTGGCTATTGATGATCTTACCATCAAAGCTAATATGCCCATGAGTATGTTGGCAATGAATCTACTCAATATGGAAATGCAGGGTTATATCCAATCATTACCCGGGAAAACTTATAAAGTGAGTTAGGTTATACGTTTTATGTGATACGTTTTACGTTAGGTATTCTAGATTAGACATTACGTACAACTTAAAACGTATCACATACCACATCTACCCCTTCGGCGAATCATAAAAGGACAAATGCCCGTCCTCATTACTGATGGAACGCCAATCATCGTTATCAAAACTGATCAATGCAATGGCGCAAGTAGGTACATCACGCAATTGACCTGTCAGATAATGTAGTAGTTGACTTATGCCTGGGTTATGACCAACCAGGCCAATATATCCATACTCATTGGGCAAGTTATTGATCACATTTACCAGGGTACGTTCACTTGCTTCGTATATTTTTATATCGGTATGTGATGGCGGCAATTGCAGATGTTCGGTAAATATCTGCGCTGTGGTTAAAGTGCGCAATGCCGGACTGGTCACCACTATTTCTGGAACAATAGATCGATCTTTTAAAACGTCGGCCATCAGTAACGCATCCTGCATTCCGGATTGTTTTAGAGGGCGGTCAAAATCGGCATAACCGCTTTCATGAGTTGCCTTGGCATGGCGAATTAAAATTAGTTTTTTCATGTTTCAGTATAGGTTTATTTATAAAGATAACAGCTAAGCTTTAATAAGTTTTTGATATTATAAATAAAAAGAGGGCCTGAATAACCCTCTTTTTTGACCTGATTTTAATAGGCTAGCTTAAAATGCATAACCTATAGAAATACCAAATACACGGGTTTTTAATTTGCCACTGTCGGCGGTTGGAGATATGTTAGTTAAACCCAGGTCATAATTTACATTAAAAAGTAAACCGCCTTTTAGTTTAATTCCAGCTATGGCGTTGGCACCATACTCCATAGATTTAAGGCTGTTATCGTCATTGCCGCCAAATTTAACATCTTCGCTTGCTGTTTGTCCGCTTTGAGGATCGGTGATCTTTACTTTGCCCGAAATTCCTCTTGCGGCGTAAGGTCCGGCGCCAAAATAGATATCACCAACAACCACTGGTACATGATACACAATATTTACAGGTAATTGTAAATAAAGCAGGTTGATTTTTCCTGTACCTTGTTCAATCTCAACATCAACATTTGGGTCGCTGTTATCGGTAAAAGAGGCTCCGTTAAATTTTCCACCCTTACCGCTAAGATTAAGAGCTGGTTGCACGGAAACATTGCCAAATTTAAAATCAACAAAAACGCCCGCGTTAAAAGTGGTTAAAGAGCTGGAATTAGCACTAAGACCGCCAATTGATGCATTCAAGGTGGCAAAGTTAACACCGCCTTTAATTCCGATTGTTGGTAACTGGGCAAAGGTGACAAGTGATGCACCCGCTAAGAGCAGGGAGAGTAGGAGTTTTTTCATACAAAGTGATAAGATTAATAATTTACCAACAAAAGTAAATAAATTAATCAATCACCCAAGAAAACATTCTATTGATATGTTTATTTAATTTAAGTTTATGATTATCAGTAGTTTGCATATTTGTTCGCGAATCGAATAATGTCATCTTCGGGCATATCATTCATACACTTAAAGTGCCCCAAAGGGCATTTCTCCAGACCGAATTTGGAGCATGGACGGCAGGATAATTCGATGCCGGCAACCAGTACATCTTTAACCATATAAGGTTGCACACCCAAAAGATCTGGTACAGTGCCCCCCCAAACAGATACGATAGGCTTGTTAAAAGCCTCGGCAATGTGGGTAAGGCCGGTGTCAAAACCAATGATATTTTTAGCCTTAGATACCAGGAAAACTGATTCATCAAGTGAGGTAATACCACAAGCGTTATAAACCTTAGCGCCAATTGTGCTGGCTATAATGTCGCCATTAGCTTTTACATCGTTACCTCCTAACAGTACTACCGGGCTATTTAGTTGCCGACAAATACTGATGATCTTATCATTGGGCATGCGTTTAGTAAAATGCGTGGCTCCAATTACAAATGCCACATATTCAGCCTGATGTGATGCGGGTAACAAATTATTTAACTGATGATCAGCTTTGATATAATAATCAATGGGTTGTCCGTCATTAACTACACCTAGAAATTTAACCGCTTTAAGGTAGCGGTCGACCAGATGGGTAGGTGGGATCAGCTTTAATTTAAACTTTAAACTTAGCCATTTTTTTATAGGCTGTTTTTTGTACGTCGACGACCGGATACCTGTGCGTAGTTTGATGATAGCAGTACGCAGATTATTGTGCAGATCTATAATATAATCATAGCGTTCAGCTTTTATTTCATTAATAGTTGCTGATAATGTGGGTTTTAGCAATAGTAATTTATCTACATAAGGATTACTATCATAAATATACTGGAAAGCCGGTTTGGTTAAAAAATGAACCTCGACTCCTGGTATCTGCTTTTTGAGGCAGCGGACAACCGGTGTAGTATAAATAATATCCCCCATCGAACTAAAGCGGATCACCAGTATCTTCATTTTTATGCTTATCAGGTAATTATATTTACTGAATCCTTGCTCCTTGTTCTTTTTATCTTTGCTCTACTTGGCTACCGCTCTCTTTTTTTCAAATACTTTGGTGATCTCCGGTAATGATAGGGCGTTGAGGCACATCTCCTTATATAATCCACCTTTACGTGCGGCTAAAACACCGAAGCGCATGTCTAAGAACCCTTCTACACGGTGGGCATCCGGGTTAATGGACAGCCAAACACCTTTTTCCAAAGCGTACTGATGCCAGCGCCAGTCGAGATCAAGTCTTAGCGGATTGGCATTAATTTCGATCACCACATTGTTAGCCGCGCAGGCGTCAATTACTTTTTTATAGTTGATCGGATAACCACCACGGCTTAATAATAGCCGGCCGGTTGGGTGACCAAGTATAGTCGTGTACGGATTTTCGATGGCTGTGATCAATCTTGAAGTTGCTTTTTCCTCATCCATTTTAAGTATGGAGTGAACGGAGGCTACGATAAAATCAAACTTTTGAAGTATTTCATCTGGATAGTCAAGCGAACCATCATACAAAATATCCGATTCGATACCTTTAAAAATGTGGAAATCACCGAGCTTTTTGTTCAAATGGTCAATCTCTTCCTGCTGTTGCAAAACCTGTTCAATGCTCAAACCTTTGGCATAAAATGCGCTTTTGCTATGATCGCACATGCCCAGGTATTCCAGTTTTAAGTTATCACGGCAATAAAGCGCCATCTCTTCAACCGTGTTTACCCCGTCGCTCCAGGTACTGTGATTGTGCAGGCTACCTTTCAGGTCGTGCGTAATGATTAGCGTAGGTAGTTCATTTTTTTCGGCCTTTTCAATAAAAGTAGTACCCTCGCGCAGTTCGGGTTGTATCCAGGCTAAACCTGCTTTGGTATAAATGATCTCTTCAGATTCAGGTTGTTCCAATGGCACATTAATGCGCTCTAATACTGCCTGAACATGATCATCCGTACCCGTGTTGATGAATAACTCCTTGAAATAATCGGCCTTATCAACACAAATGATATCCACCAGTAAACCATTTTGCAGTTCGCCTGAAATATGGTTCTCATTCAGTGAAACATTAGTCAGAATTTTTGACTCCAGCAGGGCATTATAAGCAACCTCCTGGTTTATGCTGCCAACAACGATCACAATCTCGGTGATGATCTCGCTTAACCGGCGAAACTCACCAGCAAAATGTTTCAGCGCATCCGGAAAAATGGCTTTGATCTCGTCCATCAGCTCATTAGCTTCCTGCTCTACCTGGGCATACAGGAATTTGCCGTTACTGGCCATCCGGAATTCGATCGCTTTGCGTATTTCTTCCTGGGTTTTAAGCCCGAAACCTTTGGCCTCTATCAGGCGGTTCTCGTTACAGGCATAAAAGAGCTCACCAGTATTTTCAATACCCAAATCTTTCCAGATGATAGCCACTTTTTTTGGGCCAATACCTTTAATACCCATCATTTCAACCACACCAGCTGGCGTATTATCCAACAATTCCTGCATTTCGGCAATGGTGCCGGTTTCAAACAGTTCGATGATCTTGGATGCGATGCTTTTACCTATACCGTCTACTTTTTCCAGTTGTTCCAGTGTTTTACCGGCAATAGGGAAGGGCAGCTTATCAACTTTAAAGGCGGCATTGGCCACCGATTTTATTTTGAATGGATTACCCTCATGCAGTTCCATGAGTTGCGATAGTAAACGAAGCGTGCGGGCTATGGGTTTATTTTCCATAATAGTATTAAGGTCGTAAAAATACAAAAAGCCATTTGCTTTTTTAGTTCAATGATTCATTAGTTCGGTGGTTCATTAGGCTAGTCTTTTGACCCCAAAACTTTTTAAACCTTAAATTTTAACACTTTTTTAGTCGAAACAAGGCAAAAAAGCGTTGTATTTGCTCATTTTAACAAAGTTTTAACGCCATTTTAACACTTTTTAACAAATTTTTGACGGGTTTTGAAAGGTTTAAAAAGTATTAAAATATTGATAGTCAATAATGTATGTTAAAAGTGGCTTGTTTTTGGCTGTGTTTTCCCTTAACTAAACAGCCCGGTTTTCCTTTATATCGGGGAAACCGGGCTGTTGTATATACAAAAATACGCAATATTAAGGAGGATACCCACCGGCGTCTGAAAATAAAATAGCTTGAGTTAGCCAATGATAATTGTTTCAACTGTATCGTTTCAAAACCTTTCTTTCCATATTTTCATCAGGCCAAATTTCTATTCTGTAAAAATCGTCTCCTTCATCACCATCTACTGATGCAAGGTTTGATGAATAAATTCTCGCCCTGTAAAAGCCGGGATCAACTTCAACCTCTAATTGTATTGTTGAAGTCGGACAGTCAAGGATTTGAATAATACCAGATTTAATCTCGATACCGGCTTCCACAATATGATCATAGATATCCGTATTTATATTGCTTTGAATCGTACTTAAAATTTCTAATTCTCCCTTGACCGGGCCATAACATTCAGTTTCAACTCCTAAAACACCTTCTTCTATTGCTAATCGATCATTAAAGGCATCATCAGTCCAAAATATAACAGAACCGGTACCTCCTTCTGAATCTTTATCATAAATATAAAACTGGGAATATGAGGTGTAGAAGTCCAATGGAAATTTCATTGCTTTATTCTTTCCTAAAAATAAAAAAAGCTGCCCATACAAGCAGCTTTAATCAAAATATAAACTGGAAAACTTATTTTATTTCTATGCTATAAGGCATGCGGGCCTGCGGGGTGCGCATCATTTGGGTAACGCCTTTAATTTGTTCGTAAACTTTGTAGTTATCACCCAGTTCCGATTGTAATATCCGGGTACGGGCCTCTGCGGTTACATCGCCACTTAGTTGGTTAAAGAAGCTTTTTTGCTCGGGGTAGGCCACCAGGTTGTAATTTTTGATATTGGCCTTTTTAGCAGCCGATGTTATGGCATCATTGATATTGCCTAAACGGTCAACCAGGCCATTTTTTAATGCCTGCTCGCCTGTCCACACACGGCCCTGGCCTATGCTGTTAATGTATGCCTGGGTTTTGTGACGACCTTCGGCAACGGCTTTGGTAAAGTCGTCATAACCGCGGTTTACGTTGTTTTGAAGTATCAGTTTTTCATCGGGAGTTAAGGGGCGACTAATATCCCCCAGGTCGGCATATTTTCCGGTTTTTACACCGTCAAATGTAACACCCAGCTTATCATTAAAAAGTTTTTGCATGTTTGGTAAAATGGCGAAAATGCCTATAGAACCAGTAATAGTATTGGGTTGAGCAATGATAGAATCGGCCGCGCATGAAATATAATAACCGCCCGATGCCGCTAAATCGCCCATGGAAACGATGATGGGTTTTACCTTTTTGGTTAACATAACCTCGCGCCAGATCACATCCGAAGCCAGCGAACTGCCTCCAGGTGAGTTTACACGAAGCACCACCGCTTTTACTTTATTGTCAAGCCTCACTTTGCGCAGGGCTTTTGATATTCTTTCAGATCCAATAGTGTTGTCATCTCCTTCACCACCAGAAATTTCGCCCGATGCATAAACAACAGCTATCCGGTTTTTGGATGATGTAGCTTCATCTTTATTATCGTTATCAGCGCTGCTCTTGGTATAGTCGGCCAGTTCAATACTGTTCAGGTCGTTTTTCTTTTCGGTATTGGTGCGCGCTTTCAGATCATCCAGTATTTCATCTTTATATTTTAAGCCGTCAATCAGCTTCAATTTAAGGGCATCCTCAGGTAATTGTACCCGGCCGTTGTTGGCGTAATTAAATAAAGAATCTTTATTGATGCCACGGCTTTTGCTGATACCGGTTAAAAAATGATCATATAATGAGCCCAGGTAGGAGGTAACCTGTAAACGGTTGGCATCGCTCATTTTGGTCAAAAATAAAGGTTCAACAGCGCTTTTGAATGTACCCACTTTAATGATCTGTACCTCGATACCTAATTTATCAAGCGCTCCTTTTAAAAAGGTAACCTCCGAATTAAAGCCTTTGAGCTCAAAAATGCCTTTCGGGTTCATATAAACCTTATCGGCAACTGATGCCAGGTAGTAAAAGCCCTGTGTATATATTTCTGAATAAGCTATGATGAATTTGCCCGATTTTTTAAAATCGATCAGGGCGTTGCGGATCTCCTCGGTAGTAGCCTGACCTGATACCATGTAACTTTCATCCAGAAAAATTCCTTTGATGTTGGTATCAGTTTTGGCCTTTTTAATATTGGCCAGGATATCATTTAAGCCGGTTGATTTATCTTTATCCAATCCTAAAAAGCTTAAGCCGGCCAAGGGGTTGTTGGGTGTACGCTCGGTTATGGGGTTTGTGAAAGCCATATGCAGTACAGAATTGGGCTCAACTTCAATTGTTTTATCGCCACTGGCGGAAATTATCCCTATCACTACCAAAACCAAAATAACGGTGATTAAAACTACACCAACTATGGTGGCCAGAACGAATTTGAAGAATTGTTTCATTAATGTTATAAATCTTTTTATCTATGCAAACTTAGTAATTCAATACCGATAATGGTAAGAGCCGTTTCTATAATATTTGTTACAACATGAATAACATTTTTTTACTTTTAGGCAGTAACCTTGGCGACAGGAAATTGTTTCTGAAACAAGCAGTTGACCATATTGAAGCAGAGATTGCCCCTGTTGTAAATCTATCATCGGTATTTGAAACACAATCATGGGGCAAAACCGACGCCCCCGATTACCTGAACCAGGTAATACAGCTGCATACTTCTTTACCGGCCAGGGTATTATTGGAGAAAATACTGGCTATAGAAATTTTGCTGGGGCGTGAACGTAAAGAAAAGTGGGGATCGCGAACTATTGATATTGATATTTTATTTTACGGCGATGAGGTTATCGATGAACCCGATTTGCAGGTTCCGCATCCCGAACTCCATAAACGGCGGTTCACCGTAGAGCCTTTGGCCGAAATAGCCGCTGCTTTTGTTCATCCGGTATTACATAAAAACATTTTACAACTTAAAAATGAATTGATAGACAATTTGATTGTAAAAAAAGTATAATTTTAGTAAAACATAAATTTGTATGGCGGATATTTCACCGGGCCAGGATCTCGATCTTTCTTTTTTGTACGAAATTGCCGATGGCAGCACAGAGTTTATTGTGGAGTCGATAGCCATGTTTCTGGAGCAAACCCCAGAATTGATGAGTGTTATTGATGAAGCCCTTGCTGGTAGCGACTGGGCCACAGCCGGGCAGACCGCGCATAAACTAAAGCCAAACCTGGGTTTTTTTGGTATGCCTATAAGCCAGGAAACGATACAAGAGATAGAAATAGCCTGTAAGGAAGGAGCACCCAAGCCCAGCGAGATGATGGAAAAATTTAACCAGGTAAAACAATTGGTAAATGCCAATTTGATAACCCTCCAACGAATAAAAACAGAGAAAGAAGCGGAGCTATAATATAAACGGAAAGCTGAAAGCCAAAAGCATAAAAACTCAGTATAAAAAATTAAGGCAATCAATTTGATTGCCTTAATTTTTTATAAGCTCAATAAGTAAATTGATTTTACATTTTTGCTTTTGGCTTTACGCCTTTAGCTATTTTAAGCTACTTGTTGTATTTTGAAGGTATAGCTTTCCATGATCAGGTTAGCTAACAGATTTTTGCAGGCCTCATCTACTTTGGCGTGTGCGGTTTCGGCGCTGTCGGCTTCAATTTCGAGGGTAATGTGTTTGCCAATACGTACGTTTTGTATTTCGGCTAAACCAAGATTTTTCATGCTTCCGGTTACTGCTTTTCCTTGAGGATCAAGTATTTCTTTTTTGGGCATTACGTCTATTTCAGCCTGGAACTTTGTCATTTGTGAATTTAAATTGAATTAAAGATAAAGTGATGTATATAAATATCACCACCGGAACTGCCACAAATTTAAAAAA
>Ga0105239_10004589_pt1 | contig 16456 bp, 11 predicted proteins | sample KBSC44metaG_FD_92761 | JGI IMG/M metagenome (GOLD analysis project Ga0105239, IMG submission 92761) | Corn rhizosphere microbial communities from Kellogg Biological Station, Michigan, USA - KBS C4-4 metaG | ecosystem: Host-associated > Plants > Roots > Rhizosphere > Soil | place: Michigan, USA...
TGGCCGCCGCCCGGGCCTGATAGCCCACCCTGGCGGCCACCGATCGGAGCCCACCGAGCCCGATCGACGCCCTTACGAACCGGCACCGAGGCCCCAGACGCCACGACAGAACCACGGACGGCCCGACAGCCGATCACAGCGACTTGGCGGCTTGTTCAAATCCGTCCCACGCTCCTAGGTCTTCGCCCGCCGCAAGATTAGTTCAGCAGGGCTTGAGTCCGGTTGTTCCGAGCTCGGCGCTGAGGATCTGTTCTTCGAGTACGTTTCGCCCACCGAGCCCAAGAGGCGCAGACGCCCCGAGCGGCTACCCGACCCCATCAGCTCGGTTGGACCGAGCCGCACCCTAAGTCCGGAAGGCAGTACCACCACGATCTCGGCCTACGCCGACATGAAGTGCCGCTTCCAGTACTGACGCGACGCTGGCCACCTACCGGGCTGAAAGACGCGCCATCGGTAATTACGCCCTGCGAACTCTCCGCCACCGGCCACATCGACGGCCGTGGTTCCGCATCCAGGTCTTCTATCTCGCAGTCAAAGCTGCGGGGATCCAGTTCAGGTTCACGCCCAAGTCGATGCGCGACGCCCACGCCTCCTGGATCCTCGCCGGCAGCACCGACATCCAAGTCGCCAAAGAACGCCTCTGACACGGCCATGGTCACCGACCGCAAGGCCACCGCAGCTCGGCGTCTGCTCCTGCTTGAAGAGCGTCGGGCAACTCTGGGCGGGCTACGCGAGGACTTCCTCGCACTCGTCCATCAGGCAACGGAAGCAGAGCAGGCTCGAGGCTACAGCTTGGAGAAGCTTCTGGCCCGGTTGTTCTGCGCCTTTGAGCGTGAGTACCGGCCCTCCCACCGAATCAAACATGAGCGAGTCGAGGCTCGTTCCCCTTCCGGGGCTTCACATACCTCGTCGAGGCCCGCTCGCGATCCCATGCTCCAGATCTCGGTGATCTGCTGGCCTTCAAAGGCAAGGTCGACGGAAAACTCGACAACACCCGCGGCGCCTTCATCTCCATGGCCGGGTTCGACGAGCATTTGCTCGACTACTTCGTTCGCAACTCTCGCGGAAGCCGGAACAACATCATCATGTCCACCTGACGCGACGTCCCCAACTATTCGAAGGTGACTTCGGCCTCCAGGACACCCTGACCAAGAAGATCGACGCAGCCGAGCAGGAGGGCCAGGCGTTGCGTGAGCTGTAGCGTGGGGCGCCTGCTGGTGAGGTACCTGTGTCTGTCACCGGTGAGGGCCATCATTTCTGGGATCGATCCATGAGTGTCGACAGCCCGGCACTCAGCTCGTCGCGCTTCACCCAGGTTGCCCGCTGGGCTGCCAGTACTGCTCGAAAACACTTCGGTAGAATTATCTCAAGCTAGCAAGTCTCGGCAGGCCCGCTACCTGCAACAGGTATCCAAAGCGTGGGGAGCAAGGTGCCAGCGAATCCCGTCTCGAACCGGCGACGGACACAGAAGCGACCTTCGGCTCAGACCCAAGCCACGCCGTCGCCGGCCCCCAAAGCGTCCCCCTCCACCCTGGGCGAACTGCATGCATCGCTCCGCACTGGTGCTGCGACGGTCGCCGGAGTGACGTTCCAGGTGGCCGTTTCCACGATGCTTCTAGCCGCAGGCCTTGCAGACCCCGACTTGCCAGTCGTCTCGGTCATGCCCGAACGCCTTGAGGACATCGATTGCCGACTTGCCGACGGCACAGTACTTCTCGTACAAGCCAAAGAGCATGGAACCGACGCGAGAGCTACGGCTGCCGCTGCGCTGGCCGACATCCTGACCCACGCGGCGCTCGCGGTCCGGTTGACCATCGACGATGGCACCCCGGTGAGGCTGGCCATCGTAACCAACGGCAAATTCGGCAGCGGCCTGCCAGCGACCGGCTGGAACACGACCCTCACCGACGTACTCAGGTCGGCTGCCGAGTCCGACTCGACAAGCCTTCTCGACGAAATGGCAGAAACTCTCGAAGCGAAGCTGGAAGAAGCGGGGCTCGGCCACATCGCGCCGATGGAGATCCTGTCGCGAACCCATCTGGTCGCAGTTGACTACGATCTCGGATCGCATACTCGACAACTGCTCGCCAAGGGCTTGAGTATGCGGCCTGTTGTGGCGGATATCCTGCGCATGTCACTTCTCGCGGACCTTGGGGCTCTCGCTTCGGCGCAACGTGAGAAATCTATCGAGACCGCGGGTACCCGGACCTTGACGGACCTGCGGGTCGTTGCCAACCGAATCGTCGAGATCGTCGATGCCGAAGCGCTGGACGAAGCAGTGACTGCAGGGATCTGCGAACCCGTTGACTTCATGATCTCTTCACCGAACAGCCCAGCCGAGTTCTTCGCCGGCGTTGCTGTGAAGCCGGGGCACATCGTCGCCGACTTGGATATCACCCGGCAGGCGGAAACCGTTGCCGTTCTCAGGGGGTTGAGCGACCGGTGTGAAGTTGTCATCGCTGGCCCAAGCGGCGCCGGAAAATCGTGTCTGCTCTGGCGAGCCGCCCGATTGCTGGACCACGGCCCTCAGCTGCTGCGCGTCAAGTCTGTGGCGGACCGGGCCGAAGCGGCGATGCTGCTTCGGCACGTACGCCGCATGATGCCTGAGCCCGGTCTGCGGGTGCTCATCTGTATCGACGACCTGGGCACCCCGGCCACGGCCGCATGGCCGGACTGCCGTGACGAACTGCTGCAGATCTCCGGGGTGAGCATCATCGGCGCCGTTCGGCATGAGAACGCAGCACCCGGCGTGACCGGCAACGCCGTCATCGTTGACCCGCGCCTGACTGACACCTCGGCGAGCGACATCTACGACGCCCTGGCCGCCTCGGGACTACCCACGACGCTGGCCAAAGAGGAAGCCCTTGCCAGTGCCGACGGCCTGCTCATGGAATTCATCGCCCTTACCACCACCGGACAAAGAATCCGCGCGATCCTAGGCCAGCAGGTCGCAAGGCTCTCCGAACAGGCCACGCGGCTACCACAACGCCTTCTACGGCTCATCTGCGCATCTCACACCCTCGGGTTCGCGGTCCGTGCCGATGAAATCGCCAGAACCTTGAACCAAGATGCCGAGGACGTCCAGGACGCGCTGCGGCTACTCCAAGACGAGCATCTCGCTCTGAGCGCCGACCAGATCACATGGCAGGGAGTCCACGATCTGCGCGCAGAGATCCTGCTGGAGCTCCTGCACACGCCGCCACCACCAATCCTTCCCGAAACCTACGTCCAGGCCATCGGCCTGATGCCGCCCGCCGCGCAGGGGGCCGCCCTCCGGCGAGCCGCCCACCGGATCGCCACGAGTGCCCGACACCATGGGTCTCACCTGCCTACGGCCAAGCTGCTCTCCGAGATCGAAACCGCGCTACTACCGTTCGTCTCGTACATCGCGAACGCACTCGCCACGCTGTCCTCCGAAGACGCAAACCCAGCACGCACAGCAGCAGCGCTGCTGGAATCAGCAGATCGCCTAGACACCTTGGCCTACGCGCACGCGACCCTACCCTTGGTGCAACATCAAGCCCCTGCGGCAGCCGAGATCCACGACTGGCACTGGTTGAGTCGGCTGACGCGAACGGGCTGGGGCGCGGAACTGGCTCACTTCGAGCCAATGCGCGAACTCGGCGCACTGATGCCAGACCTTGGGAACAGCGCGATCCGGCACGTGGCCCAAGCGCTGCCCGGCGACCGTCTGGCCGACCTTCTGGCAAACACCGACCTGCCCACAGCCGTCCGCCTGGCCGAAGCCGCCGAGGGCCTGATCTCCCTAACCCCCGAACAAGCACGAAATGTGTACCGAGCCCACGTTCCCGCCTTGCCGAAGCCGGCCGGTGACCAACTCGAACTCGACGGCGCAACGCTTCGCGGAAAGATCACCGCAGCTCTCGTCGCTCTTTCACAACTGTCTGGAGCCGCTATTGCCGACGTCTTCGGTCCGATCGAAGAGCGTGCCGCAGATGCCACAGCGCACGACCCATACGGTGCCATGGTCACGGTGGAGCAGACCGATGACCCCGCACCGCAAGATGCCGACAGCGCAGACCAGATGCCAAGCTCGCGCCTCACGATCCGCGCGGCGCTGTTCATGCGCCAGGACCTCGTCCTGCGTGATGACGGTTCAGCCGCAACCACCGCCGGTGCCGAAACAACAAATACGCAGCTGGTCAAAATCGCGCGGAGGCTGTTCGACTCCTGCCCTGAAGCCGATCGGCTCGCTCTGGACCTGTGGCAGGCGAACCGTCGCCCGCCGGAGATCGACGGGACCAAGGACCTGCGGCCCTCCGCGCTTCCGCGCGACTCGATCACGCGCCGCAACGTCACGATGCAGCAGTGGCCATCGAAGCGCTCAGCGCAGAAAGCTGGAGCGTACGCTGTCGTGAACAGGCGATCGCCGCTGCCAAACTACTGGCCCTGACCACTGCCGTCCCCGCTCGGCTGAGCCCACACGACAACGCTCGACGGCGATCTGAATGGATGGACCAGGTGGAAGAAGCAGCCATAGCTGTGGCCGCGTTGCCCCTGCGTCCACCCGAACCTGTACCCGTTCTTGGAAGCTCTGCGGCGACATCCATGAGCATGACCGGTGCCGATATCGACGAGGCGATCCGGTCAGCGAAAACCGCAGACCGGTCTCGCGAAGCTCTCGTGCAGATCGCCACCAGCCTCAAACAACTCAAGGCGGCGCTGGACGGAACCGGTAGAGCAGACGTCCGAACAACTGGCTTCCGTTTTTTCGGTTTGCTTCCTCGCATTGAAGCTGCACTCGACGACGGGACCCCTGTCCTGTCGGGAATTGGCGAGACTTTTCCACGCGACTTCGGCCCTACCGTGCGCACTGTTTCCCGCTTGCTGATCGCGGGCGATGGGACACAGGCTGGCCAAGCGCTGCGCCGCGGAACAAAAGACCTGGCCAAGCTGCAGGCTGCAGTGGATCGTGACGACGCCGACGTCGTCACCCGAACCCGTTCCGCACTCGAGGAGTATCTGGCAGCTCATGGGGTGGCAATAGCAGCCGTCTCTTCCGTGATTGACACTGAACTGGAGACACCCTGGTGGCCGCGCAAGATCGTCGCAGCGATCGACGTAGCTCATTGGAGCGCGGCTCACGCCGCTTTGGTCGCCTGGGCTCCAGAAGTCCGCAGTGACGCTGGCGTCCAGACTCGCGTGATGGTCATCTGCACGGCGAATAGTCGTCTCCTACCAATCGGGATCACGTTCTATCCTTCAAACGGGAGGCCGTCGCCCGTTCAGGCCCGATATATTGACTCGATCATCGCATCAACACTTGGACTGCCTCTGGCCGCCAGCGGTCTCCGAACTGATGTGTCGCGATACCTCGAGGATCTGGTTGCGTATTCCTACGCGCAGGTTCGGATGCGAGTCCGGAACTCTGACTGGGCCAAGACGCCAGACAGCACAACGCTCCCGTCAGCAATGCGTGACGCGATCCGCTCATCCGAGGGCACGCGGGACAGCTGGCCGTCAACCCTGCTGGACGATCTACTGCGACTGTGTGATGAAGTGGAGGCCGAAGACCCTCTGCATGGGCTTGCAGCTAGTCTCGCTAGGGTTGACCCGGCTACCGGCTTCGAAGGCGTCCAATCTCGAAGCGTGCAGCTTCTTAACGCAGTCTGGATGGCAGCTGTAGAGGTCGACGCCTCGTAACTGCCCCGGCCGCAAGGTGGTGCCACTGGGGCGTTCGAATGGGAGAGCGCGAGACGCTTCCGGAACAGGTCGACTGGTGGTTGGCATGTGCAGGCGAATATGACTCGCGAAGCAGTCACTGTAGATCGTCGTCGCCTGCATTTCCTGGCTGCTGAAGGGCAGCGACGATCCAGTCGCGCCGCGCAGCCTCGGACTCGGCGACGCGGGCCGCAGCGCGAAGCAGTACTTCGCCAGCCTCCACCGTCACGTGCTGCGCGATAGTCGCGGCGACGACGTTCAAGGTCGGCTCGACGTGCTCTGGTGCGAGATATGGCGCTAGGACCACAGAGACATCGGTGACCCAGGCCAGCGCGGCTTCCTTGCCTAGAGGTCCAACTCGGGCGAGCACTTCGCTCAGGAGCGCGGCGACATCGTCACCGGACGCGTCGCTGGCATAGACCGAACTTGCCAGCGCCGCCGCGGCCGGTCCTGGGAAACCTTCGTGCCCTATGGCCAGTGCGGAGATTTCGTCGGGCTGTAAGACGATGTTCCCGACCTGAGCCGTTGCAAGTCGGAGTATGCGTGGCCGGATATCGGCGTCGTCGGCCTCGGCGAGCACGTGAAGCAGCGCGACGGTCCCGAAGGTGCGGCAGCCGGCGGCACGGGCTTCCCTCCTAAGCGCCACGTCGTCGCACCACAACGCCGACTGCCTGTCGATAGCCAGGCATTCACCCCGCCTCCACGGACGCTGGGTGACCTTTGGATCGGCAGGCTCGACTGTGGTTAGGAACGTGAGGATCTTCTCAAGTTGATCGGCGCGACCCGCATGGACGAGGAGGTCCGCATCCGCTACAGCCTCGGCTGTGAGCGGCTTGCCGTCGCCGGCGACAGCGAGGATGTTGACAGTGCCAGGAGCCTGGCGGGCTTCAGAGCACGCTGCAAGGCAGACGAAGTGCGTCTCGTCGTCTACCGCCGCCTCAGCAAACGCGCCCAGCAGGGTGGTGACGGCTTCGGGCAGTTCGCACAGGACGGCCAGCGCGCTGGCGTCGAGGAGAACCGAACCGTCGAGCGCTGCAGCCGCATCGCCCAGTTCCGCCTCGAATTCGGCGAGATCGTGGGCTACCGCGATGATCGGGCCGTGCGCGCGCTTGAGCAGGGCTTCAGCATACGATTCGCCGGTAGCGCAGCAGGCTGCTGCTAGCGGCATCGTTACGTTTCGTAAACACTCTTGAAGGTACGTGTCGAAAAGCGACCGGGCCGTCAGGCTTTGATACACCTGGGCGGATGTCTCCGGCACGGAACCTGCGGCAAGGACGCGCAGCCCGTCGGGGTTGTCCGCGAGGAACTCCTCCACAGCGGCCTGGAGCCGGACGCGAGTGGCCTCGGAGTTGAGCGGGAGGATCGTCGCGCCATCCGGGCCGAGCTTGTCCCCGCGGGTCAACATGATTGCGATCACCTGTCCCCGCAGCCGCTGGTCGTCGGGAAAACGGCCGAAGAGCTCGAGGGCGTATAACACATCCTGTTCGGAGAAGCCGTGGCGGGCGTGCAGTGTCAGCCACATCACCGCTTCCTCGGACGTAGAGATCGGCGGCGTCAGATCGACGTAGCGTTCCCAGGCGCCGGTCCATCGCCGTCGGTTGTAGGCGACGCCGATGTACGCCCACGCGAGAAGGGGCGAGCCGGACCCTTCGCGTAGTGCCGCTGTGCAGTGCTCTTCGACCGTGTGCCAGTCGTGGCGCTCGTTTGCGTCGGACACGATGAACTCACGTAGCGTCGTGCGCACCCCGGCGGGAAAGTCCGAACGTGCAAGCATGGCGTACGCGTGGTCGACTGCTTCGCGCGTGCGGTCGAGTCGCAGCAGCAGGTTCCACCGCTTGGCGGCGAGTGATGCGTTTCCGAAGCGCTCGAGCGCCCTCTCGCACTCGGCCAAGGCCGCGTCAGGTAGCCCGCAGTCCTCGAGGATCTCGACGAAAGACTCGGCGGCCACAGCCGAGACAGACAGGTAGGGCCGTAGCGTGCGAGCTGCAGCGTCCGTCTCTCCTCGTGCAGCTTGGCTGCGGGCACGTAGGGTCTCGTACCCCTCGACAGTCAGGAAGCCCTCCGCATACTGCTGCTCGATATTCTCGATCGGCCACAGGCCGCACGCTGCGGCCTGGTGCAAGGCGTAGACCGCCAAGTCCGGATCATCGAGGGCTTCCTCAAGGACCTGCAGCCAGGCCGTACTCGCATTCAAGTCTCGGTGACCATTGAGCATGAGCTCCACGGCGCGCGCGTGCGGTGAGCCGACTACAACCCGGGCGGCGATACGGTGCGCAGTCTCCTCTTGCCTGAGAGCAAGTGCCATCTTCGCCCCGAGGAAAGCAACAGTGGCGCACGTCGACTCGCGTTCGATGGCTTCCCCGAATGGGGCGGGTGTGGCGAAACGCAGGGCGGTGGGAAAGTCGGTGGCCATCTGCAGGGCATGGATGATCTCGACTACCGCGTCTTCGCTGGGGCCGGCCCAACGCCGGCGCTGGTCGCGCGCATCCGTAGCGAGCATCAGAGCACGGGAGAGGTCGACGCCGGGAACCGACGTGCTGTTAGAGGCCTCCCGAACCAGCAGCGCGGTCGCTAGGTTGAGCATGAGCTGCGAGCTGTCAGGTTCCTTGGTCAGAGCCTCCTCGTGCCAGCGTACTGCCCCGGTTACGTCACGAGCGTTCGCTGCGGCGTGGGCTAGGAACAGCCGATAGAGAGGGGATCCATCGACATCCCTTTTGGTCGCTTCCACCAGTTCCCTTGGTACGTTCGGCGCTCCTGGACCCTTGTGCGCGATTGCTGCGTGAATCCAGGCGCACAGCACAGCTGGCGCTCCGGCCGCCTCGGCCAGGCCGACACGTTCCTGCGCCTGTACGCGGTCATTGGCGCATACCAGCGACCAAGCCGACAGAGCCAGATAGCGCGCCGCCTCGTGTTCGTTAAGTTGAGCTGCTTCGAGAAAGGCGCGCGCGGCGTGTGCTGGGAGGTTATGTGCTCCGGCGTAGGCGGCAACTGCCACATACAGCAGACCGTCTCCGCCCGCGAGGTAGCGTCGTTCCTTGCCCAGCAGCCGCTCAACTACAGCCACGGGATCGGCGCTTCCCCGGCTGAGGGTCACCGCCAGCTGCAAGGCCCTAAAGTGGTCCGCGCCCCCAAGGTGTGTAAGGATCCGGCCGACCTGAGGCGGAATCGTCTTTACGGTGGCGGCCAGCACGTCGGCGTTCTCGCCAGACCGTGGAGCGTCTGCGATGGCTCGGAACGCGGCCTGCGCGGTGGCGTCGAGCGGCTGGCACGCGGGGACGAAGATCTTCCAGGATCCCCCAGTGAACACCACGCGGTCGAGCGTGACATGTACCCAGTACATGGGTTCGGGCCTTGTCGACTCGTCAACCAGGACCAGCACGATGCGTTTGTCGTGCTCGAGCCAGTACCGAAGATGCCGGTCAGGCCCGCCTTTAACACGTGCTCCGGGGCTGTACCACCAGCCACTACCGTCAGCGGCAGCGCTTTTGAAGTACTTCGCTCGCCCAGTCTTGACCTGGAGGCCGATCAAACGGCCTGTTGGGTAGTTGACGCCGGGCGCCTCGGCTTCGCAGTCAACGCCGTAGTCCTCGACGGGCTGATCACGAAACGTCCACCGCCACCGTTTGATTTCCGCGCCCGTGAGGTGGACTCCCAGCTGCCCCTCAGCCATCGAAAGCCTCCTCGTTCCCGGTCCTCATGCTGGACACCACGTTAGAGCAGTGCTCTGACGGCGAGCTGATGAGACGTTGTCGTGATTCTTATCCGTTGAGCAGTAGACAACCGGCTCAGCTTTCGATACAACGCCGGAACGGGATGACGAATCCGGTTCATGCCGATCGCCGGAGCGAGCCGGGTCAGTTCTCTATGCTGACGTAGGGCTCCATGGAATGCGAGACGAGGAAATATCATGCAGTTGATGCTGGCAGTTGGTGGTAGCGCCAACCAGGAACAGCTCCAAAGCCTACGCGACTGGCTGCTCGCTGACCGGGCGGTACGGCAGTACGCTAATGCGGAGCTGGGGGAATCGCAGCCAGCCGTCGCAGGCCGCCAGGGACCAGCGTTTGACGTCGTGTCATTGGCGATAAGCTGCGGGTTCAGCGCCAGTTCTCTCGGAGTAGCCATCGCTAGCTAGCGAGCATCTCGTCCAGATCAGCCCGCCGTTACTATCGAACGATCCAATGGCGCCAAAATTACGTTCAGCGGAAGCCTCACAGAGGAAGATCAGCAGTTACTGCTCGCGCTCCTCGATGTCCAGGATTAGGCACGCTGTGAGTGCCCTTCCAGACCCCTTATCTTCACGTGCCGTGCTGATCGGAGCAAGCCAGTATGAGACTCTAGAACACTTGCCCGCGGTTCGTGGCAATCTAGAGGCTTTATCCGACTTGTTTGAGACTTTCGTCTGGGGATTGCCCGCGGCGCACTGTGTGCAAATCCTCGACCCGAACAAGGTTGTCACGGTTTCTCGAGCTGTTCGGGCGGCAGCGGACGAGGCGACAGATGCTCTGCTCGTGTACTACGCGGGCCACGGCCTTATCGGTCCAGAAGGCCGACTTCACCTTGCCGTGCCAGACAGCGAACAGCATTCCGTGCATGACACTGCGGTTCCCTTCGAGTGGATCCGGATGGCCGTCCAGCGCAGCCGCGCCAATCGTAAAATCGTCATCCTCGATTGCTGCTACAGTGCCCGCGCCTTCGGGCTCCAGTCTGCCAACACCGCTGCGCTCGCCGAGATCGACGGCACCTACGTCCTGGCTGCCGCCGCCGAGACGGCCGCGGCACTGGCTATTCCAGGCGAGCCGTATACGGCGTTCACTAGTGCCTTGAAGACGGTGCTGCAGGTCGGGGTCTTCGGGGCACCTGAGCTTCTCGATCTGGAAACTGTCTTCACGAGTCTACGGTCCGGCCTTAAGGACCTCGGCCTACCAGATCCGCAGTGCCTCGACCGCAATCATCTCGGTCGATCGGCGTTCGCCCCTAATGCTGCATTCAGTCCAACGACGGGTGCGCCTCTCAGTACTCTGCTGACAGCGCCTAGAGCCGCGGATCCAGTGGCCTTCGCAAGAGTAATCTCCGTATTACTCAGCTCGCAGCATCCCACGCTTCAGCATCTTGAGAGCCCAACCAGCAACCGTGATGCCGAGCTTGTGGACGATGACGGACTGCACGCCTTCGAAGCCAAATCCTTTGCAGGACCGATGACTAGTTCGCGAAAGCGACAAGTGGAGCACTCTCTCGCCAGCGTCGCCAGAGCGGAGCCGATTCTAGCCAGTTGGACTCTTATAACGCCCCTAGACCCGACTCCATCGGAACTGGCATGGTTCGAAAACCTTGGCGGGCAGTATCCGTTCAGGCTGGAATGGCTTGGAGCTTCGTGGATTGAGGCACAGCTAAGACGGCATCCGGAAGTTCGCCCATACTACGACTCCGCCACGGGGAAGTAGCTTGTTTCGGCAGGTTCAGTTCTCAACGTGCCGCGCCGAGCAGCACCTCCTGATGGGCTGCGGTAGGAGCCGCAGAGGCAGCGGACCGCACTCAGTGCCGTCTACGAGAGAACGCCAGGTCCTCGCTGGCGACTACCACCGGGCGCCGTGCTTGCTACGCGTCTGGCGTGCTCAGACACCGATAGAACAACGTAAAGGGCCGTGGCCAGGCGGGAACTGGTGGTGCGAGATGGCGAGGCGGAAGCAGACCGCGATGCCTGCGCTGTTCCCCTTGTCCGCAGTGCAGCCCCCGTACCGCGCTCCGGCACCCGAAGCATGCACGCCGGCGCCTCTGGTAGTCGCCCCCGTCGACCGGCCGGACCGGCACCTGATCGGTTCGTGAGCGTTGGGCCGGGCCCGACAGGTGGTCAACACCCGGTCGGCGGGCTGCGGTTCGCATTCTACTGGCGGTGCTCGACCGAGGACCATCAGGGCCCAGTCACATCACGGGCCTGGCAGCTGGGGCAGGCGCTGGCGACGGTCGGCGCCGAGGGTCAGATCGTGGTCGAGTTCTCTGACGTGGGCAAGAGCAGTTCGATGTCGCCTCTGCGGGCCCGGGGTCGGCGGCGCTGCTGGCGGCGCCGGCCGACCCGAACCACGGCTTTGACGCCGTGGTGATCGGCCCGCATGAGCGGGCGTTCTCTAGCCGCCCCGCTGTTGGCGTCGCACGGGGTGCAGTTGTGGATGCCGGAGCTCGGCGGGCGGGTCGATCCGTCGATCGACACCGAGACATGGGGTGGTCAGGGCTGTCGAGTCGATACTCGGTCATCTGCGGGGTTTAGGCTCACGTGCGGCGGAAGCCTCGATCTGGGCGTCGCCAGCTGGGGCGCCCTGCTGATCGCCATCCAGGACGACGCCCGCACCAGCCAGCTGGTATGTCGGCCCTCACTTGCGCAGCAGTTCAGGGTTTTCGTCACAATGGCGTACGCAGGAGAGTGCGACACGGATGAGTATGGTCAACTGCCTATATGGCGCCCAAAACAGCCAATAGGCCACTTCTTCTCATCGCAGGGGTTCTCTTACTGGCGGCCGGGATTGCGGGAATATTCTTCGCGCAAAGTCAGAAGTTTTCTGCGATAGTCAGGCACCAACTGCTCGCAACACTTTCGGCCACTGCGGTATCCGCCGCAGGGCTAGCCCTTGCAGGTATAGCTGTTTTTAGTCTCGCCGGAGGCCTGGCACGGAAGGTATTCGCAATCATAGCGGCACTGGTAGCAGCAGCTGAGATTGTAACCGGAGTTGCGATCGGCCTGACAGACCATCCCGGCGCGTATCGCCCGGCAGGCTATTACGACTTCCCCGTCTGGTGCGCGGCCGGCACCACTCTCGACGTTGAAAAATTCGAAACCCGCGCCAGGCAGAACAGCTCTGGCATTGAAGTTATCGTCAACCTCGACGCCCGCGCCGTGGGACCCGGAAGGTGTATAGCCGCCTTGGACGTCCCTCCAGGAGCGTCCAACCTGGAGACGGATATGCACCAAGTAAAAGCTTCCTCTCGAGACCAGGTGGCAGCTGCGTTTTCCGCGACGGACGATCCGCTCACCGGACAGCATCGTCTATCATATCGAGCCGACGGCCAGAAGGCCGGGTACGGAAACGTCAACGTCAGCCTGGACATCACCCCCGCGCAGACGACGGCGCCACACATCCTTCCGGAATCCGACTCCCTGGTAAGCACACGACCAGTCGCCAACGCCGGATACATTCGCATTGATTGCGCCGACAAGAACGCATTTCCGGAATTCCCCTTCCCGCAGGACGGTCAGGAAATTTCGCCAGGACACGTCGCTTGGCAGACCACGGTTAACGGCAAAGGCGTAGGAGCGCACTGTATCGATACCACCGAACGCTACTGGGTAAATCATGCCACGGACCTCATAGTTCTCGGCGTCGGCGCTATTCTGGGAGCACTGCTCGCACTGGATCGAATATCCAAGACCCCTGCGTCGGCCGACGCCAGCCGCTGACGCTCAGTATCCGCTACCGGAAGCATCATCAAGGCGCTTAATCGACGGCTGCCCGGCAGGAAACACGAGGTGCGCCACTTCACTCTTTGCGGGGTGACTATGCGGGGCTGCCGGCGTCGATGTCTTTGACATCCTGGAACGTCAAGGAACTGCCGCGCGACCGGGGCCTTGGTATCGAACGACTCCGAGCGGAAAACCCACGTGGTCTCCCCAGGCCGCCGTGTCAAGGACACAGCCCGCCAACCAGGCCGGGATACCTGCAAGCGCGGGAACTCCGGACGGTCCCGCCGCCCTACATCTGATCGTCAGCCCGGACACGGTTCTGCGATGACACCGCGATCTGATGCCCCAGCGCCATACGAATACCTGCCGGCCCAAGCGAGCCGGACGCCCACGTGCGGTTGCCTCGATTCGGCGGCTTGTGCTGCGCCTGGTCCGTGAGAACCCGAGTTGGGGTATCACTGAGTGCACGGCGAGCTGACCACCTTGAGCATCAAGGTTGCCGCCTCGACCGTCTGGGAGATCCTCATGGATGTAGGCATCGACCCGCACCGGAACGCACGGACCACCTGGGCCGCCTTCCTGCGCAGCCAAGCCGACGCGCTGCTGGCGTGCGACTTCATCGAGACGATCGCTGGGCGCTACTTACCCATCCACCGCTACCTGGATCGCCCAGGCGGCACGGAACCCGGTCATGGACCTCGAAGACTCCGGAGCCACAGCCGAGTATCTGATCCGGGACCGGGATGCGAAGTTCCCGACGCTGTTCGACGGGATCCTCGCACAGGCCGGGGTACAGGTCGTGCTCAGAAGTATCCGCGTGCCTGGGATGAACTCGGTCATGGAGCGGTGGGTGCAGACCTGCCGCCACGAACTACTGGACCGCACCTTGACCTGGAACCAGCATCACGTGCTGTACGCCTTGCGCGAGTACGAAACGCACTACAGCCGATACCGCGCTCACCAAGCGATACAGCAGGCCGCACCCTTACACGCTGTGTCCCCACCAATCACCTACCCACAACCTGGCCATCCGCCGACACTCAGCGGCATCATTCACGAGTACGAGCACGCAGCTGACCTGCCCGGACGACACTGTCAGCAGACGCAGGGCCGATACGGAGTGGCGAAAGCGAGAGCGACGCTCGCGATTGCCGCCGACACACGAAGCTGTACAGCGGCATCTTTCCCTGAAACGGCCTGTGCCGGAGTCTGCGCGGAGCAGAATCAGAAGGGTGACATCGCAGCCGCCACCACCCTCTTTCGGGGACGTCCGGATCGTCAACGAGACCCGGGTCGAGTACTGGAACGGGACCGCCTGGGTGGAGCATCTTGAACTTCCGGATGATCAACAGCCCCCGGACATACGCGACTACGACGCCGGGAACCACGAGTGACCGCCCCGCCTGACCCGGCGTTGGGGCAGGAGGCGGCGAAGGACGATCCTGTCGTGCTCGATCTTCGGGCGTCGGTGGCGGACATGAGGTCCACAGCCAAATGGATCATCGGGGCTGCGGCCGCGACAGGATCTCTCCTGCTCGCCGGTGGACCGCTGACCGTGGCGGGCAAGATCCACGGCCCGGAAGCGGCCGTCCGCGCGGCAGTCGGCATGCTGGTGGCAATCCTCGGAGCAGGGTGGGCCGTCTACCGAACGAGCGAGGTACTGACACCGAGGGTCGCCACCTTCGACGACCTCCATGAACCGGGCCTGAGCGGACTGCGCAGAATGATCGATCGCTCACCCAGTGCCTTCTACGGCCCCTTCGGAGCCGATCCCGTGGCCTTGCAACGTGAGCGAACACTGCGATCCGCTATCTGTCGTCAGTTAGCGGCAGCACTTGTCCACGAAGACGACCCGACCCGGCTTCGTACGCTTGAACACGCCCTGTCCGTGGCACGCACCAACGCCGCGCTCGCAGAACGCACTCAGCGGCGGCTGCTCACCTGGATCCACGCCTGGCAGGTGCGTGAAGCACTGCGCCTAGCACGCCGGGATACACTTTTGGCCTCGCTCTTGGTCGTGCTCGGGGCCGCTCTCTTCTTCACTGCTCCGGGCCAGGCTGCACCCGGATCCACAACGGTCCACGTATGCCTGCCCTTCAAGGTGTCCACGCTGTCACCTCAGCCAGGAGACCCCTGTGCCCGCTGAACCTGCGGTGGCGTACCGCCGCCTGGTGATCGGGTCCGGTCAGGTGACACTGCTGGATGGACAAGCGGTCGTCGCCGACTCCCGAGGCCCCGCCGTAACGGAGTTCTCGCTACGCGACACCCATCGGATGGTCGAAAGGGCCTGTGCCCGGGCCCGGCAGCACGGAGCCCGCCCGGAGACAGTCGCCGAAATCGAAGAGCTGCTTCGAGTACTCGGCAGGCACCTGGCCGATGCCATCCCCTTGCCGGTGATGGACGAACTTTCCGCTGCCGTAGACGCGGTCCAGGCCGAAGGCGGGACACTTCAACTCGGATTTGCAGTGGGAGACCGACATAGCGCACTGCCCTGGGAGGCGATGCTCCTCCCCGGCGCCACCGTTCCACTGGCGCTGCACCCTGTCGTGCGACCGTACCGGCTGGCCGGCACAGCTATGGCGGACCCCGGACATTTCCTCGACTTCGCCGCTGGCGGGCTCAATATCCTGGCGCTGCTCGCCAACCCACTGCCTGCGGATCTCGATGCGGTGCCCACGGCTTTGCTGGACCTGGAAGCCGAGACCCGCCGTCTCGCGGACGTCGTCAACCGGCTGCCCGCCCGAGCTCGGCTACGTACCCTCGGCCTGGGGAGCCTCGACAACCTCGCGCGAGCATTGGCGGACACGCCGGCCAACATCGTCCACATCGCCAGCCATGCCAGGCCCGGCATGCTGCTCCTGGAGGATGGGGCCGGGCGACCGGCGCCCGAGAGCACGGAACGCCTCATCCGGGCGATCGGAGCCTCGGCCAAGCCGGGCATCGTCGTTCTGGCAGGCTGCGCCACCGCGGCCGGCCTGGAGCGTCCAGCAGGTGACGTTGGAGCCGGCGAGCTTCCCGGACTGGCCCAGCGCCTCGCCGAAGCCGGAACGCCAGGCGTCGTGGCCATGTCGACTCCTGTCAGTGACGCATACGCCGGACGTCTTATCGCCGCGTTCTACACCGAACTGGTTAGCGGCGCCACGATCCTGGACGCCCTGCAAACCGCGCGGATCGAACTGGCACAGACCGGGAGAGCCGACGGCGCACCTCGTCTCCCGGAATGGAACGCCGCGGTCGTGTTCGCTGGATGCACGGCGGACCCTGCGCGTACAGTCCCGCTGCTTCGGAGCGCAGCCGACGGCGCGGCGGCTGACAGCCCCGCCA
>Ga0105239_10004591_pt1 | contig 16454 bp, 11 predicted proteins | sample KBSC44metaG_FD_92761 | JGI IMG/M metagenome (GOLD analysis project Ga0105239, IMG submission 92761) | Corn rhizosphere microbial communities from Kellogg Biological Station, Michigan, USA - KBS C4-4 metaG | ecosystem: Host-associated > Plants > Roots > Rhizosphere > Soil | place: Michigan, USA...
AAAGAAAAAGCCCGGTGCGAAACCGGGCTTTCAATATATGGATGGGTTAGTAAGTACCGGGAAATAAATTTCCCTACACAATATTAAAAATAATTTTCTCTATCTAAAAAAATTTTCCAACAAATTTTATTCACATTTTTTTTTGACCTGTGGAAAAGGGCGATGCTTCGCCGTCATTCGGAGTGTACCCTTTCGGCGATCGGCATCTATCTTTACATAAAATTTTGTCTATGCGATTTCCATCTCCGGTAGCGATCCAGTGGTTCAGTGAGTTCCTGGGCGCAGAACTTCTTGGCGATAAAAATGGTCAGGCTACGGGCATCAACGAGATACATAAAGTGGAGGAAGGCGATCTTGTATTCGTCGACCACCCCAAATATTATGACACCTGTCTGCATTCCGCCGCTACGTTCATCATCATCAACAGGGCCGTAGAAGTTCCTCCGGGCAAGGCTTTGCTGGTTGTGGACCAACCCTTCGAGGCCTATCTGAAGATCGTGGGTCATTTCCGTCCGTTCGAGCCGGCCACGAAGATGATCAGCGATACTGCGACCATCGGGGAGGGCACTTATCTCTATCCGAATGTCTTTGTCGGGCATCACGTGACTATTGGCAGCAACTGTATGATCCATCCCGGGGTCACCATCCTCGACCACTGTGTCATCGGCGACAACGTGATCATCCAGGCAGGCACCGTCATCGGGTCGGACGCTTTTTATTATAACACAAAGAAAGACCGCCCCATGTGGTATCGGAAGATGGCCAGCTGCGGTCGTGTGGTGATCGAAGACAATGTCGAGATAGGCGCAGGCTGTACCATCGACAGGGGGGTGAGTCATGACACGCGCATCGGGGCCGGCACCAAGATGGACAATATGATCCATATCGGTCACGACACGGTCACCGGTAAAAATTGCCTGTTCGCCGCCCAGGTCGGCATTGCTGGTGCAGTGGAGATCGGGAATGGCGTGATCCTCTGGGGCCAGGTAGGCGTTAGCAAAACCCTTACTATCGGCGATAACGCCGTCGTTTTTGCGCAGAGCGGAGTACCTGCTTCCCTGGAGGGAGGAAAGTCCTATTTCGGCTACCCGGCCGAAGACGCCTTGATGAAAAAGAAAGAGCTGGTCTGGATCAAACGTATCCCCGAGCTCTGGAAGAAAGTGATGGGGTAGACGGGGGACCCTATTCCCGCACATTTTATTGGGGCGGGTTATAGTCGTAGGGCAGCAGTTCAGCCAGTTTTTTCCATGCCCAGTAGCCAATATTGGTGATCTCCGACTGATCATAGAAATAGCCGTTCTCCTGGATGACAAAACCGTTGGGGATATCCAGGGCCGAGATCTGCACTTTCGTATTGAGGGGGAACTTATTCTCCTGTAGGTAATTCTTATCGGGGAGCTGACCGGTAAAGCTGACCCGCAGCCTTCCCGAGATATCGATCTGTACGTCACCGCTGTCTACCGAATAGATCTTTCCGTCGTAAGGGTCTCCCAGCGGTCTCATCTTCTTACCCGCGCTGTCGCTGACCTCCAGCACGAACCCTTCTGTCTGCAGCGTGCTGTCATACCAGCTACGGAGGAAGTGCAGACGGGATCCGACATAGGCGTTGTATCTGTTGTCCTTCCAGGAATCCTGCTGTTCCGGCGTGCCCTGTATCTCCTCGAACAGGGGGTATCCGGAATAGGTGCTGACATTGGTGTTGTATTCGTAGACAAAGGAATCGAGCTGGTAGTGGATCTTGTAGCCGAGGGCATTATTGGTGATCTGCAGGTCCGCGGTGGCCTTTATGCGCAGCTTGTTGCGTTTCTTGTAGAAGTAGAATTTCAGGACCTCTTTATTGTCGAGGGTGCATTTGGCGGCGTTGGGCGTCATACCGATAAAATGGTCGAGGAAGAACTGGCCATATTTGTTCCACCCGTCTGCCACTTCCGCGCTGCCGGTGACTACGGCCTGCTCGAGACTTTTATCCTGCTCTTTCAGCTGGATGCGCAGGGTATCGTTGTCCTTGTGGTCCTTGCCGATCCGGAGGGACTGCGTCTCGTATCCCGTATACGACACGATCAGGTCATAGCCGCCGTTGGCCAGCCGGAGGTGAAATCCGCCATTCTCTTTGGAGAGTGTGCCTACCGTGGTGTTCTGGCAAAATACGGACGCTCCGTTGAGGGGCAGACCCGTTTTGGCGTCGGTGACGACGCCGTCGATGGTAAAGGTCTTGTCCTGTGAAAAGACAGCTGTGGATAGCAGGAGGAAGAGGATAGTGATGCCCGATTTCATGGATATCGTTTTGAGACAGTAAGTTAGTGATTTTTTAATCCATCCAGGTAGGCTTCGCAGGCTGCCTTGATCGATATTTCCAGCGGCGTGAACTGAAAGCCGGGCAGCTGCCGGAGGATCTTGCTGTTGTCGAAATAAGTCTTGCTCCTGGCTACCCTAGCGCTCTCGCGGGTCAGCACGGAAGGGCGGCCGGTGAAGGCGCTTTTTAGTCCTGCCATTCGCCAGGCGAGGGACGCCAGAATGGGAGTGGCTTCGCGGTAAGGGCGTTTTTTTCCGAACCCGTCGGCCATCGTATCAAAGACCTTCCGGAAGGTCCAGTTATCGCCGTTGAGGATATACCGTTCGGCGGTGACATCGCTGTCCAGCAGGCCGACGATGGCCCTTGCGGTGTCGGTCACGTCCACGAAGCCATTGACCCCTTCTGTATACCAGGGAAATTCGTCGTATGCGCTGCGGAATAGTTTGCAGCTGCTGTTGTTCCAGTCGCCATAGCCGAGCAGCGTGCTGGGATTCACGATGACCGCGGGGAGGCCTTCTCCGATCGCGCGCCATACCTCCATTTCTCCCCAGAACTTGCTGATCGCGTAGTTGGTATTGTACCGGCTATCGCTCCATTTCTTTTCTTCCGTGACGTGCTCGCCATTGCCGGTGCGGCCGAGCGCTGCGACGCTGCTGATATAGACCAGCCGTTTGATGTTGTTTTCCAGTGCGACGTTGACGACGTCAGCGGTGCCCTCCACATTGGTCTTGAACAGCTGTTTGCGTTCGCGGGCGGAGAAGGACACTTTTGCCGCGGAATGGATAACGGCGTCGACTCCCTCCATTGCGGCTTCGAGTCCAACGACGTCCAGGATATCGGTAGACACCCATTCCACATTTTTCATGACGGCCGGGGGAATAAAGACGGGCAGGTTATCGCTGCGGCGAGTCGCGCGCACGGCATATCCGTTGTTCAGCAGCTCTTTGATAATATATGCGCCGAGAAACCCGGTGCCGCCAGTAACCAATACCAGTCCTTTCAAATTATTGTTCATACCGATAATATCCTTTTCCTGTCTTTCTCCCGAGTGCGCCCTGCTGCACCTGTGCCTCCTGGATAGGAGATGGCTGCAGACGTGCAGGCCGGCCCATGGCCTCCCAGACCGAGCAGCTCACTGTATAATTGATGTCGTTGCCGATCAGGTCCATCAGCCGGAAGGGGCCCATGCGGAAGCCGGTGGCTTCCATGACCTGGTCGATCGTCGCATAGTCGGCAAGTCCTTCCTCCACCAGGCGCAGCGCTTCCAGGTAGTAAGGGCGCGCCACGTGGTTGACGATGAATCCGGGGGCGTCTTTACAGCTGACAGGCGTCTTGCCCATCTGGCGTGCGACTGCTATCAGCGTCGCTTTCGTTGCTTCGTTTGTCAAGGGTGTATGGACTACCTCTACGAGTTTCATCAGCGGGGCCGGGTTGAAGAAGTGGAGGCCGGCGAACCGTTCTGGATAGGGGATCCTTTCGGCGAGTCCGGTCAGCGATAGGGAAGACGTGTTGGAGGCGAAGATCGTTGCCCTGCCGTTGATCTCTGCGAGCCGCATGAAAAGGGCTTCCTTTACTCCCGGCTTTTCCACGATGGCTTCGACGATGAGGTCGGCCTTGCAGTCGGCGAGACCGTCGCCCGAGCAGTAAGAGATCCGGGCCTGGATGGTGGCCTGATCCCCGGATGAGAGCTTGTTCTTCTCCTTCAACAAGGTCAGGCTTTTTTCGATGCTTTCCCGGGCTTTCTGCACCATGGCTGCGTCTACGTCGTAGAGGAGGGTGGTATACCCCGCCATAGCAGCTACCTGGGCGATGCCGCTGCCCATGGTACCAGCTCCGCAAACACAGATTGTTTTTATCATTGATTGGTTGTTGGACTGTAGCAAACAGTTTAGACCGCACCGGTGAACTGTTTGAGAAACCGCACATCGTTCTGCGAGTACAGGCGTAGGTCGTTGATCCGGTATTTCAGCTGACAGATGCGTTCGATGCCCATCCCGAAGGCGAAGCCCGTGTATTTATTGCTGTCGATACCAAAATTGTCCAGCATTTTTGGATGGACCATGCCGCTGCCGAGGATCTCTACCCATCCCGTGTGCTTACAGACGGTACAGCCGCTGCCACCGCAGATGCGGCAGTTGATGTCCATTTCTGCGCTGGGTTCTGTAAAAGGGAAATATGAAGGCCTGAAACGTACCTTGACGTCCTTTCCGAACAGCTCCTGAACGAAGAAATAAAGCGTCTGCTTCAGGTCGGCAAAGCTGACGTTCTCGTCTACATAGAGCCCTTCCGTCTGGTGGAAGAAGCAGTGCGCACGGGCGCTGATCGTCTCGTTGCGGTAAACGCGACCCGGGCAGATGATCCTGATCGGAGGTTTCTGCCGCTCCATCGTGCGGGCCTGTACGCTGCTCGTATGGGTGCGAAGCAGCCAGTCGGGATCCTGGTTGATATAGAACGTATCCTGCATATCCCGGGCAGGATGGTTCTCGGGCAGGTTGAGGGCGGTGAAATTGTGCCAGTCGTCCTCGATCTCCGGGCCTTCTGCCACGGAGAAGCCCAGCCGGCCAAAGATATGGACGATCTGGTCGCGTACGAGGGTGATGGGGTGGTGCGTACCCAGGGGCAGGTTGTCGCCGGGCAAACTGAGGTCGATCGCGGCTGCTTTACCAGTCGACGTACCGCCAAGGTTGTTCTTCCAGTCTTCGTATTTGGCTTCGGCCAGCTGCTTGAATTCGTTCAGGACCTGACCAAATTCCTTTTTCTGGTCGCCTGGCACATTCTTCATTTCCGCAAAAAGGCCTTTTACGATGCCCTTTGTGCCGAGAAAACGAATGCGATAGGCTTCCAGCGCTTCGGCGCCGTCGGGGACGATGGAAGATATCTCTTGTTTGTACTGCTCAATTTGTTGTAACAATTGCTCCATGTTCGCAAAGATACCTAGTTTTGCCCCAAAAAATACCCATTTCATGTCGCCGAACCTGCATATAAGCGATTTTCTCAACCCGATAAGCCTCGCTGAGATCTCCCAGGATCAAGGGTATAAGGACGGCCAGATCGGGAAGCTTATCGATGCCTATGACGAGGCCTTTCCGGACCTGCATGAGTCCGATCTGATACTCGTAGGTTGCGAGGAAGAGAGGGGTATCGGCCGCGACAGAAGGGAGCCGGGAGGACCGGACGCGATCCGGGAACAATTCTATCAGCTCTATTACTGGCATCCCGATATCAGGCTGGCGGACGCGGGGAATATCCGCGCCGGGGCGACCCTGAACGACACCTATGCGGCCCTTAAGACTGTCCTGCGGGAGCTGACGGGCATCGGCAAGACCGTCGTCATCCTGGGTGGTTCGCACGACCTCACCCTATCTCAGTACTATACTTATTCCGACAAGAAACATATCGTCGAAGCGACCTGTGTGGATGCACTGATCGACCTGGACATCGAATCGCGGCATCGCAGCGAGAACTTCCTGATGGAGATGCTGACGGGTGAGCCCAACTATATCCATCACTATAACCACATCGGCTTTCAGAGCTATTACGTGCATCCGCATATGCTCGAGACGATGGACAAGCTGCGGTTCGACTGCTACCGGGTGGGCAGCGTAAAAGACAGCATCGAGGAGATGGAGCCGGTCATCCGCAATTCGCACCTCTTCAGCTTTGACATCTCCGCCATTGCGCATTCCTTTGCTCCTGCCAACCAGCTCTCGCCCAACGGCTTCACCGGCGAAGAAGCCTGTATACTTATGCGTTATGCCGGACTCAGCCCCAACGTGAACACCGTAGGCATCTACGGCTATATGCAGGGTCGTGACCAGGGGCAGCTGACCGCCAGACAGATCAGCCATATGCTGTGGTATCTTATCGACGGGAAGAGTAAGGGGCGCAGGGAGGCTGCGCTGTCGGACCGGGACTTCTTTATCGAGTACCGTACGGCCTTTGCGGAGGTGGAGACGACCTTTTTGCAGAGCAAAAAGACCCATCGGTGGTGGATGCAGCTGCCGGACAGTAAATACATCGCCTGTTCGTACAGGGACTATGTGCTGGCGAGCAGCAACGAGATACCGGAGCGGTGGCTGAGGGCGCAGGAGAGGGGGTAAGGGGGTGAGGTTCCCACGGGCGGGTGCGCGGCAAGGCTCCCGGCGCGGGCGCACTGCAAGGTTCCCGGCACGGGGTGCGGGTTGCTATATTTAAATTAACTTCCCTTCAAAATATATCTCATGAGGTTGCATTCCCGGTTGGCCCTTTATTTTTTCCTTGGGTTTTATTTGTTGCAGTCCTGTTCTCCGACGCGTTCTGCAGGCTCTGCGGCGGCTGCTGCAACGCCTGCGGGTGGACCGTCGCTGCCATCCGGTGTCGCGGCTGTGCTGGATTCGATGCTGAAACAGCCGGGGCTGAAGCCGGCACAGGTTGGGGTTTGTCTTTACGACCCGGCCACGGCGACGTATAAGGTCAACTACCAGGGAGATAAGTATTTTATGCCTGCCAGCAACACCAAGCTCTTTTCCCTGTATGCCGGTATGAAATACCTGGGGGATTCGCTGATCGGTATGCGTTATGTGATCAATGATACGGCGCTCTATATATATCCGACGGGGGACCCCACCCTGCTGCACCCGGATTTCCCCGATCAGCCCGTCATCCGCGCGTTGCAGGGTACGAAACGGAATATTTATATCACCTATTACAACTGGAAGGACAAGCCGCTGGGAAGAGGATGGGCATGGGACGACTACAATGATGATTATATGCCTGAAAGGAGCGCATTTCCTGTCTATGGCAACCTGATCCGCTGGGTGCAGGATTCGGCTTCGGAGTCGGTCTATTCGATACCGGATATCAACTGGCCGGTGCGGTTCTCCGCCGATACCAGCAAAAAAGCATTTCATGTACAGCGGGACTGGACCAGCAATGCTTTCGAGATCTCAGAAGGAAAAAGCAGGACCATTCACGAGGACGTACCTTTTATCACGGAAGGCGTCAATTCCGCGGCGCTGCTGCTGAAGGATACGGTTGGAAGACCGGTGGTTGTGAAGAAAGTATCTTCCGGAGGCTGGGTTTCTTATCCGCCGGTCAGCGCAATGAGCAGTGCCGAACTGGCCCGGCTGCCCAGGGTCGGGCTGGTGCATTCCCGTCCCGTGGATTCCATGTTCCGGCCGATGATGTACAACAGCGATAATTTTTTCGCAGAGCAGACCCTGCTGATGGTCAGCGACTCGGTGCTGGGGGAGATGAGCGATTCGCGCATCATCGATACGTTGTTAAAGACCGATCTGAAGGACCTGCCGCAGCGCCCCATCTGGGTCGACGGCTCGGGGCTCAGCCGCAACGACCTGTTCACGCCACAGGATTTTGTCTGGCTGCTCGATAAATTTCAGCGCGAGTTCGGACTCGATCGCATGAAACGTATCCTGCCCACGGGCGGCACCGGCACCCTCTCCTCCTACTACCGCCAGGACAGCGGCTTTATTTTCGCCAAGACCGGCAGCCTTTCCGGTGTCGTGGCGCTCAGCGGCTATCTGATCACACAAAAGGGGCATCTCCTATTATTTTCCATTCTTATCAACAACTACACGGGCAGCGGAGTGACCGTCCGCCGGCAGATGGAGCAGCTGGTCCACTCGTTCAGGAGCAGCTACTAAAAATTATTTTCGGTTGTTACCCAACGTTTCTTCACGTGCGGGCGTACATGTTCCTGAATTTCAGGCAAGCTAAAGTGCACAGCGCCATTGTTATCTTCAGAAGACGATATACAAATAACGATCCGGGGTTGTCTTAATAATGACCGCAGGTCGCAGGAAACACTGTACAAACATTACTATCCTGCGCTGATGACCCTTTGTCTCCGTTACGTCCGGGGCAACGAGGACGCCGTGGAGGTGCTGAATGACGCCTTCCTGAAGATCTTTATGCAGCTGGGACGGTATGATCCCGTCAAGGCATCATTATATACCTGGATGCGGAAGATCGTGATCAATACCGCCCTGGATTCCCTTCGGAGACAACGTCTTATCCGTGACAAGGAGATGTTGCCGGGAGAGGAAGAGGAGCCGGGTGTCGAGAACGAAGCCATTTCCAAGCTCAGCGGGGACGAGCTGCTTCATACGATCAGGAAGCTGCCTCTGACGACGCGGCTGGTATTCACGCTCTATGGCATCGACGGTTTTTCCCACCGGGAGATCGCGTCAATGCTGGGTATCGGCGAGGGGACGAGCAGGTGGCACCTCAGCGATGCGAGGCGTCAGCTGAAATTAATCTTTAACCTTATGGAATCCAGCTCATGAGAGACAACCACCACCATACTGACCTATGGGCTGAAAGGCTGTCGCAGGTGTCGCTTCCTGATGGAGACGCTGCCTGGGAGGGGATGCAGCTGCTCCTGGACAAGCGGATGCCGGTGAAAAAAGACCGGCGGCGCTGGATCCTGCTGATCCTTCTGCTCTTGCTGCTGATCGGGGTCTGCAACTGCCCCGGGCGGTTCGGCAGTCGCGTCCGGCACGGTAGTGAGGATCAGGTTGTCCGCGCCAGCGGCGAGCGGGGCGGTGGTGGTGGCGGCGGTGAGCCGGGTGCGAATGCCGGGTCTCCCAATGGCAGGGGATCGGCGGATCGCGGTGTACCAGCGGGGGGGCCGGATGGAGGGGGTTCATCGGATCGCGGTGTACCAGCGGGGAATCCGGATGGCGGGGGTTCAGCGGATCGAGGTGTACCAGCGGGCGGGCCGGATGGTAGTTTAAGGTCCGGCCGTGCGATACCTGCAGTTCCCGGTGGTGGAGCGCCGGCGTCTCCGGACCGTGCGATACCCTCGGATCACGGGATGGTTAGTTCACCAAATCGTGGGATACCGGCGAAGGTCACGGCCAGCGGTTCAGGAAGAAAAGGGCATAAACCAAAAGGCAGGGAGGCGTTTCTGAACGAAGAAGAAAATATAACGGCGAGCGATACCGGCCGATCGGGGACAAATCCCGCGCCGGCCGGGAAGAAGGAAGAGGGAGTCGTGACACCGCCGGCACCGGGAAAGTCCGCAACCCCACCGGCGAAAAAGGATTCATCATCAACTCAAAAGAAAAAAGAACCGCCGAGGGAAGAGAAGAAGCAACGAGCAGCCGGCTGGACGGTCGGAATCGGCCTCAACCAGTTCTTTACGATCGGCGGGCAGCAGGCCTCACATTATAATTCGGGCGGCATCAGCGGGACCCTGGGGGATTATATTCCCGTGCCGATGGTCCGGTATCATTTCAACAGGAAGTTCTTCATACAGCTGGAGGCGCAGCTCAACTCCCCGCAGTATACGGGGAAGGATCTGCTGATCAGCCTGCCGCCGCTGGACTCGCTGTCGCCGACGGTGCGTCGCCAGAGCTCGGTCCTCATAAAGAAGCTGTTCTATTTCAACGTGCCGCTGAGCCTGCATTATAATGTCTTCCGCGGTCTGGACCTGGGGGCCGGCATACAGTTCTCGCGGCTGAGCAACGGTATCGGACTTTTCCAGGACCGTACGATGAACATCGGCCCTGGCGGGATCCCGGACAGCCTATCGGCCACTTCGAAAAGCATTAAAGGAGACACGCTTTATAAAAAAATAAGAACGACCGAACTGCGCGCCCTGCTGGACGCCAGCTATACGCAAGGCCGGTTCATCTTTGGTATACGTTATAATCAGGCGCTGAGCCAGTTCATACATGTCCAGGTGGCGCCGGGGCAGATCACCCAGGCGCGCAACAGTTCGCTTCAGCTATACCTCCGGTATGTCCTCTGGGACAATCAGAAGAAGGCACCGTATACGACAAAATAATCTTTCCAAAGTTTATGGGTTCCCTTTTGAATCCGGGCTATTGCCCGGATAGGGATCCCTATTGCCCCAAAAGCTCAGTCATATCCCTATTTTATAAAATTATCCCCTTTGAATTTATGACCCTCAAAAGCGTCCTGCGCAACCTATGGATCTTACTTCCCGCTATCCCATTTTATCTGGCTGTCTCTAATTGTCTGGAAAATATACCCGTGATGGACGATTTCGATATGCCACTCCGGTATTGTATGGATTTTCAACAACTGGCCTTGCGGGATAAATGTGTTCTGCTTTTCAGCCAGTATGGAGAACACCGGTTAATCCCCTCCAAGCTTCTTTACCTGGCTTACTATTATTTGACGGGCAGTTTCAATTTTAGAATAATAGGGATCATTGGAGACCTGCAATTACTGGTGGTTGCATTTGTTTCGATCCACTTTCTCAGAAAATATAGCAGGCACTGGCAGTTTATCTCGTTCATCTGGCTTTTGTTGATCTTCGATCTGAATACTTATGAGAACGCCTGTATGTGCATGAATGCGGTTGGCAACTACGGGCAGGTCGCCTTCTTCTTTCTTGCCTTATACCTGTACGACCTGCGACGATTGCCTGTTTTGGCTGCAGCTGTTCAGCTATTATGCGGTTTCTCAAACGGCAATGGGATGCTGGCCATGATCATCATTCCATTTTTTTGTTGGTCAAAGGGGGATAAGGCAAAATTTATCGTTTCTTCAATTGCAAGTGCCACCTGTATCGCTTTAGATTTTATTTTTCATCATGCTGAACAGCTTTCAACCAAAATACCATTCGGGCTCAACCGTACAATTACTTATTTTATCCGGATGGCCGGAGCGCATTTCGACTTTGATAATAGCTGGTGGATCGGAATAATTGTTCTTGCCGTACTCGTCTGGCTCGTCTGGACAATGCCTAAAAAGCCACGGGAATGGAGCGATGCAGGAATCATCTGCATTCTTGCATTTGCTGTCGGGACGATGCTATTGGCGGCCTGGTTCCGGGGTAATACTTCTGATGCCCAGTTCCAGACTTCCAGGTATCTGATCTATCCTCAGCTGATGATAGCATGTATCATTTACTTGCTGTTCAACAAATTCAGGACCACGCTCTGGCAAAGGGGATGTATGGCTGGTCTTCTGCTAATCATGCTGCCGGCGTATAAGCACAATTATCGGTTTGGAGAATTGGGATTCGAGAGAACGCAAATGAGGGCAACCCTGATCAGGTATTGGCATCCTCATCCTGATAAAGCGGCGCAAATATGCAAGGAGGCTTGTGATAAGGGGGTGTATTGCATAGATGAGAACCGTTAAACCCGCGCCCCTATCGTCCAAACAGCTTCTCAACGTAATCCGGCCTGAACTCGATAAAGGTCGGATCCCCACCGGGGGTCACGTTGTGTTGCGTACACGCGAAGAGGTCGTTGACGAGTATGCGCATCTCTTTTTCGGAAAGTGCGGTATTGGGTTTGACGGCCTGCTGCCGGGCCATGGTCCGGATCAGCCTCTCGCGGCGGGAGAACCGTATCTCGCTGGAAAAGTTCTTGAACTGCTCAAGCAGATTCTCGAGCGCGGCCTTGTCGTCGCCCTGGCTGGTATCCGCCGGCGTGCCCTGGACAATAAAACTATCTTTACCGAACGGCTCTATCGTATAGCCCAGCTGGTTAAGATCGGGCAGCAGTTCGCTCAACAGGATCGCGTCCGGCGCCGACAGTGACAGGGTTGAAGGGAACAGGCTTTTCTGGCTGGGTATCTGTTTGCCGACGGCTGCCGCCTTATAGCGTTCGTAGAGGATGCGTTCGTGCGCGGCCTGCTGGTGGATGATGATAAAGCTGCGGGTCGTCGGGGTGGAGATATAGGTTTTCAGCAGCTGCTGCAGCGGTGCGTCTTCCAGCGGCATGATCGGTTTCGCCGGAATATTACCGCCCGCCGCCACACTACCCACCGCGCCACCCCCCGCACCACCGGATGTACCACCCCCCGTCTGTCCGCCAACGGGCTGCGATCCCTTTTGTATATCTCCCGCCAAAGCCCCTAAGTTCTGGTCTTCGGTGTTGAGCCGGCCCTGGGTGGGCTGGCGGTCTGCCGGGCCTTCGTAAAAGTCCTTCCAGTGGCGGAGCTCGCTCTTATTTGTCGGCTCGATGAAATGGGCCTGGTTCTTTTTGGTAAAGGTCTGGTAGAGGGAGGAGGAGGTGACCTCTGCCTTCTTTTCGTCTGTCACGGGCTTGTTGACAGCGTCCAGCCGCTGGATGGACGGGTCCAGGTCGAAGTCCAGCGTCGGTGTCACGCTGAACTGTGCCAGCGCGTGCTTGACGGCGGCCTGGACAAAGGCGTAGACGATCTTCTCGTCCTCAAATTTTATCTCCTGTTTGGTCGGATGGACGTTGATGTCGACCTGTTCGGGGTCGAGGTCGATGAACAGCACGTACAGCGGGAAACTCTCCTGCGGGATCATGTCCTTGTACGCGCTCATCACGGCGTGGTTGAGATAGGCGCTGCGTATGTATCTGTTGTTGACAAAGAAGTACTGGTCGCCCCTGGTCTTTTTGGCCGTTTCCGGCTTTCCGACGAAGCCATAGATGTTGAGGTAGTCGGTGTTCTCCTGTACTGATACGAGGCGGGGCGCCTGCGAGCTGCCGAGGATCTGGACGATCCGTTGCTTGAGGCTTCCTTTTTCGAGGTGCATCACCTCCTGTCCGTTGCTGGTCAGGGAGAAGAAGATCGACGGGAAGGCCAGCGACACGCGGATGAACTCGTCGACGATATGGCGCATCTCCGCGGGGTTGCTTTTCAGGAAGTTCCTCCGGGCAGGGACATTGAAGAAGAGGTTCTTCATGGCGATGCTGCTGCCCGTGGGGAGGGCTGCGGGCTCCTGGCGGACGACGCGGCTGTTCTCTATCTCGATGCACGTGCCCGTCTCGTCTTCGGATCTTCTCGTCTTCAGCTCGACCTGCGCCACGGCTGCTATGGATGCCAGGGCCTCGCCGCGGAAGCCCATCGTGCGGATATGGAAAAGGTCGTCGATATTGCGGATCTTGGAAGTCGCATGCCGTTCGAAAGCCATCCGCGCGTCCGTCTCGCTCATTCCTTTTCCGTTGTCGACCACCTGTATCAGCTGTTTGCCGGCGTCCTGTATGAAGAGCCGGATCTCGGTGGCTCCGGCGTCGACGGCGTTCTCAAGCAACTCTTTCACGGCGCTGGCCGGCCGCTGGATCACTTCCCCCGCCGCTATCTGATTGGCGATGTTATCGGGTAATAATTGAATTATGTCTGGCAATTCTACCTTATTTTCGTTACTCCGGTTGCCGCGATTTTATTACTGCGCGTCCCGCGAAGCTAATTTAAGTGCAATTTACGCCTCCAATATGAGAAAATTCATCCTTGTGTTACCCTTTGTCGCAGGCATGTTCCAGGGTTTTGCCCAGTCCGGTACCAAACTTCAGGCCGACGCCTGGGTCGACAGTGTTTTCAAGACCCTTTCCCCCGATGAAAAGATAGCCCAGCTGATGGTCGTGCGGGGCTCCGGCATCGACGCAACGACCCACCGTGCCGTATTCTATGACCAGCAGGTGGAGGAAGCCATACGGAAGTACAATGTAGGCGGCATCTGTCTGTTCCAGGGCGATCCGCTCAGTCAGGCCGACCATATCAACCACTATCAAAGCAATACGCGTACCCCCATTCTCTTTTGCATCGACGCGGAGAACGGACTGGGTATGCGTATGGATAGCGTCGAGGGGTTACCCCGGCAAATGATGCTGGGCGCTACCAGCGATCCCGCGCTGATCTACCGGTACGGCCAGCTGGTCGGCCGCCAGTGCCGGCGCATCGGCATCCAGGTAAATTACGCGCCGGTGGTCGACGTGAACAACAATCCCGACAACCCGGTGATCAACGACCGGTCCTTTGGGGAAGACAAATACAAGGTAGCCGACTATGGCGTTCAATATGTCAGAGGGATGCAGTCCGAAGGCGTCATGGCCTGTGCCAAACACTTCCCGGGTCACGGTGACGTATCGGTGGATTCTCACTTCGATCTGCCCGTGATCAATAAAAGCAAAAAGCAGCTGGATTCGCTGGAGCTCTATCCTTTCCGGGCGCTTTTTAACGCCGGCGTCGGCAGCGTGATGATCGCACATCTGTATATCCCGGCCATCGACGACGAGCCCAACCGGGCCACTTCCCTTTCCCGTAACAATGTGACCCGGCTGCTCCGCAAGCAGCTGCGCTATAAGGGTATCAGCTTTACGGATGCGTTGGAAATGAAAGGCGTGACGAAATATTTTCCCGATGGGGACGCTTCCGTGCAGTCGCTTATCGCAGGCAACGACATGCTTTGCCTCCCCGGCGATGTAGGCCAGGCGCTGGAAAAGATCAATGCGGCCATCAAGGACAAAAAGCTCAAATGGAAAGACATCGACGAGCGGGTTAAAAAGGTGCTATATGCCAAGTACCATCTGGGGCTGGCCGATTGGAAGCCCGTGAATAAAGCCCATTTGACGGCTGAACTCAACGTGGGTATCACGGAAATGCGGCATGATGTGGCCGTCGACGCGCTGACCGTCCTGCGTGAAGATCCGGCTGTTTTCCCTTTGCGATCCGCTGCGCAGGCAAGCGATGCAGGGCAGGGGGTCGACCTTGTGGGTACCGGACTGACCATTAAAAGAAAAAAGGAGAAGAAGATCGCGTATATCGGAATGGGGCTGACAGAAGACAATGCCTTCAGCCGTCGCCTGCGTGACGATTACGACGCCCACGTCTATTTCTTCGACTACGATCTCGACAGCGCCAAGGCAGCCGCAGCGCTGCAGCTGCTGAGCGGTCGTTATGAGGCGGTGGTGATCGGTATGCACAACTACGCGCGCTTCCCCGCCCGCAACTTCGCGATCAGCCGTCCCGCCGCCTGGCTTCTACACGAGCTGCAGCAGAACGAAAAGGCGGTCACCTTTTTCTTTGGCAATCCCTATGCGATAAAGAACAGCTGCGATGCCCGGACGCTGATCGCCTGTTACGAAGATGATTCTGTTACACAGACAGTTGCGGCCGATCTGCTGAACGGCAAGTTCACCGCCCGTGGCCGCCTGCCGGTGTCGGTATGCGACGAATGGAAGGCCGGGGCGGGCATCGTGCCGGTGCGGGCGCTGCGGGATGTGTCGCCTTCGCTGGTTGGCCTGGATTCGATGAAACTGCAACGGATAGACGCGATCGCCAGCGAAGCCATCGGACAAAGGGCGGCGCCCGGCTGCGTGGTATTGGTGGCCAAAGATGGCAGGATCGCCTATGAAAAGGCCTTTGGCTACATGACCTACGACCGGACGGAACCTGTCTATCCCGAGACCATCTATGATATGGCGTCCTGCACCAAGATCTGCGCGACAACTATCAGCGTGATGAAACTTTATGATGAAGGACGTCTGGATCTCCAAAAGACGCTGGGCGACTATCTGCCCTGGGTAAAAGGAAGCGACAAGGATACGTTGCGGCTTTGGGATATCCTGTTGCATCAGGCCGGGCTTGTCCCGGATGTGGTATTTTACAAAGAGATAGTCGATACGACCAAAGAGCAGAATCCTTTCCCCGGCTTTTTTACGCCTGTGCCCGACAGCACGCATGGTGTAAGGGTTGCGGCGAAGATGTATCTGCGCAACGACTGGCGGGATACGATGAACCTGCGCATCGTCCAGAGCCATCTTCTGCCACGGAAATATATTTACAGCGACAATGATTTCATTTTCCTCGGAATGATCGTAGAGGCGATCAGCGGGATGACGCTCGACCAATACGTCAAGAAAACATTCTATGATCCGCTGGGGATGACGGTAGCCGGCTTCAAGCCACGGGATCGGTTCCCGCTGTGGCGGGTAGCCCCGACGGCCGACGAGCCCATCTTCCGTCACCAGCTGATCCGTGGTGACGTTCACGACCCGGGTGCGGCGATGTTTGGTGGTGTTGCCGGCCATGCCGGTCTCTTCAGCGATGCCTACGACCTTGCGGTCCTCGAGCAGATGCTCCTCAACGGCGGCAAGATGAATGGCATTACCTTTTTTAAGCCGTCGACGATCCGGCTCTTTACGGGCTACCACAGCGATATCAGCCGCCGTGGCCTCGGCTTTGACAAGCCGGAAAAGGACAATGCCCACCGCAAGGAGCCGTATCCCTGCCGGTCGGCTTCGCCGGAGACTTTCGGGCATACCGGCTTTACCGGTACCTGTGTATGGGTGGATCCGAAGTATAACCTGATCTTTATCTTCCTTTCGAACCGGGTGAACCCGATAGAGAATAACCCGCGGCTTTCGGCCCTGAGCATCCGTGGACGTATCCAGGAGACGGTATACCAGGCGATGGGAGTGGATGAGGG
>Ga0105239_10004593_pt1 | contig 16451 bp, 12 predicted proteins | sample KBSC44metaG_FD_92761 | JGI IMG/M metagenome (GOLD analysis project Ga0105239, IMG submission 92761) | Corn rhizosphere microbial communities from Kellogg Biological Station, Michigan, USA - KBS C4-4 metaG | ecosystem: Host-associated > Plants > Roots > Rhizosphere > Soil | place: Michigan, USA...
CAGCCTGCGATGTCATCGCGCGCGTATCGCAAGGGCGGAGTGCTCGTTCCCGTCGAACACCACATCGCGGAGTTCCACGAGTGGGTACTGTCCCGTATCGGCGAAACCGAGGTGACATCGAATGAACGGTGAACCAGACCTCTACATCGGGGGCGCGTGGCGTCATGCCTCCGATGGCGGGACCAGAGACATCGTCAACCCCGCCGACGGCAGCGTCGCGGCCGTCGTCGACGAGGCCACGCCGGACGATGCCGTAGCCGCGGTCAGCGCCGCACGGGCGACCTTCGACGACGGCGCCTGGCCTGCCGCCTCGGCTGCCGAGCGAGCCGCGCTGCTCGATCGGATCGCGGACCTGCTGCAGCGGGACAAGGAGGCTCTGGCGGCACTGGAGACGCGAGACACCGGAAAGACCTTGGTGGAGAGCAGGATCGACATCGACGACGTGACGTCGGTGTTCCGCTACTACGCGCGGCTGGTCGGCGTCGACTCCGATCGGCTGGTCGACGTCGGCGATCCGACGGTGATCAGCCGCATCGTGCGCGAGCCGATCGGCGTCTGCGTGTTGATCGCACCGTGGAACTACCCGCTGCTGCAGATGTCGTGGAAGATCGCGCCCGCGCTCGGCGCCGGCTGCACGATGGTCGCGAAACCCAGTGAGGTGACGCCACTTTCCATGATCGCCTTCGTGCACCTCCTGGAGGAAGCCGGCGTACGCGCCGGGGTGGTGAACCTCGTGCAGGGCAGCGGCGCGGTGCTCGGCGCCGCCTTGACCGACAACCCGGAAGTCGACTTCATCTCGTTCACCGGGGGTTTGGCCACCGGACGGACCATCGCGAAGGTCGCCGCCGAGCACGTGACGAAGGTCGCGGTGGAACTCGGCGGCAAGAACCCGCACATCGTGTTCGCCGACATCGGCACGGGAGACGCCTGGGACGCTGCGGTCGATCAGGTGCTCACCGGGGTGTTCCTGCACTCCGGCCAGGTGTGCTCGGCGGGCACGCGGCTGATCGTCGAGGCGTCGATCGCCGACGACTTCGTCGCAGACCTCGTTACCCGCGCGGAGCGGATCCGCATCGGCGACGGCATGGATCCCGCCAGCGAGACCGGACCGCTGGTCTCCGAACAGCACAGGGCCAAGGTGGAAGCGCATGTCGCGGACGCCATTTCGGAAGGCGCGAAACTGCTGACCGGTGGCGCCAGGCCCAAGGACCCGGCACTGGAGAAGGGCAGCTTCTACCTGCCAACGATCTTCGACGGCTGTGATCGGTCGATGCGGATCGTGCGGGAGGAAACCTTCGGCCCGATCCTCACGGTCGAGAGATTCACCGAAGAAGGCGAGGCGATCAGCCTCGGCAACGACACCGAGTACGGTCTCGCGGCGGGCGTTCGTACGTCCGACTCAGCGCGGGGCGAACGTGTGGTGCGCGCGTTGCGGCACGGCACGGTGTGGCTGAACGACTTCGGCTACTACACCGCAGCTGCGGAGTGGGGCGGATTCGGGAAGTCGGGCAACGGCCGCGAGCTCGGCCCCACGGGGCTCGCGGAATATCAAGAGATCAAGCACATCTGGCACAACACCGCACCGAAACCCGCTGGCTGGTTTCAGGGTTGATTCAAGGGTTGATTTGCCGGCGGACAGCCTGCCGCGGCACTGCACTTTGAAGATAGGACGACGTCATGGTGGTTGAAGCAGGGAAGCCGAGTGCCGACAGCGGCATGGAGGACTTCGGTTACAAGGAATCCCTCGATCGCAGCATCGGCAAATTCGCCAGCTTCGCGGCCGGGGTCAGTTACATCTCCATCCTCACCGGAACCTTTCAGCTGTTCTACTTCGGGTTCGGTACCGCAGGCCCCGGCTACCTCTGGTCGTGGCCGCTCGTCTTCGTCGGTCAGATGGCCGTCGCGCTGTGCTTCATGGAACTCGCCGCGAAGTATCCCGTTGCGGGGGCGGTCTACAACTGGTCGAAGAAGCTGGGCAGCAGGATCGTCGGGTGGTCGTCGGGCTGGCTGATGCTCACTGCGTCGATCGTCACCCTCTCCGCGGTGGTGCTTGCTCTGCAGCTCAACTTGCCCCGCCTATGGAGTGGCTTCCAGATCGTCGGCGACGGCAGCACCCCGCAGAGCTTCGCGCTGAACGCCGTCGTCCTCGGTGCGATCTTGATCGTGTTCACGACCGTGGTCAACGCGCTCGGCGTCCGGCTGATGGCGATGATCAACAGTGCTGGCGTGTTCATCGAGCTCATCGCGGCCTGCCTGATCGCAATCATCCTGGCCGCCAGCACCACCCGCGGGCCCTCGGTGTTCTTCTCCACGAATGGCTACGGCGCTGGAGAGAGCGGCGGCTACCTGGGCGCGTTCCTCATCGCGTCATTGGCGTCGGGTTACGTGATGTACGGGTTCGACACCGCCAGCTCATTGGGCGAAGAGACCGTCGAACCAAGGCGGACCGCACCCAAGGCCATCCTGCGGGCCATCCTGGCGTCCTTCGTCATTGGTGGCGCCATCCTGGTCTTCGCCGTGCTGTCGGCACCCAACCTCCAAGATCCGAAGATCGGTGAGGGCAGCGGAGGCCTGCAGTACATCGTCGAGCAGGTGATGTGGGGCCCACTGGGCAAGGTCTTCATCGTCTGCATCGTCGTCGCGGTCACGGTGTGCTCGCTGGCGGTGCACACCGCGGCGATCCGGCTGATGTTCGCGATGGCACGCGACAACGCACTTCCGTTCGGCGAGAAGCTCGCCCGGGTGAATCCGAAGACCCAGACCCCGATCATCCCCGCCGTCGTCATCGGTGGAATCGCCGTGCTGATCCTGGTGATCAACGTGGGCCAGCCGAAGATCTTCACGGTGCTGACCTCGATCGCCATCATCATGATCTACCTGGCGTACCTGATGGTGACCGGCCCGATGCTGAAGAAGCGCTTCCAAGGTGAGTGGCCGCCAAAGGATCTCAAGGAGGGTGGCTACTTCACCATGGGCAGGTGGGGCATGTTCGTCAACATCGTCGCTGTGCTCTGGGGTGTCGGCATGGCGCTGAACCTGGCCTGGCCCCGTGAGGCCGTCTACGGCGAGGGCTGGTACAACGCCTGGGGCGCGTTCATCTACATCGGCGTGATCCTCGGGTTCGGTCTGATCTGGTACGGCGTGAAGGGCCGTCATCACATCGGCACGCTCGCCTCGCACCAGGCGTCAGCGGAGTAGCGACGCGCATCGCGTCACCGCCGCGCGCTTGGTGATCAACCGGGACGAGCGGGTATTGCGGACCGTCGGGACTGCTGTCCCCGATCGGATCGACGGCGTGCACTGACGCCAGTTTGCCTCTGGTAAAACCACTTTCAAGGAGTTGTCATGTCGGAAACATCCGTTGGACAAGACACCACCACGTTCGACTACGTGATCGCAGGCGGCGGTACCGCCGGCTGCGTTCTCGCAGCCAGGCTCAGCGAGGACCCGTCGGTGACGGTGTGCCTGGTGGAGGCAGGCCCGTCGGACGTCGGTGACCGCAACATCCTCGAGCTGGCCGAGTGGATGCATCTGCTCGACTCCGGCTACGACTGGGACTATCCGGTGGAACCGCAGGAGAAGGGAAACAGCTTCCTGCGGCATGCTCGCGCCAAGGTGCTCGGCGGGTGTTCATCGCACAACTCCTGTATCGCGTTCTGGCCGCCTGCCGAGGGCCTCGACGAATGGGAGGCGATGGGCGCAACCGGCTGGGGCGCAAAGGGTGTGCTGCCCTACGTCACTCGGCTGGAGAACAACGACGCCCCTGGCGAGGAGCACGGACACGACGGACCGGTCCGGCTTCGCGACGTCCCGCCGAACGATCCGTGTGGGCAGGCGGTGTTGGAGGCCGCGGCCAAGGTGGGCCTGCCCACCGTCGCGTTCAACCGCGGCGAAACCGTCTGCAACGGTGCTGGGTGGTTCCAGATCAACGCCGCCGAGGACGGCACCCGCATGTCGACCTCGCACGCCTACCTGCATCCGATCCTCGGTAAGCGCAAGAATCTCGAGGTGCGGACCAACTGCTGGGTCAGCGAGATCCTGATCGACGACTCGCTGGTAGCGACCGGTGTGCGGTACCAACGACCCGACCTAACCGGATACGACACCGTGTCCGCCCGTCGCGAGGTCATCGTCACCGCGGGCGCCATCGACACCCCCAAGCTGTTGCTGCTGTCGGGCATCGGGCCGGCAGAGCACTTGCGGGAGTTCGGGATTCCAGTCCGGGTGGATTCGCCGGGCGTGGGCTCCAACCTCGACGACCACGTCGAGGGGTTGGTGTTCTGGGAGGCCTCGCGACCCATGGTCACCACGTCGAGTCAGTGGTGGGAGATCGGCCTGTTCAGCACGACGGCGGACGGGCTGGATCAGCCGGACCTGATGATGCACTACGGCAGCGTGCCCTTCGACATGAACACGCTGCGATGGGGCTATCCGACCACCGACAACGGCTTCTGCCTCACGCCCAACGTCACCCAGGGCCGGTCCCGTGGCACCGTCCGGCTGCGGTCGCGTGACTTCCGAGACCGCGCAAAGGTGGATCCGCGATACTTCACGGATCCGGAGGGGCATGACGAGCGGGTGATGCTCGCGGGAATCAAGTTGGCGCGCAAGATCGCCGAGCAGGAGCCACTGCGGAGCTGGATCGGGCGGGAGCTCGCGCCTGGGCCCGACGCCACCACCGATGCCGAGCTGATCGAGTACATCCACCGCACGCACAACACCGTTTATCACCCCGCAGGCACCGCTAGAATGGGCGCCGTGGACGATCCGATGGCCGTGCTCGATCCTGAACTGCGCGTCAAGGGCGTCGTCGGGTTGAGGGTCGTCGACGCGTCGGCGATGCCCAAACTGCCTGCCGTGAACCCGAACATCACGGTGATGACGATGGCCGAGAAATGTGCAGACCTCGTCCGGGGAATCTGATGACTCCGTGCTGAGCGACGAGGATCTGGCGGCCTATCTGGGTGCGCACGCTCCGTTCCAGTCGATGACCCCCGACGCCCTCGCCGAATTGGCCGGGGCGTCGTCGGTCATTCGGTACGAAGCAGGCGCAGTGATCGTGGACTATTCGGCGCAGGCGCCCGACGAGATCTGGATGCTGCACACCGGGCAAGTGGTGTTGCTGACGGCCGCGCCGAACGGCGACGAGCCCTTCGACACGGTGCCGCCCGGCGGGATCTTCGGGTTCTTCCCCCTTTTGACCGGCGGCAGCGTGCAGTTCGTGGCACGCGCCACCGAACCGAGCACCGTCGTGCGGCTGCCGGGCAGCCTCGTGCGCGCCGAGTTCGCCAAACCCTCAGGGCTGTCATTCCTTGCGTCGTCCGCATGGAAGACGATCGCGGGTAATCGGGTTGCCGCCCAACGGCCGTCGCTGCGTCCAGTCGGGGAGCTGGTGCACGCGGAGCCCGTCTTCACCACGGCCGACACGACGGTCCGCGACGCCGTGCGGCACATGACCGAGCAGCGCAGCTCCTACGTGCTGATCTCGATGCCCAACGGCGATCTGGGCATCTTCACCGACCGCGACTTGCGGACCAGGGTGGTCGCGGCAGGCATAGGCGTCGACGCGCACATCGGTCAGGTGATGAGCGTGCCCGCACGCACCGTCACCGCGGACCGCGCGGCGGCGACCGTGCTGATGGACATGCTGGAGAGCGGGATGCGGCACATGCCGGTGCTGACCCAGCACGGCCAGGTCCTCGGCGTGCTGGAAGACGCCGACCTCGTCGCCACCTCGACGCGGCAGAGCTTCCTGCTTCGGCGCTCGATTGCCTTGGCGGCCAACCCAGTCGAGCTGCAGGCGGCCGCCTCGGGCATCGCCGATCTGACCGTCGACCTGTACCGCAGCGGCACCGATGCCGCCGGGTGTAGCGGCATCCTCTCGGTCGTGATCGACAGCGTCGTGCGCAGGGCGCTCGAGCTCGAACTGTCGCATTCGGAGAGCAAGTGGCGACCGCAGTTCGCCTGGCTGACGCTGGGCAGCGTGGCCCGACGGGAGGCCATGCCGTCCTCCGACGTCGACAGTGCGCTGTCGTGGGCCGACGATCTGGAGCCCGAGAAGGGGCGCTTCATGCGGGTCGCCTCACGGGTGCACACGACCCTCGACGCCTGCGGGCTGCCCTCGGACACCAACGGTGCGTTGGCCTCGAAACCATTGTTCGCACGGTCCAGTTCCGCGTGGGCGCGCGCGGCGACGGGCTGGCTCGACGACCCGCTGAAGAACCGTGGCCTGATCATGTCGTCGCTGTTGCTCGACGGCCGCGTGGTGTGGGGCGATGCGGCTCTGCACACGGTGCCGTCGGCCTACCGATGCATGCCATCGGATCATCCGAATGCGTTGCGGCTGCAGCTGCTCGACGCACTGTCCGGCAAGGTCAGGACCCGCTCGCTTCGCGATGTGGTCTCGCGGCGCGGGGGCACGTTCGACTTGAAGGGCCACGCGCTGACGCCGATCGTCAACCTTGCGCGGTGGGGCGGGCTGACCGTCGGCGTCGTCTCGGCGTCCACCCCGGCGAGGCTCGACGCGGCGGCGGGCAACGGTGTTCTCTCCCCGGCGGACGCCAACACCCTCGGTGAGGTGTTCGCGATGCTGCAGGGCCTACGGATGGCGCATCAGATCGACCAGATCGCCGCGGGCTGCCCGCCTGGCGACATCGTCACGATGTCGGAGTTGTCACCGCTGAATCGCAGCCTGCTCAACGACGGCGTGCGTGAGATCACGGCCGTGCAGCGCAGGGTAAGGCACATGGCGGCGACGAACGCTGGGATGCTGACATGACAGGATTGAGGTGGTCATGACGGAAGATGCTGGTGGGAATTTCGGGGCGAGCGAAGCGACGGGGGAAGATTCCGGGGCGAGCGAAGCGACGGGGGAAAATTCGGGGCGCGGCGTGGCCGCCGTGCAGTCGGTCGACCGCGCGCTGATGGTGATGGAGATCCTGGCGAAGCTCGGAGCGGCAGGGGTCACCGAGATCGCCATCGAACTCGGTGTGCACAAGTCCACCGTGTCGCGGCTGATCGCCGTCCTCGAATCCCGCGGGTACGTCGAACAGCTCTCCGAGAGAGGCAAGTACCGGCTCGGCTTCTCGATCGTCCGGTTGGCCGGATCCACAAGTGCCCCCATGGATTTGACCAGGCAGGGCCAGGGCATCCTGGACGCGCTGGCGACGGAGACCGGTGAGACCACGAACATCGCGATCCTCGACGGTGACCGAATCATCAACATCGTCGAAGCCATCGGCTCGGCGGGGGTGGCGCTGCGCACCTGGGTGGGCCAGAGCTGTGCGGCCCACACCACCTCGAGTGGGAAGGTTCTGCTGTCCGAACTGACGCAGGCGGACCTGCGTTCACGCCTCGGGCAAAGCCTTGAGTCGTTCACACCCAATACGATCGTCACGCTGGCCGCGCTGGAGGCCGAGCTCGCCACGGTGAGGGCGAACGGCTGGGCTGCGGTCAACGAAGAACTGGAGATCGGCCTCAATGCGGTGTCTGGGCCCATCCGCGACAGTGCTGGCGAAATCGTTGCGGCACTGAGTGTTTCGGGACCGTCCTATCGGCTGGAACCCTCGAGTTTCGAGGCGGTGGCGCGGCGGGCGATCGACGCGGCGCTGCAGATCAGTCGCAGGCTCGGGTATTCGGGTTGACGGGTCGCATACTGTTGACAGCGCTACCGCAGTCAACGAGAATAGTTGCGCGATACGCACGCGTTGCGTAACGCACAACTGAAGATCGGCCGTTACACGCAGCGGGAGATCTCCGGCGCCATTTCACGGCGTACGGGGAGCCGAAGGAGCAATGTCCTCCCGGGAATCTCTCAGGCCCAGTACCGCTGCGTTCAGGCATCTCTGGAAAGTAGCCCGCGAGAAGCGTGCTCGCCGACGGGGCAAGGGTGAAGGGTCCGTCCCCTCACTCGAATCTCTCAGGTCACAAAACAGAGTGGGAGGAGCCGTCGCTTACCAGCGCTGCGCCAGCAGCCGACGAAAGGCTCGCCCTCCATGACACGTTCCATCACCACACCACCGGATACAGATCCCGGGTGGGACATCGACGCGTCGCTTCGTGACTTCGACCCCGAGGTGGCGGGCCTCGTCGACCTCGAACTGATTCGCCAGCAGCGCGGTCTGGAGATGATCGCATCGGAGAACTACGCGCCGCGGGCCGTGCTGGAGGCGCAGGGCTCGGTGCTCACCAACAAGTACGCAGAGGGCTACCCGGGCCGCCGGTACTACGGCGGCTGCGAGCACGTCGACTCGATCGAGGCGCTCGCGATCGAACGGCTGATCGCCCTCTTCGGAGCCGAATACGCAAACGTACAACCGCATTCCGGCGCCCAGGCCAACGCCGCCGCGATGCACGCGGTCCTGCAGGCAGGCGACACCATCATGGGTCTGTCACTGGCGCACGGTGGGCACCTGACCCACGGCATGAAGCTGAACTTCTCCGGCAGGCTCTACGACGTCGTCCCGTATCACGTACGCGAAGACGACCACAGGGTCGACATGGACGAAGTTCGGCGGCTCGCACGTGAACGCAAGCCCAAGCTGATCCTCGCCGGCTGGTCGGCCTACCCGCGTCAGCTCGACTTCGCCGAATTCCGGGAAATCGCCGACGAAGTCGGCGCCTACCTGATGGTCGACATGGCGCACTTCGCTGGATTGGTCGCGGCGGGGCTGCACCCATCGCCCGTCCCGCACGCCCACATCGTCACGTCGACCACCCACAAGACACTCGGCGGCCCGCGCGGCGGCGTCATCCTCGCGGTCGAGGAGCTGCGCAAGAAGCTCGACTCGGCGGTGTTCCCCGGCCAACAGGGCGGGCCGCTGCAACACGTGATCGCCGCGAAGGCCGTCGCGTTCAAGATGGCCGCAGAACCCGCCTTCCGCGAACGCCAGGAGCGGACGCTCGTCGGCGCCAAGCTGCTCGCGGCGCGGCTGACGCAGCCCGACGCCCGGCAGGCAGGCATCGACGTCGTCACCGGCGGCACCGACGTCCACCTGGTGCTCGTCGACCTGCGCGCGTCCGAGTTGGACGGCAAGCAGGCCGAGGACCGGCTGCGCGATGTCGGAATCACGGTCAACCGCAACGCCGTTCCCTTCGACCCGCGCCCGCCGATGGTCAGCTCCGGTGTGCGCATCGGCACGGCGGCTTTGGCGGCGAGGGGCTTCACCGAGGGCGCCTTCGCCGAGGTGGCCGACGTCATCGCCGAGGCTCTGAACCCGGCGACCGATGCGGCCGATCTGGCCCGCCTCGGAGCGTCGGTCGACGCGCTCGCCCAACGCTTCCCGCTGTACGACAGCCTGAGGTCCTCACCGTGACCGGCAGCGTGTTCGACCTCTTCAAGGTCGGGATCGGGCCGTCGAGTTCGCATACGGTCGGGCCGATGCGGGCGGCCAAGTCCTTCGTGGAGCGGCTGTCCTCCGAGGGTGTGCTCGACCGGACGGCCGGGGTGCGCGTCGAGCTGTTCGGCTCGCTCGGGGCCACCGGTGAGGGGCATGGCACGGTGCCCGCGGTGGTGCTCGGGCTGGAGGGCGCGGACCCCGAGACCATCGACCCCGATGACGTCGGACCGCGGACGGCCGCCGTCGCCGCCGCGGGCGAACTCTGCCTTGGTGGCGTGCATCGGATCGCGTTCTCGGCGGCCGACGACGTCGTGTTGCTCGGACGGGAGCGACTGGCGTTCCACAGCAACGGCATGGTGTTCTCGGCGCTCGGCGACGACGGTTCGCCGGTGCTGCGGCGGGAATACTATTCCGTCGGCGGCGGTGCGGTTCTCGACGAAGACGACATCAGCGGGCTGAACGACCTGCCGGAGCTCGGGGACGTTCCCTATCCGTTCCGCACCGCCGACGAGCTGCTGGTGCTCACCACCGAAACCGGTTTGCGCATCAGCGAATTGATGCTCGCCAACGAACTGACCTGGCGCAGCGAGGAGCAGATCCGGACCGGGCTGCTTCGGGTGTGGTCGGTGATGCAGGGCTGCGTCGAGCGCGGCACCAAGCAGCTGGGGGTCCTACCCGGCGGGCTGAAGGTTCGGCGTCGGGCCGCCGCCCTGCGCGCCCGGTTGGAAGCCGACGCCGACGAGCACGACCCCCTGCGTGCCATGGAGTGGGTCAGCATGTACGCGCTTGCCGTCAACGAGGAGAACGCCTCTGGCGGACGCGTCGTCACCGCACCCACCAACGGCGCGGCGGGCATCATCCCCTCGGTCATGCACTACTACCGGCGGTTCATCGAGTCGTCATCCGACGACGGCGTGATCTCGTTCCTCTTGGCCGCAGGCGCCGTCGGCCTGTTGTTCAAGGGCAACGCCTCGATCTCCGGCGCCGAGGTCGGCTGTCAGGGTGAGGTCGGGTCGGCGTGCGCGATGGCCGCCGCCGGGCTTGCCGAGGTGCTCGGCGGCACCCCCGAGCAGGTCGAGAACGCCGCGGAGATCGGCATCGAGCACAACCTCGGGCTCACGTGTGATCCCGTCGGCGGCTTGGTGCAGATCCCGTGCATCGAACGCAACGCCGTCGGCGCGGTCAAGGCAATCACGGCCGCCCGCATGGCAGTTCGCGGCGACGGACAGCACCACGTGAGCCTCGACACGGCGATCAAGACGATGCGCGATACGGGTGCCGACATGATGGACAAGTACAAGGAGACATCGCGCGGCGGACTTGCCGTCAACGTCGTCGAGTGCTGACTTGCGTTCTCAGCTTTCGCGCGGGATCACGATCACCGGTGCGTCGGTGCCTGCCAGGATGCGGGCGGCGGTCGAGCCGAGGAACACCCGCTTGGGCGCGGCGACGCGGCTGGAGCCGACCACCAGCACGTCGCCGTCGTCCCAGTTGAGCTTCTTCAGCGCCGACTCCAGCGTGGTGCCGTCGGCGACGAGTGACTCGATCTCGGGGGCGTCGGGAAGCGCACGGGCGGCCACGACGAGGTTCTCCTCGGCGGCGGTGACCTGCATCTGTCGGAGTTCGCGCTGGCTCTCTGCCTCGGCGAGGTTCTCCGCAGACACCAGCGTGATCATCCGGATCGGCAATTCGCCTGCGCTGGCGAGCGTGAGGGTGAACGGCAGCGGGTTGTCGTCACCGGCGCGGGTCGGGATGGCCGCGGTGAGCGAGGTGATGGCCTCGGGTGGATCCTCGGCGTAGCCGCGTGGCGCGAGCGCAACGGGGCTGGGGGAGCGGTGCAGCAATGCGCCAGCCACCGACCCGATGACGTGCCCGCCGAAGATGCCGTCGCGGGCGCCGCCGAGGACGATCAGGTCAGACGCCTTGTCTTCGGCGAACGTGATGAGCGATTCCGAATACGATACGCCGACAAGCACGTTGGGCGTCGCCGCCTGCAGGCCCTTGTCCGTGACCGCAGGAGCGGTCGGCGGTTCAACGATTGCGATGTGCAGGAATATACGTTCCTGACAAGTTCCCGGCTGGCTACTGCGAAATTGCTGTGGGCAACCGGTATTCGGCGCCCGTCAGCCTTGCTTGCTGAATTCTTCGCCGGTGGCGGGGTCGATGGCTACCTCCCCGGTGGGAAGGTTCGACAGGTCGCGTGCGATCACCGTCGGCATGTCACCGGAGTCCGGCAAACCGAAGTACGCGGTGGATCCGATCGCCGGTTCCAGCAGCAGATCCGAACGGCGCTCAAGGGTCTGGCCCCTGAAGAAGCCGGGCGACAGAGCCCACCAGACGAACATCATGATCACTCCGAGGATCAGTGCGCCGATGCCGACCACTGCAACCGCGCCGAAGCCGAGGATCGTCACGTTCTCGCCGGTGGTCTCGTCGACGAGATAGTCGGGCTTTGCGTACGAGATCAGTCCGTACCCGAAGACGACCGTGAGCATGACGGCGCCAAGCAGCGGCACCACGCCGCGCATCAAGAAGTCCCGCATGTTCCTGGTCAGTGTCTTGCGGTAGTACCAGACGCAGGCGTACCCGGTCATCCCGTAGTAGAAGGCGATCATCAGGCCGACTGAACCGATGAGGGCGAGCAACAGGCTGCTGCTGATGAGGGTGAACAGGACGTAGAAGAAGATCGACACCGCACCCATCACCACCGTCGAGACGGTCGGCGTCAGGTACTTGCGGTGAATCTTGGCGAACGACTGCGGCAGCGCCTTGTAGACACCCATCGACAGCGTGGTCCTTGCCGTCGGCAGGATCGTCGTCTGGGTGGACGCCGACGCCGACGTCAGGATGGTCGCCGAGAGGGCCAGCAGCCCGATGTGTCCGATGAAGCTATCGCCGAACAGAGCGGGGCCGATGGCCGAGAACACGTCGGCCGAGTTGTCCGGATTGCCAAGTCCCGCATCGGTCTCGCCGACGCCAGCGAAGGCGACGGCCGCGACGGTGACGATCGCGTAGGTGCCGAGCAACAGGAACGTGGAGAGCACGGCGGCCTTGCCGGGCGTGGTGCCCGGGTCGTCGGACTCCTCGTTGCAGGCGACGGCGGTGTCCCAGCCCCAGTAGATGAAGATCGCGATGAGGATCGCCGGGCAGACGACGGTGCCGAAGTCGAGTCCGGCCGGCCAGAACCAGGACAGCGACGGGTGGATCGAATCGGCCAGCGCGTTGCCGGTGTAAACCTTGACGAGCGCGTAGATCGAGATGATCACCAGGATGATGACCTCGAAGCCCAGCAGGAAGTACTGCAGCCGGGCCGAGACCTCGATGCCGCGGTAGCAGATGTAGGTCATCACGGCGATCCAGATGACACCGGCCACCGTCGACCAGAGGGTGCTGCTCGCGAGGTCGGCCGCCGAGGTCCAGCCGAGGTCCCCGACGAACGTGAACGAGTACGCGCCCGCGATCTGGGCCAGGTTGGCCATCACGATCACGTCGGCGGCGATGATGCCCCAGCCACCCATCCATCCGACGAGCGGCCCGAATGCGCGCGATGCCCAGGTGAACGTCGTCCCGCAATCCGGCTCGGCCTTGTTGAGCTCTTGGTAGGCCACGGCGATGAGGTAGATCGGGATGAAGGCCATCAGGACGATGGAAGCGGCCTTCACGCCGGCGCCGCTGGCCACGATGAGTCCGAGGACTGCGGCCAGGCTGTACGCGGGCGCGGTCGAAGCCATGCCGACCACCACGCTCGACAGCAGGCCGAGGGAGCCGCCCTTCAGGCCCTTGCTGTCGACTGACCCCGCGGTTTTCGCCCCGGCGATCTCATCTGTACTCAATTGCTTCTCCCCACTCCACGTAGACAACCGCTCGAGAATACGGTTTCAGTTGCAAAACCGCGCTATAACGACGAAATCCACACTCACAGATTCTTGACAGTAACGAAACCATCGAGTTCTCGCCTGTTGAGACGCGTTTTCAGTCGATTCTCGGATGGCGGTAAACCGACATCGCAGTCGGCGGCGGCCGCCACGTCGGAAACCCGCGAGCCCGCGGTCGGGGCCCGGTGGTCGACTGGCACGGAGAAGTACGAGTTCCCTGCCGAGACCGATGTGGAGTTACGAATGACGTTGCAGCCCAAAATCTTCGAGGACCGATTGGCGACGCGAGCGAGGAGCCGATGGCCCGCGGTCTGGTCGGTCATGGCTGGGATCTTCGTGATCGTCACGGCCGAGATCCTGCCGATCGGGCTGCTTCTGCCGATCTCGGCGGAGTTCGCGGTGTCCGCAGGCACGTGCGGGCTGTTGATGACGGTGCCAGGACTGGTGGCAGCCGTCGCAGCCCCGCTGGCGACCGTGGCCACCGCGCGCGTGGACCGACGGGTGATGCTGAGTGTCTGGTTGGTGGTGCTGACCGCCTCGAACGTCGTAAGCGCGGTGGCTTCCGAGTTCTGGATGCTGTTGGCGGCCCGGGTCCTTGTTGGGGTCGTGATCGGCGGATTCTGGTCCATCGGAGCGGGTTTGGCGTCGCGGCTGGTCGACGAGCGAGCGGTCGCACGCGCCACTTCGACGATCTTCCTCGCCGTGCCGCTCGGCTCCGTCCTCGGCGTTCCGATCGGGACGTTCATCGCCGACGTGGCGGGTTGGCGGACGGCGTTCGTCTGCCTCGGTGCGGCGACCCTCGTGGTGGTGGCGGCGCTGGTCGCCACGCTGCCCGCGTTGCCGCCACAGCGGGTGACGCGGCTCGCGGTGCTTCGCGGGTTGCTGGCTCGACGGCAGGTGCGCATCGGCCTGCTGGTGACGTTCACCGTCGTCGTCGCCCACTTCGGCACCTACACCTACGTGTCGGCGTTCCTCGAGGAGGTCACGCGGGTCGACCTCGGCACGATCAGCGTCCTGTTGCTCGTCTACGGCGCGGCCGGGCTGGCAGGGAACGTGATCGCCGGGGTGGCCATCGCGAAGAGCCTGCGCGCCACGTTCGCCACGGCAGCCGCGCTGATCGCCGTCGCCACCGTCGTGCTGACCGTCGCGGGGACCGGGGTCGTTGCCGTGGTGGGGCTATTGATCCTCTGGGGCGCGGCATACGGCGCCGTGCCCGCGTGCAGCCAGACGTGGCTGGCGCGGGCGTCCGATGGTGCCGACGAAGCCGCGACGGTGCTGTTCACCAGTTCGTTCCAGGCGACCATCTCGATTGCCGCGCTGCTCGGCGGGTTGGTGATCGACGGGGCATCGTTGACTGCGCTCATGCTGCTCGGCGGTGCCGCCGCGGCCGTCACCGTCGGTCTGGTGATCGGTGCGGGGCGACTCACTACGCTGGAGACGTGACCACCGCGGCGCGGACCGACGACTTCGAGCAGCAACGCTCGCATCTCCTCGCCGTCGCCTACCGGCTCACCGGGACGTTCGCCGACGCCGAAGACGCGGTGCAGGACGCCTGGCTGCGATGGCACGCACTTGGCCCCGATCGCGACGGCATCGACGATCTGCGGGCGTGGCTGACGACGGTGGTGAGTCGCATCGGGCTCGACCGGTTGCGCTCGGCCGCCCACCGCCGCGAAACCTACGTCGGGCAATGGCTTCCCGAGCCCGTCGTGACGCCGCTCGACCGGTCCGACCCACTGACGGCGGTCGTCGCTGACGAGGACGCCCGGTTCGCCGCGATGGTGGTGCTGGAACGGCTGACCCCCGACCAGCGGGTCGCGTTCGTCCTGCACGACGGCTTCGCGCTGCCGTTCGCCGAGATCGCCGATGTCCTCGGCGTCACCGCTGCGGCGGCCCGCCAATTGGCCTCGCGGGCCAGGCGCACGGTCGCCGATGCGGAGGCGCCTGCGCGCGACCCGTCACACGACGAGGTGGTCGGCAAGCTCATCGCCGCGATGGCGGTCGGCGACATGGCTGCCGTCGTCGCCCTCCTGCATCCGGACGTGACGTTCACCGGTGACTCGAACCGCAAGGCGCCCACCGCGGCCCGCGTCATCCACGGCGCCGACAAGGTGTCCCGCTTCATCCTCGGGTTGTCGAAGCGTTACGGCCCGCGGTTCTTCGAAGTGGGGCAGCTCGCGATGGTGAACGGCGACCTCGGGATCTACAACGAGCGCATGGCGATGGACGGTGAATGGCCCGAGTTGCAGCCGCACATCCAGGCGGTGACCGTCCGCGACGGAAAGGTCTGCGCCATCTGGGATGTCGCGAACCCGGACAAGTTCACGGCTTCGCCGTTGGCTCGCTCGCCTGAGTCGCCCACGGAACCTGGCACGCGTCACCAGAACTGAAGCCCTGCTCGGTGATGCCGAGTGCAGTGTTCATCCTGGCCCGCATGTTCTCGACGCCGATCTGGTAGGTCAGCTCCATCGTGCCCGCGTCGCCGAAGCGCCTCCGCAGATCGGCGACCTGTTCGTCGGTGACGGTGTGCGGGTCGGTGGTCATCGCGTCGGAGTAGGCGATCGCCGCGCGTTCGTCGTCGGTGAACAACGGCGAGGTCGCATAGTCGTCGATGTGCTTGAGCCGGTCGACGTCCAGGCCGTCGAGGCGAATCAGCATGGCGCCGAAGTCGATGCACCAGGAGCAGCCGACGGTGCGGGCGGTCCGGTAGACGGCCAGCTCGCGAACGGCGGCGGGCAGTTTCTTCGAGCCGCGTTCCAGCAGGGTTTCGTGCACGGCGTTGGCGACCAGCAGTGGCATGTGGTGGGCGCCGACGGCGAACGGCACGGGCACCTCGCCGAAGCGGCGCTTGGCGTAGCGGTACATCAGACGGGCCAGAAGCGGAGCCTTGGCCGGGGGCAGGGCGGGGATTCGTGTCTGGTTCATACCCCTTGGACGAGACAGCCCCCAAATGTGTGACACCCCTCCCGCCTTTTCCGCGAGCGTGCGTGTCTGCCCCTCGACACGCCGGTAATCGACGACAGTTCGCGCACGGTCGGCGCCTGGCGACATGGGCAAACGGCTGCTAGCGCAGCGCTGGCGAGCTGACGAGCGTGCGCAAAATCGCACGTTCATCCGGGGCAGATTCATACGGTCAGTGCAACGTCTGGCGAGTGTGGAGGTTGCAGTGGGTAGTTGGGTTCGTGTGTCGCGGTCGGTGAAGGGTGAGTTGTTCGATCGCATTTGTATGGGTGCCTCG
>Ga0105239_10004594_pt1 | contig 16444 bp, 12 predicted proteins | sample KBSC44metaG_FD_92761 | JGI IMG/M metagenome (GOLD analysis project Ga0105239, IMG submission 92761) | Corn rhizosphere microbial communities from Kellogg Biological Station, Michigan, USA - KBS C4-4 metaG | ecosystem: Host-associated > Plants > Roots > Rhizosphere > Soil | place: Michigan, USA...
CTCAAAGTCCGCCCAAGGGCCGATCTTCAGTACTGTACTCCGTACTGACAAAGCCAAGCAGCAGCCACCGACGGCGCGTCGAGCTGCGGCTATTCGCGAACCAGGAGGAAGACGTGGGCATGCAAAGCGTCGAGTTCACGTACGCGCCCGAGAAGATCGATGACCGCCGCCTCTTCCTGCGGCTGCGGCGCGCGTACCGCACGCGCATGCTGAAGTGGTGGATGCGGTACCACCTGAGTTTCAAGACGCTCAAGGTCATTGTTCCTGTCCAGGTGAGGATCCCTTTGTTTGGTTTTTTTTGTGTCTTTTTTTTGCTTCTTGATGGTCTCGATTTCTCGAGGATTCTTCAAAACTGCGCACAATCACCTGGATCCTTGTCATGTCATGCCACTACGAAAGGAGCCGCTCCGCTGACCATTGACACCCCCACCACACGACAGTACCGCCTGCTCGACGGTGCACCGAGCGACGAGCCTTTGTTCCGACGGTACTTCTGCGCGGAGCTGACGCGGTTCCTGAAGCACCCGGACACGATCCCGGCGGGCGAGTTCGTGTGGGTGACGCGGTTCCGGGACCACGGCGAGCGGCTGGCGCGGCAGGACTGCGGCATCGGGCTCGAGTTCCGCGACGGCTGGGCTACGGGCCGCATCCTCGTGCTCGGCGCCATCGTCATCGTCGGCATGGTCGCCCTCACCGTCGTCTGGATCGTGCTTGGCGGCGACTATGGCCAGGTCTGCAATGTTATGAGCTTTGCGATGGGCACTTTTACTGGTACGTCTCTCCCTCTGTGTGTGTGTGTCTGGTGTCTGTGTGTGTTGAGGGGGGCGGCCGGGGGGGGGGGACATTTTAGTGTTTTTGCGTGGACCTGCGAGGCTCTGGCTCTGGCTCTGGCTATATATGTGGAGTCGGCCGTGGAGCCCCAAATGGGTCGATAGGGCTGTTAATTAGCCTGTTCCAGCCTTGCGCTCTGTGATGGCCCACTCCATGCCGAGGTGGTGGGACTATACAGTAGTACTACTCGGATGACCTCGCACAAACGACATGTGTGCAAAGATCATCATCCTATTTCTGAGCCTGCTGGTACATACAACATGCTGACATTTTCTGTTCTGCGCAAAATAGCCTCCGTTGGTCTAGTCGCGGTGCATGATATCCTCGAACGCGGCGGACGCGGACGATGGTAACGCGCAAATTCATCATGACCGACAAACAACACTTCCCTCATTTAACGGTATACACACTTGTTATTATCTGGGGGCTGGATTGGCAGCGGAAAACGGCTCGGAGGGCTCCTTGAAAGGGCTTGTTTGCAGCGACGAGAGCTTTAGTTCTACCGTTTCGTAGGTCTGCCTGTTCCATATATCTAGATGAGCTCACTTTATTCTCTAGGTATGTTTATAACGGTGCCATCCTAGACTGTCCGATGGCAGATTCTCGACTAGCTTGGTCCTTTAACCCGGCGCTCGTGGATCATAGACCGAGAGATGATCAAACTTCAGAATCAAACTTCAAGAAAGCGCAATTGCTACCTACCTGCGTCCAAGCGATTCGCAGCCACGGCGTTCTTGAATTGAACGCACAGCGATAAATTGGTTTTGTGTGGAAAGTTGGTGTTGTTAAAGGAGATTGGCACAGCAATACGTCAGTGTCTGGATACTGGCAAAAGCTAGGGGACTCGAACGAGGACCTTTCGAACCAGCACGCCTCATTTTTTCCCACCGTCGTCCAGGGAAGACACCCGACGAAGGTATCATACGAACGGCCGGCCGACCCATGACTTTAGCACATAACTTTCGACGTCATCTTCTATTTGGAGCGACTGTCAGCAGGATCACGATATTGCTCGCTGGCTGGTCGATGAATCTGAAGACATTCTCAACGTTGGAGTTCTTCTCCATGACAGTCTCCGGAACTCACTCTATGGCATCCTCCCGCTGCCAATACTGGTGCCGTCAATGCCACAAGCCTGACGGATTTCCACACTGACGTAAGATTCTGTGGGCCTTGCATTTTGGGAGACTTGCCTAAGGGCGATCCGGGGCGCCCTGCCAGACAGCGCAAGGCAAATTGATATGCATCACGCTTTCCAGGGCCTGATATGAAGACAGCGTCTCGAGTGCGAGGGCTGACTTTCATCTTTGGGTACCGACGAACTCCGGCCTTGGTGGCCCGGATGCTCTGCCATATTCAGCTTTGGTCGACATTCAATATTCCAACAATCAAGGTCAGCGACAGGGTGGTCAGCATAGGTCCATAATCCCAACTCCAGGGAATCCGAAGTTGGTTCCAGAATGGTCTGGGTATGCGTGCACGAGCGACTCCAATATCCAGACAGCGAGCGAGTCGGTCAGCCGTGTTGGCTGACCTTGGTAATTACTGGAGCCTGAAAACCAAACCAGAGAGATGGCTGTCCTTCCGGGTACCTAACGGTCCGAATCTTTGAATCCTCCTTGCACGGAGTGAGCAGAAGAGAGGTTGTTCCGCACTGCCGTTACAGGGACTCCCATAGCTGGCTGGGCCTTAGGCCTCAAGCCCTAAACAAACAACGCACGGACACGTCACTCGCTGGATCAGCTGCCAAAATTCGTATTGGCTCGAGCCTCGCGGTCTGAACGGAGGGATGACGACAAATGGATCATATGTAGTATAGGACCCAGACCACCGAACAACATGAAGCGTGAAGTTGGATGACAGGGCTGTGGAGCGTTGGGGCAAGTCATGAGAGTGAGGATTGCTTACGTCACTTTTTTGCCAAAGGAAACCCCGACTTCTCCTCCTCCTACTGCGACGTGTAGGAATATGAGCTTACAAGTTTGGATAATTACTGCAAACCCCCCTCCCTGCCCATGATTGAAACGGTATATGGCTACCAAAGTACTTACCGACAGGAGGAGCGTATTGCTTGTATATTAGGCCAGCAAGTCGGTGAGCGCTGAGGACGTTGTTGTAATTAAACGTGTTGTGAGTTATTTGGGGAAAGTGCTAATCTATCACGTCTGCATTAATTACACGTACTTGCGTGCCTACGAGTACTTGGATCCTGGGACGGCGCCTGGGCGACACGAGTCAAGATATCGTATCGTTAATTATGGGTGGCGGTTTTTTAATGTTTTGATCAAAGAGAGCCAAAGGCCTATGTTATATTCTGCCCAGGCCGAGAGAAAGTTTGATATTAAAAATGGTGTGTATATATTCGTATCGTAACCAGGCTCTCTCTCTCTCGAGGAACTAATGCTAGCAAGGTACCCACATCATGCGAGTGCGTGTGGATGGACGCCGATGCCCCACCCAACACCGTTACAGTACAAAGATATCGATCCCAAAACAAAAAGGGTTGGCCGGGTAGACAGATTCTTTTGGATTAGACCTCTTGCAAAAAAAGAGGGAGATAGATATCGGAGCAGGAAAGTGTGGATGAGCTAGCCAGCTGGGACGCTTACTTCTCAGCATTGTCCTTGATGTCGCTCTCTGGGCTTGGGCTCTCTCGAGAAGCCGGGACAGCATCCTGCTCGAGGGCGTTCACGACGTCACGGCTCAGCTCGACATAGTCGTAGGCGAATTCGCCGATCTCGGTCTCGTCCATACCCATGATTTCCTCTTGCTCGGTAGCACGGAGTTGAAGACCAGGGATGAAGTTCAGGATGAACAGGATGAGGCAGCTGATGACGAATGAGTAGGCCATGCCGCTGACTCCGTCGGCGAGTTGGTATGCGAGTTGGATCCAGTGTTTGTTTAGCCAGCCGCCGCTGATCTCGGAGAAGCCATCGAGATGGGCGATGTAGTCAGCCGCGAATAGACCGGTCAGAAGATCGCCGACAAGACCGCCAACACCGTGGATGGCGAAGATATCGAGCGAGTCATCGATGTGGAGGAGAAACTTGAGCTTAGTGGCGTAGTTGCAAGCGATTCCTCCCACCACACCAAATACAACCGCAGACCAGGCTGGGACGAAACCGGAAGCGGGGGTGATGGCCACCAATCCAGAAATGACACCGCTGCAGAAACCAACAGTCGACCATTTGCGTTCAAGGCGGTAGTCGAGAAGGCACCATGTAAGACCGCCGACGCTAGCGGCAAGGTTGGTGACAACTGCGGCCATAATGGCGCGGAGGTTGGCAGCGAGAGCGCTACCTGCGTTGAAGCCGAACCATCTAGATGACAAAATTAATGAGCAACTTCACCTTGGCCAGGATGGAGGTTCCGAGACACTTACCCAACCCATAGGAAGACAGTGCCAATAACAATGTGGGTGACGTTATGTGGGCGGTAGTTCAATTCGTGAGTACCATGACCACGGCGCTTTCCAAGCATCAAGGAATATGCAAGAGCCGCCGCGCCGGAAGAAATATGCACCGGGGTGCCACCAGCGAAGTCGAGACCACCCATGTTGAAAACCCAGCCGGAGGCGTTCCATGTCCAGCAGGCGATCGGATCGTAGACGACAGTTGACCAAATGAAAGCGAAGACCATGGCGGGTAGCATGCGGCCTCTTTCGGCAGCAGCACCAATGGCGAGGGCAACAGTGATGGCAGCGAACATTCCTTGGTAAACGGCGAACATGAGATCTGGGATCTTGCTGGATCCCACGGATGGAGCACCGAGAACATTTCGGAAGCCAATGTTCTCTAGATCACCGATAAACTTGCCGGCAGTGTGGGAGAAGGCGAGGGAATAACCCCAGAAGAACCATTGGAATGAAATCAGAGCCGTTGCGGCGATGGAGAGCCAAATGAGTGACAATGCGGACTTGCGTCTGGCGAGACCGGAATAGAAGAAGCTAACATGGACAATTAGTATGGGAGAGAGTTGGAAGGTGCGGGTGAGAGCATACCCAACTCCGGGAATCATGAGAAGCACCAAGGCTGTGGAAGTGATCATCCAGGCGATGTCGCCTGCATTGTAGAAAAGATTGAGATCCTCAGTCAGAGAGTCACCACCCGTCATGGTAGTCCCTGAACTTGATTAGCTTGGCCAAGGCAACAAAGGAATAGCAAGAAGCATCATTACCCGTATAGGGCTCCAAGGGCACATAAGGAAGGGCATCCGTCGAGTCGGACATTTTGGAGGATGTCTCTGCAAGTGAGTTGTGATTGAGATGAAGATGCAGTGGTGTTTAGACGTGGGTCGAGGGCGCAGACGGGCGCAGACAGGCGCAGGTTCAGAGCATCAAGACAGACTGGGACTGTTGTACGAAGGAGAGAAAGGGGACAGCCGGTTGCCTTTATGAAGGAGTGGGAACGGAGCAAAGGGCGTGGAGGGACCTGGCGGAGGGTGGTATTGTAGTTCGGGAAAAAAAAGAAAAGAGTAGGGATATTAGAATAGATACGGGTAGAAAGGCCCAAGGACGATAATGGACAGTGTTTACTGAGGTCCCACTCTTGAATCGAAGGTTCCAGGTTGAATCGCGTGTTGTGCTTTGCGAAGCTCAGGCAAAGACACGGTCCTCCTCGAGTGTCTCAAGGTTCCGAGTCCCAAGGCTAAGGTTCCCCTGGCATGAACAGGAAGAGAGCGTGTGGTATGTGAGTGTGGGAGCCGGAGCCTGAGCCTGAGCCTGGGAGGGATGGGGATTGACTTGACAAAAAGACTAGCGTGGGTGGGTTTGGCGAAATGGCTGCGGCTAGAAGGGCTAGGGGGAGGTGGTGAGAGAAGTACGGAGTGCCTGGAAGAGTAAGCTTGCTTATCCCGGTCGAGGCGGAGATCAGGGAACCTGGTGGATTGGGCGAATTGGATGGATCAAAGGGATCCAACTTGTGCGATGCGAAATCCCAGGGAACCCACAATCGTTGCACATTGAGGCGTGCGTGTGTCGCAGGAACATGTACTCCGTACCCCGTCTGCACGATATGTTTGGCCTGATACTCGTCAAGAGGCCTTGGAACATTCCTTGTGCTGTGAGCTGTCCAATACTCTTGTGACGAGTCCTCGCTGACGGCCAGGCTCGGCGGTTTCACAGGTGGTGATCAATCGACAACAGCTCGGACGGAACACAGGGTGACTCGTATCCCAGGCTGAGTCTCTGTCCGTTCTTCCGATCATATTAAGATTTGTACGAGGAGGAGGACGGGCGTGCATGGACGGGCGTTCAACTGGCTGAACTTAGAAACTCGTGCTACAGGAGGGCCCTGCAGGTCATTCAGGCGCAGGGCATTTGCGGGAGGCACAAGCTTTACGAACCCACCGTGAGATTAGACAATATTGAATCTCATGAGAGAAAGTGAGAGAGGAGAGGGAGGTGATGAGGTCGTTGGCAGGAAGCCTCGGAAAGATAAGGCTGGCGCCTTCCATTGGCCACCACCCAATGCCAAGCACGGGGGCGTGTTTGGGGCCCACCTCCCGCCAGCTCCACTGATAAGCAAACTCAATCCTCCCCCCAAAGTTCGCACCTTCCCAAATACCAGCGCCACAAATCCGGTTAGTCACTTTCACTAGTCGCCCTTTTACTTTGACGTTTCGCTTGATGGAGCCGAGCCTCGTGGCCATCGTGATATACACAGCTCTCCCCTTCAACTTGAGCCAGGGAAATGGAGGGTGTGTGTGTGTGCTGGGGTGTTGGCGTGCTATTAGTAGGAATTACCAATTAACATTGCTTCTCGAACCAAGATTAACTGTTCTGGGTAGTCGCTTAGGGGTTGGGGCCACCGCTTCCCTCCTCTGATAAGGACTCTCGTCAACTTGCATTGATATGACATTTTACAAATGTCGAACACTAACTCCCGTAGGGGTATTTAGCAGCGGCCGGGCCCCTCAAGCTTCAACTGCGCACGTCTTTGCCCACCTAACTAGGTCGATTCAATGCTTAACTGCCCTTCCCAAGAGGCTTGGTATACTGGACTCGTATATCACTGTCTGGGCATCGACCCGTCTACAGTTGCAGCCACTACCAAGCACTATCAAGCACTATCAAGTAGTGCGTCTTGGGCTGCAGCGTCCTGCCTCTTTTGATATACCATCCGGCAGTCTGATGAGAGAGAGCGAGAGAGAGAGAGAGGCACACCTCGCGCTCAGACTCACTTTTCACCTGAATGACTGCCGAATACCCGGCAAATGAATCCTCAATGGCAAAGTTATCTCCTCATGACTACATTTATGAGTAATGGCTGATGCGCTCCACCTCGATACTTTCCGCGCACAGATACGGAGTGGTTGAGCAATCAATTTACACATCAATAACCTCCTTGACGTGCAGACGCCGAGCACGTGCCAAAAGCTTGGCTCACCACCCGCGTTGTTCCGAAAGCCACAAAGTATGTCCACGTACCTGGATGAGTAAAATCAATCAACGACAGATCCGAATTCGCAGGCTCTGATTTCGGTACCATTATGATTCGTCATTCTGGAACTCACGGCTGCGAGTTCGGTTACTCCCCAGATTACAGTCAGCTTGAATAGTCATGACTTCTACGAGTACCTCTCGGTACCCGTACGCACACCAACATATTTTCCTTCCCTTTGGGCCGTGGCTAGATACCTAGGTACCTTTGTGAGTATCCGTAACTTACCGCCGTAAAAGTCCAAACACCGAGGATACTATACAGTCGAAATGCTTGTGTCTTTGGTGGTGGCTCCTTATTCCCCGAGAACCCCAAAGAAAGCTTGGTATAGGGCTCAAATGATAAAGCTCCCTTGTCCTCATATAACTTACCCGTCCTCCATGGGGTTAGTTCGAGAACTTCCTACCCAGCGTTTGAACCGAGTCATACTCGTCTGAAGGAATCCTTACTCCGTCCTGGAGCCGTAACATTGATGGCATAAAGTTACGCAGCGTGCGAGGCTGGACCATGCCACGAGTTTCCACGAGTTTGCTGAGGCATCAGGATTATGATGCATCAGCGTATCGCGCCTGAATCATCGAGATCCCCGAGACCTTCGTTTGTACCATACTTCGGCAGGGAGCCAACGCCTCATATGGAGCCCACCTTTAGCAGCAGGCAGGGGAAGCCTACAACTTGTACTCCTATCCTCTAATTAGCCAATTATTGCGAGCGGTTTCAGCACTGAGGACAATTGACACGCAGTAACTTCCACTAGAAAGACTCGCATGTTCACTTATTGGTTCTGTGAAAGATGTATCAGCCTTGTCCTGCAGTTGATCAGCCTCCCAGGACGGAGTAGATCGAGATGAAACTCAATCGTAGATTCGCTGAAGGGTGTCAGGGTTGGCTGAGCTCACCGCTGTCACCATTGGCCCCATGGAAGGGAGCAAAGCCCATTTCCAAGGTTGGCGGCCTTCGTTCCAAGTTTTGAAGGGCAACCACCGCCTCCTTGGGTTTGGCGCCGCCGTTGGAGGCGCCCCAGGACCCAGACGACGCACCTTTGGGGCGCCCTTTGCCTAATGAGGCTCGCCAACCGCCCAGGTCACCCTTGAAGCGAGTCGCCGGGACATTCATCCGAGTTGAAAGCTGGCTCTTGGGGCAGCTAACCGTCGCCTAGCACTGGTCTTGGGGGGCAAACACTTGTTTTCATTGACATTAATTGCCTTGGAATCGACCCCCTTCTGGCTTCGTACTCGTTCCATAATGAAAAAAAAGCTGGTGATCGCGATTCGCGAGGGGCTGTGGATGACATTAGTTTGACGCGTATTTCGGACCTCGTCGTCAAAAATACCTTCTTGTGACTTTGTAAGCTCCAATGTCTCTATCCTCGTAATAGGGAGTAGATATCACGGCGATGGCCCATCCATCGACACCAGCGAGCCCTCGGACAAACATTTCCACCATGCAGCAGCCCATGGCGGTGCCTAGAAGCCACGCCATAGTCGGAGGTTTGGGGCTGCAGCATCCGCACGTGCACCCGCACCAGCCACAAGTGCCGCCAGCAGCACCTCCAACGGTAGCTGCAACTGTAAATCCGATCCCAGGAGCTACCGTGATGGCCATGCCAGCGGCTGGTTCGGAATCCAAATCGCTGCCAACCTTGCCAACTCAATCGCAAATCCAACCCGTCGCGCCTTCACCGGTCTATCCCCCGAGCCTCCCACTGCGACAATTCGGTCCTCGCCCTCCCAAGTCTGAGATCCAGCGTCTAGAGGAAGGTCGACTGCCGCTCGTCATGGAGCATCAGGAGATGCCCATGGCCCTGCATCACCCCAGTGGCGGATCTTCATCTGGCTCTGATGAAGACACTATTACTGCTACTCCTTACACTTATACTTCGAGTGGACCCTATGACCCGTCCGACCCGAATGTCACATATACTCCCACATCCTCCATCGGTGCCTATACTCCATCGACAGGCTTCTCGTCTGCTGTCAATTCCTGGGGCTCGTATGGACAAGGCGTGGTACCAGGACCACGACCAAGAGGCGGTAGTGGCGGCGCACCTTCAATCGCCATGGACAGATCCTTCTCGAATGATGCTCAAAATCCCCGGCCAGGAGGCCCTCTACGGACCCCGTCCAATACCTATGCTCCTGCTCGAAGACCTCCACAGTTTCTTTCTCTGAATTCGAAACGCGTGCATTCCTCCCAAACCATGAGATCATCTAGAAGAGATCCAAATGCTCAATACAAGGCGCAAGAGAAGGCATATGTGCAAAAAGTCCGCCAACAACCACAGGACTGGTTTGGGAATGACCCCCGCACTCCGAGCATTGGATATAGCACAGGTGATGAAAGTGACGATGACTCCCCTTCGGGCGAACATCATTTCGATGATCCTTATGATGAAACCTTGATGTTTCTGGGGAACGAAGATAATCTGCAACCATCAGAGGAGGAGTTTCAGGTTCCAGAAAATCGGGAACGCCTTGAATGGCATTCTATGCTGGCCTCGGTTCTCAAAGGCGACGTCGTCAAACAAGAGAAGCAGAGATTGATTGGCACATCTGAACAGAAAACAAGATCCGAACTGGGCTACGACATTTGGCTCGGGGTCAGGGCCAAATATTACGGCCGACCGCTCCAGATGCAGAAGAGATTGATTGAAGAGGCTCGCCAGAGTTTGGGACCCATCGTCGAAAGCCTGATCAGTTTTGAGATCAAGGGCGAAACCGTTGCCGGCAAATCCACTCTGGGACAAGTCCAGGAGGGTGTTGAAAATATTGAAAAGTGCGAATGGCTCTATCCTTCCAGAAGAGCCCTGGCCCTGGCTCACAGCCGAGCTGCGTCGGAGGCATTCCAAAACAGTTGTGACGCCATCTTTGCCTGGCACAATATTACCCAATCGATAAACACCGAGCTGGCCGTACTTCAGGCCTGGGTTGGGAATCCGGAGCTGGATTTCACCAAGCAGAAGCATCGCACAGGGAATGGAGGTGATCTGGCAGATGAGTCATCTTTTATCGATCGAATCCTGAAGGAAGATGGCTTGAAATCATTGCACAGTGACAAGAGTATGCTCAAGGGAATTGGGGATGTCATCACCAAGGCGAAGAGCACTCTCATTGAAAATGCCGAAGCATTCGCATCTCGCCATTTGCCTCCTTATATCGAAGAACTTTTGACCCTCGTCAATTTCCCCTCGCGACTTATTGTGGAAATCATTCGAATGCGTCTCTCGTACGCGAAGAAAATGAAGGAATCGGCTCAACAGTCTGTCTTGATCATCGATCAGATGATTGCCCAATTTCAGATCCTGATGCGACTGGCTTGCGTGATAAAGAAGGAGTATGTGATGGTATCAAACCCTGAGCCTGGCTGGGATCTTCCTCCCTGTATAGACGAGGCGTTTGATTCGGTCATTGTTGACGCCCTCAAGTTCTATTTCAAGATGCTTAACTGGAAATTAAGCGCAAACAAGAACACTTTCCGTGAAGCCGAAATTCTTGAGCAAGAATGGGGCTTTTCGAACGAAATCGGGCGTCAACTGGAGGGCGGAGATATCGAAGTCGCAGAACAGTTCAGCTCATTGACAGCCAAATCGTTACTTCGATTAACGGGCTCATTTGAGCGTGAACTTCGCACCAAACCAGATGATAGCCTACAAGAGATGGAAAAGCGATACAAGGCTATTCTTGACTCGGTTCGTGTGCGGCAACGGAAACTCTTCCGATTCTCTCGAATTTTACGGCAGCGCTTCGAAAATGCGACCGAGTTCAATCTGGGCATGAATGGGACACAACTCCAGGTCTTTACCGAATCCCTCATTCTCTCCGGCCATTTCGTTGCGGACATGGGAGCCAATAGTCCCAAGGGTGTCGTGTTCGTAGCCTCGCCTTCTCTTTGGAACCGGCCCAAAGAAATCCAATCCATTTTAGGGACATCTTTTCATGCGGATGACGCACCAGAAGACCCTTCCAACCCATACATCCTAATCATCAGGCCAGAAGAAGACATGCAGTGGGAAGGGCCACGGATGGAAGTGGACGTGCTGGAATTGCCCAGTGACGTCAGAATTGGACGACTGCGGCTTGTCGCCGATGGGTCGTCTCAGCGCCTGCACAGCGCGAGAATGGAATTTGCCAACGCCATTGGCCGTGAGCTGGACGTAGTGATTGAGCAACGAGCCAACCTCTCACGGGTCAACCTGGAACTGGGGAAGATCAAAAAGACGACATTCAAACTGTCAAACACCATCATGGAGAGTGTCGAAGCTGTCCGTTCTCAGAACGGGGGCATTGCAAGCCCAGAATTAGTGCAGTCGTGTTTTGCATTCGCGACCGAGTTCGGAAAACGATCTCTTACATACATGGACGCCAATCGACGGATGATGAACAACCTGAAGCTCACCCGTTTAGCCCTCGACTGGGTCAGCTTCATCTGTGATGACTGTGATGCGGCTGATCGAAGAACTTTCAAGTGGGCTGTCATTGCGTTGGAGTTCGCCATGGTGATGACACGCGGACGAAACATCCTTGATATCAGTGAAGACGACTACAAACAGATTCGGCTCAAGGTTGCTGGCTGTATGTCAGTATTAATCTCCCACTTTGACATTATGGGTGCAAGATCGACATTGGCGGCGCAACAAGAGAAATCACGGGCTGAAGCAAATTCCGGTCTCAACAAGCGACTTGATTACACCAAGCTAAAGAATGATGATGACTGCGCCGCGCAAATGTGCGAGCAACGACTGTGGCAGTTAGAGGAGATTGATCGTACGCGAGAAGAACGTGGAACATCCAAGACCAATCTAGGCCGAGTGCTTGAGGGCTCCAACGAAGCTGATCGATCGCTCACCTTCCTGTCCTCATCTGCGACCAATGTCACTATGAGATGGCAGCAGGGTCAATTCGTAGGGGGTGGTACCTTCGGTTCAGTGTACGCTGCTCTCAACCTGGACACGGGCACTCTTATGGCAGTCAAAGAAATCCGTCTGCAGGACCCTCAGCTGATCCCTACCATTGTCAAGCAGATCAGCGATGAAATGGGTGTGTTGGCAGTCCTAGATCACCCCAACATTGTTTCGTACTATGGTATCGAGGTACATCGTGATAAGGTCTACATCTTCATGGAGTATTGCTCTGGTGGCTCCGTCGCCGGCCTCCTCGAGCATGGCCGTATCGAAGACGAGACTGTCATCATGGTGTATGTCTTGCAGATGCTCGAAGGATTGGCATACCTGCATCAAGCACATATTGTGCACAGGGACATCAAACCAGAAAACGTCCTGCTGGATCATAACGGGGTGATTAAATATGTTGACTTTGGAGCGGCCAAAGTGATCGCACGTCAAGGTCAGACGATGATGGCTGGACCTGAGCCTGCCCAGCGCCGAGATGGAGAGGGTGGACATGGGGCTGGGGCTCCTAGGATGCCACAGAAGACGATGACAGGCACTCCCATGTATATGTCACCCGAAGTGATCCGTGGCGACGGACCGGCAACATCACGATTCTCTGGAGCAGCGGATATCTGGTCATTGGGCTGTGTTGTTCTCGAAATGGCAACAGGCCGGCGCCCGTGGTCGACTTTGGACAATGAATGGGCGATCATGTACAACATCGCTCAGGGTAATCCGCCACAACTGCCATCGGAGGACCAGCTCAGTGAGATGGGCATTGACTTTTTGAAGAAGTGCTTTGAGCGAGATCCCGCCAAAAGAAGCACGGCAGCTGAATTGTTGCAGCATCCTTGGATTGTCGAAATTCGCCGGCTGGTGGTGGACGAGCCTGAAGTTCAGACCCCGAGAAGTGACCAAAGCAACTCTAGTGGAGGTGTCTCATTGCCAAGTCGACAACACTCTTCGGCCTTTTAGCTGGAGATAGTCCCCATGAGGCGGGAGGAGTGGATTGTGAGGAAAGAAATGCAGCACCACGGATGTTTTGTAACGAATTCCCTGGTATCATTATTAGTAATTTCTATCGACCAAGTCCTTGAGCGGATGAATGGATATCAATATCTGAAGGAGTCCGATCAAATATAAGATACTCCGACCTCTTTCTATTCTAACAACCCTTGTATCTGCCTGTGTGTGAGAGTCCATGCACCGGGTGTTGTCTCGTGACCTGGCTCGGCGCGGATGGGTGATGCGACACGGAAGTTGCGTGGCCTCATTCAGGATTACCCGCCTTTCCCGAATGGGCCGCATCCGCTAGCCGATGTCATCGTTACAGGCATCAATATTAGTTTGTTGGTCACCTTCCTCCAGTTTGAGTTCCAGGTTCTGTTCGGTGCCTGACCCGCCATGTTTTGCGGCACTCAGACTAACTCGTAAGAACTCCCGTCCTCCTACAGTTCGTGGGAGTGGCACATACGCCTCTTCTCACACCCTCTCACTCTATTCCTCGGCATATAGACGAGGGATGTAACCACTCACCCTCTGTTCGGAGTCCTTCGTTTGTTATTAGACCAAGATCCCCTGGCACACTTGCTGTGTTGATCCCTCCTTGTCCAGATAGATTGAAGTCGCCATTCTGCACGCTTGCCTCGATTATGCCTTTCTATTAAACGATCAACATGGCCCACGACAGTTTGAATGGGTCTGATCCGTTCGCGGACAATGCCGCTATAGATGGTGCTATAGAAGATGAGCGGGAGACCATTGTCGAGTCCACACTCGCCGTTGGCCGCAATGCCACTTTGACGCTGGGCACTGACTCTGTCATAGTCCTAGGTTGGTTGATGTGCCACCTCATCCTCAAGAGATACCATGCTAACGGTCTCCAATTGTAGATGAGGGCATTAATGAAGGTACGGGGTTTTCGTGCTTTGGGCTCCTGCCACAAAGTATGTCCGCCATAACCACGCCTGGCCGTTAAGTCCAAGCACTAAATCCTCAAATCCAGGGACCACAAACACTCGTTCCATTCCCTATTTCAATGTACTTTGGGCCGAAGTCGTTAAGAACGATCTAACCATTCGATATGCGAAACCTACCTCCAAATCCCCACGTGGCCCTGTCGTGGTCGCGTATATAAACTACACCTTGGAAAATCTGACATCTGCCGAAGAGAAGGCGTCTAAATGGGTGGCCCGACTACTCGCCCGCGCATACGGACCCTCACAGCGCAATAAAAGAATAAAGCTTCTGATAAACCCTTTTGGCGGAGTGGGCAAGGCGGAAAAGTTGTATCCAAAAGAGATTGAGCCCATATTCGCTGCTGCACGCTGCGAAGTCGACGTCGAAAGAACTACCCATTCCGGTCATGCCGTCGAGATTGCCGAGAATCTAGATATCAATGCGTACGACGTCCTGGTTAGCGCTTCTGGGGACGGACTTCCCCATGAATGTTTCAACGGTTTGGCAAGGAAACCCAATGCAGCTGAAGCATTGCGAAAAGTGGCTATTGCTCAACTGCCATGCGGCAGTGGTAATGCAATGTGCTGGAATCTCAATGGCACAGGAGAATGCAGCACCGCAGCTCTGTGTATCGTCAAGGGCATCCGCACCCCCATGGACCTTGTCAGTGTCACTCAGGGCGACAAGAGAACTCTGTCATTCCTCTCCCAGTCCCTCGGCATAGTCGCAGAGAGTGATCTGGGTACTGACAACGTTCGATGGATGGGCGAGTCGAGGTTTGTCTTCGGCTTTCTAGTTCGACTGATTGGAAAGACCATCTATCCCTGTGACATGGCAGTCAAGACAGAAATCGAGGATAAGCAAGAGATCAAGCGACATTATGCACGTGAGCGAGCCAAGGCCCAAACTCGCAATCCCATCTCTCGTGATGACCTCGACGGCCCTCTTGACACATCTACCAACCTAGGTCTACCGCCTCTGCAATACGGCACAATCAACGACCCTTTACCAACTGGTGACGGCTGGTCACCCTTGATCCATTACCACAACCTTGGGAATTTTTATTGCGGGAACATGAATATCATGTCCGCCGGTGCGCCTTTCTTCCCAGCATCGCTGCCCTCTGATGGTCTCTGCGATCTGGTAACCATCGACGGAGATGTTTCACGTCTCACCTCTCTCGACCTACTTCTATCTGTAGAAAAGAACGCTTTCTTCGACAAAGAGGTTGTGCGCATACGCAAAGTAAAAGCTGTCCGTGTCATCCCCAAATTTGGCAGGCACGTCCAGCAAGCCAAAAACAAAAGCCGCCAAGGGAGGTTAGGACAGATGATGGATCGTCTCGGCGTTGCTGGTGAAGGGCGCAATACAAATCGAGACGGAGGCTATTTCAGTGTCGATGGTGAAAAGCTACCGTTTGAACCCTTTCAGTTAGAGTGCCATCGGGCTCTGGGCACAGTGCTGAGTAGACACGGTGGTATCTACGAAGCTGACGGACCCAAAGGTTGGGACACGATCGATATCAGTGGTGATGATCGCGGCAACTCAGTGCCAAGGTAATATTTCTACACTGTCTGCTTGCCATCCCACATACCTCAGGGGGCTGGAGCTTCAAGCTATGAGAATCATATAAAGAAAAAAATCCGAAAACAGAGCGGAGATGGAACAACAACGATCTGGAAATGCGTCCTGAATATTTGCTCTCTGCAGAAACATCACCTTGCCTACGCCTGGAGCGGTATAAATATCTGGATTGTCCAATGATCTGATCAGCATGTACCCGGAGCATTGGAACAAAATACGAAGCATATATCATACTGTTCCTTAGATCGGTCAGGAGTCCTTTTAAGTCCTTACGCTCAGGCGCGATTCGGAGTGAGCGAACAAAATAACGTGATACCCCCACAGCAACAAAGCAATTGTTTAACATTCCTTTCGACACAGCAGTCTATAGTGTTTTATATACGCATTTGGTTTCGGTCCAGATTGGCACCATGTTTTTGGGATCACGTCAAGGTAGAAGTTTAGACCCAAAGGTGGAAGCGTCTGCATTTGGCTTTGTTTATATACCTTGTGACCACTATCTGAGCTGCTAAATTGACTGGACGCCCTCCATGCGAGGGCCTGGTGTTTGCAACAAGCCATGCATTCATTTATCTAGAGCTGGAGGATCAATCCCTCGCAAGGACACCAACTCATTGCAATATACCCACTTTTATTTCTAGTTTAGTCTTGTTCGGATGATCGAGATCGACGCTCGATAGAGGACCATGAATGCTATGCAAGCATCACGTTGTGAATTGCACTCATGTATTGATTGGGTCTA